>SDBT01010943.1_pt1 | contig 14624 bp, 28 predicted proteins | sample 2277101 | NCBI WGS metagenome assembly SDBT01 (sample SAMN10404973, study PRJNA504765) | marine sediment metagenome | isolation source: marine sediment core GS10_PC15, 103 cmbsf | place: Arctic Ocean: Southern Knipovich Ridge | collected 2010
GCGAGCCGGGACCGAAACGCCGAGGGCGCCCCAGGTCGCCGTAATATGCGCGTGCGCCAGAGGGCCGGCCTAGTCATCATCGTTGTCATCTCACACCTGTCCTTAGTTCTCTCAGGTCACGCACGGTGACGTAGTACACGAATACGATTAGTAGCGCTCTGAACCACTGGAGGTCAGGGTAATTCATGCCCAGGTTTAGTATATTGACAGCAATCACAAACACACCAAAGGGCACATAGAGCTTGAGCCTAGTCCTCTTGGACGGCATCTTCATGACTTCATCTCCCTTATGAGCTTCTTGAGCATGGTGTAGGTATTAGTCTTGCCCTTGGGCCCATGGTGATTCACGGCGCGCGCTCTGAACACAGACTTGAGCTTAGCCAGCCGAGCTTTGCGATTCATCTCCCCCGGGGGAGGGGTGTTCGACTTTGTCTCCGAAGCCATCAAACCTCCTATCGTATTCAAGCGATGCTTCGACGTGCGTGTCATCAAGAAGTTCCTCGATCCTGTCTTCGAGATCAGTGATCTTACTCTCAAGTTGTGTTTCGGCTTTGCCGTGTTCATCTTCGCAGTCCTCCAGGTCTGCTTGAATGTCATCGATCTCGCGTTCCATATCTTGATTGACGCGGTGGTCAGACTTACTGATGAGCTCAAGGACTCTGATCTCATTCTCGAGATTAGCCATGGGTTCCCATAACAGTTGGGCAAGCCACAGTCTTAGTCTAAGCATCAGAAAGGACGTTGCCAGTCAAATGACAATGAGATGCTGAAGAGTGTGAGATAGATCATCTTGCCTTCCCACTCCCACAGGGCATCGAACCACACTGGTGTCCAGTTGATGTCACCAGTTGGACCTAAAACATTGAGTGTCTCATGGCGATCCAGGGAGATCTTTAGGTCACCTATCTGTACTTGCATTTAGCCTCACTTTCATTGGGTGGTTGGGCGATCGAGTGTACACACGCTGCAGCCGGCGCCTGTAGAACCGCCAGTAGTCCCGGCGTTCACGCGGCGTGGGCATGCGTGGTGTAAACCCAATCCGTTTCAGTTCTTTATGCCAGCTCACCGATCACACGCACAAGCTTAGTGGACTCAAGAGCGTTATGGATCCGTTCTGGTGTCTCAAATCCACTGTCCCAGTTCCAGAAATGCTCATCGAGCTGTTCGTCATAGCCAAGGGTGGGTAGCTCATCGTTTGGTATCTGGGTGGCTATCCAGTATTGGATGAACTCGAAAGTGGGTAGACCCTTGCGATCAGGCACGGCGTAGATCTGCACTGCCACTACACCAGTTTCACTCATTGCCCGCGAGCCATGTAGTACACCAGGGACACGATCCGTTTGGACAGAACATCGGACTTGTAGAAGTTACCTTTGATCACACCTGGTTTCATAGAGTCCGGAGGACCAAAGATACTGATTATCCGGCCATAAGCGAACTCCACAGGTTGAAACTTGATTACAAACTGACGTGAGTAACCGCCAGGTTGAGCTGGTTGGTAGGATCCACGGATGATCATGCTATGAACAGTCCATAAGCGGACAGACCACATAGAAACCCGACAACCCACATAACTCCCAGGATCAATACTGTAATGACCACAGAAGGCTCTGTTATGGGTTCAAACGGTCCATTGCCATTGTTGTAGTCACCAGTGTCAGTAGCCATCAGTTGCCTCTCACTTGACTAAGGTTGATTGAAAACCATCCGAGTTCAAGATACCAGCTGGTTCCGCTGCCCCATAGACCCCACCTACGGTGTGTCGCACGGCGGCCTAACCAGATCCAGTACCCGAATACGTATATACCCTTGAAGCCATCAATCCATGAGATTCGGTGTCTTATGCTCATTATGTGATGTCTTTCTCATTCTCGACCAGTAGGTCGGTTATCTCTTTCTTGGCCGTGTCCATATACTCCTGAGCACTCTTCTGAAACTGCATTGCTGTCTGTGCAGCCTCTACATCTTGAGTCATAACACGCAGGATGGCCATCAAGCCCAGAATCACGGTAGAACGGTAGAGCAACGTATAGGAGCGGCGTACATTGTCGCTAATCATAACTGAAGTTCGCACTCACGTTGAGCGAGAAGAAGCCCAGTTCTAAGTAGCGACCACTCTTAGAACCCCAGAGCCCCCACGTGACAGATGTAGAGCGATTACCAAGCCAGTACCACCTGTTGCGGATACAAACACCCTTCATTCCAGGTTCCCAGTTGAACCGTCTCTTACGCATTGGGCCACCAATCTCTCATAGGAGCAACGCCGATACCGTACTTGGCACGACGCTCAGTTCGTGTCAGTTGACTGTTGGGTACGCTACCCGGGGGTGTGGGCTTGTTAGACGTACCCCCACCGTTACGAGAAGCTGGTTCTTTGTTTACCCGTAACGCTGTGATCAACCTACGCAACTGTCCACTTGGTACTCGAAGCGTGGTGTACCCTGGTTGAAGACGAATATCAGCCAGTAGGCTAATATCACCAAGGACCTTGAGCCCCACTCCATCATTGAGGTAGAGCACTTGCTCTCGGACGTCTGTAACAAACAGGTCATAGATGTCAGCCATCTTTATCCTTTCGGCGCGCAAGCGCCAGGGGTAACGCCCCAGGGGGTGAGTAGCAGTGTGTTGTACAAGCGGGAACACCCACCCCTTGGGGTAGCGCGGCGGATAAACTGGGAACAGCCCGCTAGGGCTAGCGGGCCATCCCCAAGAGCATCCTGCTAAGGAGTTATCGCAGGAGTACTTCTACTGCGAGGAGCTCACCACCTTCAACCTGGCGAGCGACTGCGAAGTGCGGGGCCACGGCCGAGGACAACTCACGCATGTTCTTCACTGTGCGAGTGGTCACATCAACCGTGCTGCCATCCATCGGCAGGCGTACCATCAAGGCGAACTGACGTCCCTTGAGGTTGATCACTGCCTGAGTGACGGTCTCGCCGGTGGGGAGCACGAGGCCACCGATCTCAGTCGATGGGGGCAGGAAGGAGTTATCAGGCAGGCCAAGCTCATTCTTACGAGCTGTGATAGCCTGCGCAAAGCTGGTGCGAACAACTCGACGCTCATTAGAGTTATTCACCCATCCAGCAATCAGCTCAGCCGATACTGCACGTGCGTCCTTATCGCCCACACGCTGCGCGATCTCGGACATCACCACACCTGTGTCAAAGAACGTAGCCTTCGACGCAGTCACGAAGAAGCCCAGCTGAAACATCAGAGAGTGCTGATGTAGACACTGCAGGTGAGAGCCACCAGCGAGCTTCCAGCCCTTCTCAGTCTTGTCGTACTTGAGATGGCCCTTGCATTCCTCGCGATTGGTGATCTTGGTGACACTCCCATCGAAGTTGGCTTGCGATGTCTCCAACAGCGCATAGCATGTGCCGTCTTCGATTGTGTGCACGGTCCCCGAGGAGCTCTTGATCACACGTGCCTCGAGGTCCACACCACCAACAGCTGCAATGGCTAGGCCACGAGCTGCGCGCTTGACATCCCCACGCTGGGTCAGATGGATCCTGTGCTCAGCATCGAGGATGGACACACCGGGGATGAGCATGACTGCAAGATCTTCTTTCGCAGCCAGCTGTTCTGGCGTGAGTGTGGCGGGGTCTCTATCGTCCTCCACCTCATCGATCAGAAGAGCATCGATTTCATCCACGGAAAGAGCAGGCAGGGCAGATACGAACTCACCGATACCCAGCATGCTCTTGGAGATCACGACTGTGTCTCCCTTGCTCTGGGTGTCCTTGGTCTGAACGCCCTCGATCTGACTCAGAACGAGCTTTGCAGCGTCGTTATCATCAGATTCAACAGCTTTCACGAACTCGGACTCCAGTTTGGCCTTATCGGGCATTGTTCATCTTCCTTTCGTGCTTGGACAGGGCTGAGAGTACTACCTTGGCCAGAGCTGGGGTGATGGGGAGGCCACTTCGAATATAGCCATCCACCTCCAAGCGGGTATTCGGCGCCAGGTACTGTCGTGCTACCTTGAGCGCCCGGACATGAATCACTTTCGATCTACTTCGTTCCATGCTGCTCCCTTCTAGCCTGGGTGACTCGCCGGACTGCGGCCACCACGTTACCCTGTACTGGCATGTGCAGTTCTGCCAGCCAGGAGATCTCGCGCCTCTCACCCAGGGTTAGCTTATTCAATACCCGGGTATTAGGGGCGAGTAGTACTAGGCCCTTACGCATTATGTATCAACTCCTTTCAAGCAGTAGTCACATGCTATTTTGATGTGTGCTAATAGCATGTGCCTCACTGCCTATATGCAACACACACATGTAGGCAGTAAGGCATTAGTGATGACCTATGTACTCATCAATGGCATCAAGGCCCACAGATGCAGCACCTACACTACCTGGCTTACCTGTTAGCCTCCAGTCATGAGTCTCTTGCTCAAGGGTAGCCATGTCGTATGGTGGTGTGGACACCAAGGTATCACCTACATCAGGGGGCTTACGTATGCCATTGCGTATACCAAGCACCACTAGGCTAATGATGTAGATGGTGAATGCTATCCATGCACCCAGTAGCAGCCCTACACCTATGTTGAACAGTTGATCTAACATGTGGTACCTCCTGTATGATGGGCAGTGTGCCCACCACCACATACGTCGCACCATATGTGGTAGTGGACCAGCTAGCCAATGCCTAGCTTGTTGTCCCACACATCAGACCACGCCATGGCATAGCGTGTGAAGGTGAGGGCAATGGGGTCATCAGCTAACTGAGTAAGCCTGATGTTGAAGCGATAGAGGATAGCCACCTCTACCTCCCCATACTGATGCTCATCATCCCATGTGTAGTGCACACGGCGACGACGTGCTATGTAGTAGTAACTCTTGTCCTCCAGGTACGTAGGGTCACCATGTACATAGCCCTGTAGTGTGTCATACAGCCATTGAAGCATTGTGTTACCTCCTATAGGCAGGATGCCTACCACCACACACCATGATGTGTGGTAGTGGTGCACCCTACATACGATGGATATTGCGTGATGCCCTATGCACAGCACTAGGGCCCTTACGCTGCACCCATCCATGTTGAGTCATATGACCAATGACCTCTTGGTCCTTACGCCTTGCATCATACATGGCAGACAGCACCACACACAGCAAGGATGCAACCAACAGTGCCCATACCACTAGCATTGTCTTACTCCTTTCGACCGTATGGTTCAGACTACGAGAGGGGAGACCCCCCTCGACAAGATACGCTTTTCAAGTGAGCCCACCCCCCCCTATCGATGAAGGCACTCCCCCTTATAGAAGGCCCCCCGGGTTCATTCTCACCCCTCTACCACTCTCTATAACCCTCTCGCGGGTACGAGGAATCCCCCGGAGGAGTCATTTGTTTACATAAGTGTGGATGCAAGAGTATTTTATTTGTATACAAATGAGTGCAGAATTTATACAGAAAATTGATACTAAATGCACACAATCCGGCCTCCTGGTTGCTTTATTGACTCTAGTTGCCGTAAATGACAACTGGGGTATATAAGGTTGAATCTGTGGAGTGGGGATCCATGACCCGAACCTCAGTTCGGGACCCTCCCACTTGAAACACCCCCCAAAGTAGATCATATGACCTACTTTGTTGGTTATAGGTACTAGCCCGAACCCCAGTACGTGCCACGAACCCCGGTTCGCCCTGCAACCCGAACCCCGGTGCGGGAACGACCCGAACGGGAGTGCGTCCAGAACCATCAATAGAACCATCAAGAGAACCGTCAAATTTACCGGACTGCGTCCGGGAGCGTGTGTGATGAAAATACTGTACTTAGGCAAAACTGCAGTCGATTTGTCACAAATTGCCTGACAGACAATTTGGGGAAACTCGTGTACAACGTGTTCGGGGGCCGTCCGTTGCTCATTATTTTCGAGTATACTCTTGCCATGCTAAACGTGCGCTCTACCCAAATCGAGGCACCAGGAGAGAGACATGAGCCTGTTGACCAATTTGCTCGGAGTTGACAAAATCGTAGAAAATCAAAATCGACTGATCCGCCTCTTAGGTGAGGAGATAGACTCGCTGAGAGCCCTGGTCGAGAACTATCACGAAGGTAAACTGCAGGTGGGAGTCGACCCGGAGGGTGGGGTCAGCTGGAAAGACCGTCCCGCGCCGCAGAAAGAATTACAGAAGGAGATCAGATAATGTCCCCTATTCCCGCAGAGTGGTTCCATGTAAACAAGGATGCTCAGATTTGGGCTGGGCACGCCGACAATCACAAGCAATTTATTTTGGAGGCGCCGGCCGCTATTTTGGCGATCGACTGGTATCAGGGATCGTACCAATTTGAAGAGGCCAGGGGGGTCGACAGCGAGGGTAATCAGTATGTCATGAATCTCCCGCTGGATCCTGGATACCCCCAGGCCTGGATTCGTGCCGAGGACGTCACCAAGGAAGCATACGTGGAGCCCGGCAACGAAGTCGATCCGCCCGCTCCGCCCCCAGAGGATGAAGAGGGTGAGCCCCCAGAAGACGAGCCGGATCTGGACGACGAGCTGCGTCGTCTACAGAACGAAGCATTGGGCGCAGCGATCAACCTGATCATGGAGAACGGTGGCAAGGTGTGTATGGCCGCCAACAGCCGGTATGGGTGCTGCTGATGAAACAACCCCCTAACCCTAGTGGTATAGGACCTGAGCCAGCAGCAGCGATGGTGCTCCTCATGATCGTGGGTGGCATCCTGATATGGGCCATATCTCTGTGAATCCTCTAGTGAAGGCAGTCGTAATCGGTGTGGTGATTGGCCTGGCGATCACGTTGGGCCTACTCGCCATATTGGTGTAAAATAGGAGGAATAAACCAGTTCGAGCCTCGGCGGTAATCTCCTAATCGCGTCCACAAAACCGGGATATACGCGCCGGCAAGACTGGGGAAAATCATGATCTACTTACTCTACGCAACAGCAGTAGTATGGCTTGTGTTCGCAGCTTTGATCCTATGGGCTGTATGGCCGCAATTGTCAGACGGAGGTAGCCTCGTAGACTACGCACTCGCGTTTCTCATGGTTGTATTCTGGCCGGGCTGGCTGGGACTAAGCATTGTCGGCGCCTGGCGAGAAGAGCGAAAGAGGCGTTTGCTGAATACGCAGCCAATCAAGCCGATCGACAGACAGGATTTCTAGTGGGCATAAAAGAAGACGTTGACATTGCACACTACAATTTACCCATACACATCGAGTTTAGATACGATGGCGTAGAGGTGTCCGATCCCAAGGTTAGGATCGAGCTCACGAACGCTGCGGGCGTTAGAGTGCGATCGGTGGGAGCTGTACTAACGTTGACCGCTACACAGAAGACCCAGCTGAAGAATTCACTGGATGCGAGGATAGCCACTTTTGAATCAAACACAGGATGGACCCAGCTTGGATCCTGACTTTGGAAAAAACATGGCCATAGCCACAGAAGAGTCGCCGACATTCATCGAACCATACCCCAAGGGCTTCCGGTTCTTTTCACTTCACATGGTCGACCGGCCTAACACCTGGCGATCCTGGAGAAACCTTATCTGGGGCTACGACATTTGGTTGGGTCCGGTACCATTTTTCAAGGCCACGGTCCTTGCGAACGTCTGTGCGTGGATAGTGCTATACTTACTTGGGGGATGACGGGCGTTGACTGGCCGAGCGGGGCAATATCATCCCATGGGCGAGAGTCCGGGACAATGTGAGCCGACCGGGTAGGCCAATACCTGGGTTCGATACCCAGCATCTCCACTAATTTTTGTGCATTTGCCACTTTCGATCTCATGTGTACTGAGATCTGAAACAGGCAGAGAACGGTAGCTAAGTGATCTATAGCGTCGCGGCAGCGAAGGCGCAGGTTTGAATCCTGTCCGTTCTCTTTCACCACATCTGTGCTTTAGACCACGTCGGTAGCCCCTCTTTTCCAGTAGGGGCTACTGTCGTTTATATGTCAGATCTGGCATAATACGACTAAAACAGGGGGTAAAACGACAGTTCGGGGGGTCTCCCCCGGGGGTGAACTAAGGTATACTTGGGGCGTGAGAGGCATACTGTGCAGGCTGAACATCTTACACCCATGGTTCTATAAGTTTGGAGGATGGAGATGGTGTAAGCACTGCGGCAAAACCCAGGTCATAAAGGTATTTGAGGTCTGGGACGAGTACTGGTTCACTACAGGCTGGAGGCAGCTATGAGCTTAGAAGACTTTGATCTTTGGTACAACGTAGATCCTGAGACAGCTTCGCCGGTAATTCGCAAGCATGTCTATCTGGATGAGACTTTGCCTAAGCTACCCACCATCAGGTGGAACACAGGCACCATGTGGTCCGGGCGATCCATAGAGACCCTCAACCATAAGCAAGAGTTCGACGCCTGGTGCGATGAGCACCTACCCTATCATTGGCAGGGGCTCTACATGGAGGCCAAGTTCCCAGGCGACACTGTGATAAACGAAAACGAAGACCATTTGTGGGTTAGGGTCAAGCGACCCTGCAACCTGTTTGAGCGCTTCCTGATCTGGTTCAAGGTCCAGACGCGTAAGCGAAGAGAGATAACCTTCGGGGTGGGGAGCCTGGGTCCCGAAGACATCGTCTTTCTCGAAGACGACATCGCACACGGAGTCGGAGGCGGCTGATGCTAGACCTATTTGATCGTATGTTGACAAGATATTTGAGGCGTCGAGGATGGGTCGTATTTTGGCTAGACGTCGAGGCTCGTCATTGTTCGGACGGCACTTGCTGGGTGAGGCTATACGAGAGCGAGGAAGGCCGATGAGCGTAGTAATCGCAATCATCCCCGCACGGGGAGGCAGCAAGGGCATCGAGCTGAAGAACATGACATTGGTGGGAGACCGCCCGCTGATCGCATATACCATCGAGCGAGCTCTGGAATCCAATGAGATCCAGCAGGTGTATGTGAGTACAGATCACCCTACGATCTCATCTTACGCTGCATCGCTGGGAACAATAGTGGTAACTCGCCCTAACGAGATCTCTGGCGACCATGCCCAGATCGAAGATGCTATGTCGCATATGTTCGAAAATTTTGCTATAGATTCCGACTGGGCAGGCGCTTGGACAGATGACGACCTTGTAGTACTCCTGCAGCCTACCAGTCCTTTGCGGCGCCCGCACGACATTGATGGAGCCATTCGGCATCTGCGCGATGGTCAGTTCGACAGCGTGTTCTCCGCCACACCTATATTTCCTTACGTGTGGATGCCGGCGGGCTCGGGCGATGGCACTATGCAGAGAGCATTTCGAGAGCACGAGCTGCCCCGCTTGAACAGACAGGACAGGCAGCCTATGCTGCAGGAGAACGGCGCTATCTACGTCACCAGGATCCCATACTTTCTAGCTGAACATAACCGGCTGAGTGGGCATATTGGGCACTATCGGATGCCCCCCTTCACGGCTCTCGAGATCGATACCGAATTTGACATAGCGGTGGCAGCAATAACGATGTCTGTCTACCAGGAGACACTCCAGCTGTGATCTCATCAACGGAGGTAGCGGAAAAGCTCTCTGACGGTAAGACCGGGGTATTTTTGTGTGGAAACGGGGGCAGTATGGCTCAGGCACAGCACTTTGCGGCCGAGCTTGTGGGAGTGGGCGTCCCAGCCATGGCAGCTTCAGATCCTTCGGTATTGTCTGCGCTGGCCAACGACGACGGTTTTCAAAACGTGTTTTCCAGCTATTTGTCCGCGTTCAGAGGTAGATTCGACTTATTCATCGGACTCACGACATCTGGTTCATCAAATGTGCTGAGAGCAGCCGGCCTGGCCAACAGCCTTGGCATGAGCACTATTTTGATCACTGGCGCCTCAATGGTTCCCTCGGCAATCATAGATTTGCATATTCGATTTGAGGGAGACACTCAGGCGATTCAAGAGCATACCCTGCAGTGGATTCACGAGGTGTATGTTTTACTGAAGGAGATTAGATCATGGACATCAACGGAACGCCGATCGGTCCTGGGTATGCCTGCTACATTATCGCCGAGATAGGCATCAACCATAACGGCGACTTCAGGCGGGCTATTGAGCTCATGCAGGCGGCCAAGTATGCCGGCGCTCAGGCTGTGAAGTTCCAGAAGCGCACTCTCGAGCTGACTGTCCCAGAAGACAAGCGTAACCAAATTAGGTACGACACTCCGTGGGGTGACATTACGTACTGGAACTACAAACAGGAACTGGAGCTCAGTCTGGGTGCCTACGAGATAATCCGAGAGGAAGCAGATAGTCTGGGGATTGATTGGTTCGCATCCCCATGGGATTCACCAAGTGTGGACTTTTTACAGCAGCTGAACCCCCATGCAATGAAAGTTGCAAGTGCCGGCATGACAGACGAGAACTTGGTGGCGCGAATTGGAGCAGCCAGGCTCCCTGTGATCTTGAGCACTGGCATGTGCGATATGGACATGGTCAAGGATGCCGTGAGCTGGGTTGCCAGATATGACGCCACCACCTCCTTCGCTCTACTTCAGTGTACAGCCGTTTATCCAAGCTCTCCGGAGACCCTGAACCTGAGAGTCATGCACACACTGCGTGAGGAGTTCAAGGTACCAGTAGGCTTCAGTAATCACAGTCCAGGTCTGACCCATTGCCAGAACGCAGTGGCATTGGGAGCAGACATAGTGGAGGCACACATCACCCTCGATCGTGCGGGCTGGGGCAGCGATCAGGCCAGTAGCATAGAGCCCCACGGGTTCCGGCAGATGATTGGCCGCATCCGTAGCACCGAACTGGCCTTGGGTGATGGTATCAAGCGGATCTACCCAGCAGAGGCGGAGAAAATGGGGGACCTAAGACCGTGAGCAGGCTAGACGATATACAACTGGCCAACGGCATGCCATACAAGCTGGCTGACGATCGGTTCAGAGACAGGCATCTGGGGATGACTTGTCTCATCATAGCCAACGGTCCCAGCTTGAAAGACGTACCGCTGGAATTCCTCAAGAGCTATCTCAGTTTTGGGTGCAATCGTATCTATCTCATGGAGGATTTCACCCCCAGCTACTTCGTGCAGCTTGGCATGGACCAGGTTGCCAATGGCAAGTCCAAAGACTTCTTCGACATATGCGAGCGTGTGGATGCTTCCTTTGTGAATCGAGCTATAGTGGCCCAAGGTGACTTCGATGGGATAAACAATGTATATCCCATTCTGAGCCGCCCAATTGATGAACCAGACGCTCCAAGTGGCATAGGCCCACAATTTAGCTCACACCCCCTCTATGCCATAGGTATAGGGGGATCTGTGGTGTTTCAGTCTCTGCAGCTGGCGTATTGGATGGGATTCAAGATAGGACTGATCGTGGGCCTGGATCATCAGTATCCGGAGTCTCTGGAGGAACCATGGCACTTCTACGAGAACAATCCCAAAACCACGGACTACAATGGCCCGGCAGGTGGGAGGGACAGTTGGCTAGCGAGAACGGATCACGCATTCGAGGTCTCGTACCTCGCGTGGGAGGCGGATGGCCGCCAGTTATTCAACCTGACCCCGGAGACGAAGAGCAAGACCTTTCCGGTCGCCGACATCCAACACTGGTACAGCCCGAAATTAGATGGATAAACCCGCACAGATTCAGAAAATCCAGGAAGGTGATTTCTCCTGGGTGCGGCACTCTCCTGGATTTCTACGTGAGTGTGGAATTTCCAGTTTCAGACGTATACAGGACTATCGGGCCGGTCAGGCTAGTGGACGCTGGCTTGAGACTGTGGGAAGACTTCGGACAATCAGAACGGCTCGATAAAGATGCCCTAACATATACGGCATCTGATGCTGGAGTCAAGAGAGTGCGGCTGTTTGTGCTGGTGTTCATATGGGCAAGGGAGATACACGTTCGCCGGCTCATAGTCGGGGCACATAAACCAGTACCGGCGGGCTCTATACTGCAGCACGCAGCCATGAAAATTGCCCTGACCATCACCAAGGACGAGCGCAGCATGAACAGGAGACTGCAACCGTGGAAAATCCTGGGATCCTAATCTGCAACGGACCATCGCTGGCGGAGGTCCCTGTCGGTTGGCTGAATCAGAACCCGACGTTGGCCAGCAACTCCTTCTACGCTAAGATCAACCTCCGGCCTAACCACTGGTTCCTAGAGGGCCGTGGTCATCTCAGTAAGCCGGAGGAGAGGGAGGCCAGGGCCGAGCACATGCACATACCCGATCTTGTGTACATAAACAGTGATTATGCCCATGCAAAGGAGTTTTTGCCCTTTCAGAAGAAGATTGTGTCCATAAGTTACTGGAACCTGGACGGCACCAAGATACAGGGCTTTCAAAGGTACCCTCGTCGCTTTGGGCATGGCACAGCCAACTCTGTGACCTATGCCATGTTCCAGTACGCCTTTGACATAGGGTTTGACCCACTGCTGGTGGTTGGTATGGATATGCACTTCTCCAAAGAGGGAAATTGGCATTTTTACGACAAGTCCGAGGTACCCGAGTTTCACGAGATGGAGTACGACAAGTTCCTGCGCTGGGAGGGTAGAGCGAACCAGTCGTACAGAGAGTGCGCTGACTTTTTCGCAAGTTATGGCAGGACCCTGCTCAACCTGACTCCGGACACCGGCACCACGGCTCTCGAGACAGACAAGCTGGAGAACTGGCTACTATGAGCGAAGCAGACTACGTAGAAAACTACCTGGATGTAAAAAGCAGAATAACAGGTCGGATAGCCTGTGATCAGCCAGCCGCGGTGCTCTTGCAGGAAACGGTGGCACGAGTGGGTGGTGACTACATAGAGATAGGCACCCTGTTCGGAGGCACGGCCATACTGGCGGCGATGATGGGCGTAGGCAAGGTGTATGCCATTGATCCAGTAGACGGATACTACAACCCTGGACAGGTAGACAAGACCACGATGCTCGTACCTTCAGTCGCTATATTTGAAGAGAACATGAGGAGGTTTGGGGTGGAGGTGACTCTATTCCCCCACAAGCACCCACCCTGGCCCGATGCTATCAAGAACAACAGATTTGGCATTGGATTCATAGATGGAGACCATGGGCTCAGGGGGGCTCAGCTTGACTACAGGGCGCTTCGCAGTAGGTGTGAGTGCATCATATTTGACAACGTTGAGAAGCCTGCTGTCCAGACGGTAGTGGACGAAGCAACCGCGGCTGGTTGGTTCGTATATGAGACCATCGGGTACCCGCACAAGATAACCGAGAAGAGAAAAGGCAGGATGCTGAAGATGACGGTAATGACCCTGGAGGATCCAGCTGATGAAGCTAGCTCTGAATGAAGAGTTCCGACAGGGCATGCGGATGAAGAAAGAGGTACAGCGCATCGTGATGAAGAACGGTGGCGTGTACTCCATGCTGCCGGCCGACGCCGGCGCCATTGCCCAGTGCTGTGCCAACGCACCAGGTGATTACTTGGAAATTGGCTCATTATTTGGGGGATCTGCTATTATTGCGGCCCTTTTTTCAACTGGGCACGTGTATGGCATAGACCCATTTGGATACAAGCCAAATCAGACTCAATCGGCGGCAACGCCATCGGCGGGGGTTGTGATGGATAATGCCTACGAGTTTGGCACTCAGAACAAGATCACCATGTTCACCCAGAAGCATCCGCCGCTACCTCCGCAGCTGGAGAACCACGAGTTCTCTGTGGCCTTCATTGACGGTGACCACACTCTTCAAGGCACCAGGAGAGACTGGGAAAATCTCAAGGATCGAGTGACACACTACATGCTATTTCATGATGTTGTCGGGACATCGTTTGGAGCTAAGGAAGTGTTCATGCAGGCCGCACAACACCCCGACTGGGAAAGAATATACTACGCTGGAAAGATGGGAGTACTAGAGCGTGTTACATGGAGCTAACACAAACCCAGGTCTACGTAGTAACATTTTTTCTTGGCTTGTCAACGCTATTGGCAAACTCTGGCCTGGGGTGGCTGAAAGGCGTGTGGTGGATGTGGTTCCTCCACGCTCTCAATGCTGTTGCATGGCAGATATACATTTCGATCACGGGACAGTGGGGGTTGACCTTGCTGAACGTGGTCACTATCGTGGTGTCAACATTATCCGGAGTCCGCGCGTATAGAAAGTCCCACGAAAATCCTTCGTGAACGGTGGTACTATCAACACATGGCTAGCGGGGCGGGCGCTCGCCCCCAGCGAGTGTTATAGCCACCGCCTCCTGGCTTTCCGCCCTGCTACCTACTTTAGATACTTACAGGAGAATTGTTTGTGTTTCTAAAGAGCATTTTGCATAGATTGATCGCACATTTCAAGAGAGTGCTGCAGCCTAAGCACTTGGCGTCTCTCCCCGAGAGCCTGCTTGATTACTTCCTCAAGAGGCTGATCGTATACTCCAGTTATGTTCTCTACTACCCATACTGGGTGTGGCGCAATGCGACACTTCGCAATGTCCTGATCTGGATTGCGATTGCCTCCGCTGTGATCATAGAGTGGTTTGGCATTGCAACGCTGTTGATGCTCGCCGGGATAGCGGCCAACTTCGCTATATCAGCGATAATGATGATTGGGCAATTCTTGCTCCTGTTCACGTTCCTCTCAAACACAAAGAACATCGAGTTGCAGCCCGGTGACAAGGGAACTAAGAACTTCAAGGAGCACTTTTTTGGTCAAGGCCATGTCAAGGATGTCTTACTTGGTTCGGTCGAGATGATGTCTCCA
>SDBT01010944.1_pt1 | contig 14623 bp, 11 predicted proteins | sample 2277101 | NCBI WGS metagenome assembly SDBT01 (sample SAMN10404973, study PRJNA504765) | marine sediment metagenome | isolation source: marine sediment core GS10_PC15, 103 cmbsf | place: Arctic Ocean: Southern Knipovich Ridge | collected 2010
CCCTTCTGGTCCTGTAGGCCCTTCTGGTCCTGTAGGACCTTCTAGCCCCGTAGGCCCTTCTGATCCTGTAGGTCCTTCTGATCCTGTAGGCCCTTCTGGTCCTGTAGGACCTTCTGGCCCTGTAGGTCCCGTAGGACCCCCTTCTGGTCCTTTAGGACCTTCTGGCCCTGTAGGCCCTTCTGGTCCTGTAGGCCCTTCTGATCCTGTAGATCCTTCTGACCCTGTAGGCCCTTCTGGTCCTGTAGGACCCCCTTCTGGTCCTGTAGGCCCTTCTGGTCCTGTAGGACCTTCTGGCCCTATAGGACCTTCTGACCCTGTAGGAGCTTCTGGTCCTGTAGGCCCTTCTGGTCCTGTAGGACCTTCTGGTCCTGTAGGACCTTCTGGCCCTTCTGATCCTGTAAGACCTTCCGGTCCTGTAGAACCTTCCGGCCCTGTAGGACCTTCTGGCCCTTCTGATCCTGTAGAACCTTCTGGTCCTGTTGGCCCTTCTGGTCCTGTTGGCCCTTCTGATCCTGTAGGCCCTTCTGGTCCTGTTGGACCGTCTGATCCTGTTGGCCCTTCCGGTCCTGTAGGACCTTCTGGCCCTGTAGGACCCCCTTCTGGTCCTGTAGAACCTTCTGGTCCTGTAGAACCTTCAGGTCCTGTTGGCCCTTCTTGTCCTGTAGGACCTTCTGGCCCTATTTGCCCTTCTGGTCCTGTAGAACCTTCTTGTCCAGAAGGCCCTTCTGGTCCTGTGGGGCCTTCTGGACCTGTAGGACCTTCTGATCCTGTAGGACCTTCTGATCCTGTAGGACCTTCTGGACCTTCTGATCCTGTAGGACCTTCTGGTCCTGTAGAACCTTCTGGACCTGTAGGTCCTTCTGGACCTATAGGTCCTTCTGATCCTGTAGGTCCTTCTGTTCCTGTTTGCCCTTCTGGTCCTGTATGCCCTGCTGGTCCAGTAGGTCCTTCTGGTCCAGTAGGCCCTTCTGGTCCTGTTAGTCCATTTAATCCATTTAATCCATTCTGTCCGTTAAGCCCGTTTCTTCCATTTTTTACACAGCACTTAGATTTGGATTTATCATAAGACATTTTCTGCAACGAGAAACAAGGTTGAATTTCATTATTTTTCCGAAGCATAAAGAATGGAGAAAGAAATTATTGCAAACTATATAGCCTTGATCGATAAATCGCCTATTATTATTATTGAGTATTTTGAGAATATGGCTAGAACTCTATGGACTTACTTAAGAAATATGAATTACCCAAGACAAACATATAGAGATTCCATTTACTGCCAGGCTCTAATGTTAATTTCAAGGTATAAGGGCCCTGAATTGAATAAACACACCCTAATATCCGACTCCGTATTTATAGCTGGAATATTAATTAGCCATCCACAAGAAGATATAGAGTATCCCATAAATGAAAATATAAGAGCCATTATAAATTACTTCGATGGCAAAATGTATTTTCCAACGGCTCTTGATATTTTTGACTTAATTGAAAGTAATTATCACATTACTCCGGAAAACCATAACTCAACTGCCAGAAGATTAGTTTCATGCGCATTAGCTTCACCTAAATCGAGTAAACTTACACATTTAGCAATTGCTGTTGGAGTAATATCTCTAATGCATGCTATATCAGTAGAAAAGTATATCATTAATCTTCCTTATGGACAAATAGACAAAAACCTTATCGATAATGTTCACAATGCTATCGTCCAAAGTCCAATATTAAATAATCAAACACTATCACCTGAAATCATAGCAAAATTACATACATATATACCCACAACAGCAATATTAATGGAAGAACTATCATATAGAATATCTCTTACATACATAAAAGATATATCTGTGCAAGATACAAGCCTTATTACGTCCTCTACATTTCTTGGTAGAGGTGTTTTTGGAACTGTAAGCGCTATAACTACTACTAGCGGAGACATTCTTGCTCATAAGGAACAACACTTAGTTGATCATTATATTAGAGAAATAGTAACGATGAAAACTCTTGATCACCCAAATATTGCAAAAATAATTTCTCTGGATGTTTCTGACCTAAGTTTCAGAATGAAGCTTGCATCTAACGATCTCGGAAATTTCCTCTCCTTATATAAGCCATCAAAGCTACTAATTAGAAATTTTATTAAAGAATTATTTAGTGCAGTGGCTTATATTCACTCGTACGGGATTCAACATGGCGATTTAAAGCCTAGTAACATTCTTATATATGAAAATAATGTTCTAGCTATTGCAGATTTTGGCTCTTCAATTGGATTTATGACTCCAGAAAGAAAATCATTTTCAGTTAAACATATTACACCTCTTTATAGGCCATTAGATTTGTTGATGAACGATAATAGAGGGTGGGCTAATTATAGTTTTGATGCTGACGTCTGGTCTTGTGGTGTTATTGCCACAGAAATCAACGGTAAATATCCTTTTTTGGCTATCCGAACTGATAATGTTAGTATAAGTGAAATTATTAGAGGGATAACAAATGTTCGTGGTGATGGAGGCATTGAAATAACTAAGTATATGGATGCTGATATAGGACTAGTTGTACGTCAATGTTTCGCTCCCCCTAGCTATCGACCAACAGCTGCACAATGTTTAAATATTATTAACTAGCTAAAGCAACAAGTAGGCTAAAGCCGTATAATATTTTTATGTTTATACATACTTGAATAAGTATGTCAGTGATTCAGCGTACAGAGTACGCAGCGAAACTTTAGTTTCGCCTCTATTGAGGTAAGCCAATAATTAATGCTATCTCTGAACTACATTCAAAAAAACATTTGTAGCACTTATCAATCGGTATATATACAGATAATGACTTCGTCATATCACCATCTTTTTTAATCGATTCAAACATTAATCGTGGCTCACCAAATAGTTTCTTAATATTAATCGTGCCTATTATGTAGTTAGCGCACGTAAAACTTATGCAACCTGTATCTGTTCCTAAAGTTCTAGAACAGAACTGATATAGCTGGCGTATAGATGTAGCCGGAATATCAAATAGAAGCACTGATCCATCAATCATTTTGACCACAAATGTTGTTTTGTGAGACTCCTTACAAATTTTATAATCTAAGCAAAGTACTTTATTATCCAGGACGATAGCATCTTTTAATACTTTCATTATTTTTTTACTACTAACTTGAACATTAACTGATATGCCAATTGATGGATTATCTTTGCGGAGTGATATTTTTTCAATAAAGGGATTATAGTCCATAATCATAATCATAGTATTAGAATGATAGTTGTGAATATATGTACAACTATCACCAGTATCAATAGCAGTTTCAAATTTAGATATATCGGAAGTACTTAAGCAACCAATTTCGAATGAGATAGTTTCATTATCAAAGCTAATAATTATGTCTCCCTCGTGAAAAATTATATCCATTAATATGTCACTATATAACAGTTTTATAAGCTCATATTTAACATAGTTAATAATATTAATGCAAGTTTTATTTAAAATAGTTGCTGTCTCTAATAAATATGGTGTATGTTATCTGTCTATATATGGCTTTATTAAAGTATCTCCATAAATTAAAAAACACTATGATATTTCCAAACATAAATGGCTTGCCTAAAAATAAGTAGTGGCCGTATTATGTGTGGAACTCTGATAGTTTATACTATAATATCATTTGTACTTATATTACTAGTTACATTTACTATCACTAATCAGATTAGAGCCTCTATGGAATGCACACCTATTAAGTTTCTTAATCGTAACTGTTATGAAAAACATGGGCATATAATTGCAGAGCAATTTGTCCATCTGTCTATCAATAAAACAGGAATATTCATATGTGGAGTGGTTATAAATTGTTCAACAAGTCCGTGCTATATATACCTTAATCGAACTTATTATTGTTCTTTGATATCTGGCATGAATGTACTCTGGTTAAGCAGTAACATAAATTTCTTTCTATCTTACCCACTAGTGTTGTTCATGGGAACAGTGGTCGCCTGTATATTTTCTTTTGTAAGCATACATTTGTTTCGTTTATGTGCATTAGATAAAAGGCTAGAAAAATATCTTGATAATACCCATTTGATCAGCGAAACAAACAGCGAAACATACAGCGAAACATACAGCGAAACATACGGCGAAACAAACGGGGAAACAAACGGGGAAACAAACGGGGAAACATACAGCGATGAAATAGGCAATTAAATCTTATAAATATTGATCAATATTTAGTAATCCGGTTGTTCTTATCGTATGTCGCATACGTAAGGGATAGTATAAAAGTAAAAACCAACAAAGTTTTTAAAACAGGAAAATGGCTTGTTCAAAAAGTAAGCATATATATTATAGGGGGATTATTGTAGCTGATCAAATGGGTGTTACCCATTTGATCTTCATTATTACATATCAGAGTATAGCGAACTTTGTTCGCTGATCAAACGGGTATTACCCATTTGATCTTCTCAATAATGTATACCTGTTAAGTTTCTAAATCGTAACTGTTTTGAAAAACATAGTCATATATACGCAGAAAAATTTATGTGTATTTCCACTAATAAAACAGCCTATAGCGAACAAAGTTCGCTGATCAAACGGGTATTACCCATTTGATCTTCTTTTGTTGGTTAGTTCAAAATCTCATAGTTGAGATCGAAATAGTATTCTTGCTAAGACTTTAAATTGCTCTCCTAGGCAAAAAGATCAACAAAGATTAAACTCATCATTTCTGATAGCTTCCATTTTAGTAAACAAGGAAAATATTTCCTTGTTGCCTAGTCTTTTAAAAATTTTGGCCACTTATATGGTCTATTATCATACTCTAATTCTTCTTTTGTCTTTTTGGTTATGATAATGCAGTTTTGTCCAAAGGTAATAGTAGATATTAAGCTTTTTGTCTTCTCACTTATTATTCCAACTTTGCTTCTTTGAACTTCTCTATCTTCTTGTGTAAGATACTCTTTGTTTAAATCGTCCACTAATTGTTTGAATATTTCGATCACTGATTCTTTATGTAAGTAACCGAATTTTACATTGTATCCATATAAATTTCCGTTCTTCCAATATGAGGTTTCTATATCCTCGATGATGTAGACTCCTCCTTCTTCTAGGATATCATAGAAGAGAAAATCAAAGGTGATATATATATGACTTGGGACATGAGATCCATCATCATTTATAAAGTATATATTGTGCCCCTTGTTCTTTATCACCTTTGATAGTTCCATCAAAGCCGCTAAATCGCTTTGATCCGCCTGAAAGATTAAATGTCTTTCTCCTTTGTCTTTAATTCCTATATCAACTCCATATATGAATGCTTTTGGAAAGTATTCTAACCACATATTTAGGGATTTCAGTTTATCCATTCCTATCTCGATCATTCCCATATTGTCATAAGATTGGAACTCCTTAATGTACCTTGGGTAAAATCTATGATATCCATGATATGTAACTTTATCAGTATCATGTATGTTTCCGATGAGCATCATTTCTCTTCTCGCTGTTTTAGATTTCCCATCCATAATTAAGATCTTTTATATCTTACATAGCAAGCTTTACGTCACTAGACAAAAAATCGAGCAGATCTTTTTGGTCATTTTTTTCCGATATCTTGCCCAGATTTACTCTTGATATACAAGAGTCAGGATGCACTTATTTCGTACCCAGTAACATTACTCATAGGGGCTATGATCGCAATTGTGTTTACTTTTACGAGCATATGTTATTTAATTCAAGTGGATTAGTTGACAGGCTAGAAAAATATGTTGATAATAATGAAGATCAAATCGGTAATACCCCTTTGATCAGAGAACTTTGATCAGAGAACTTTGATCAGAGAACTTTATTCTCTATGCAAATCTGCTGAAACATACAGCTGCTAAATTGGAGGATAAATATTTCTTCCGAGACTAAATCTTAACTGTTATGAACAAAACGATTTTTTATACGTAGAGCAATATATGCGTCTGTCTACTAATAAAACAGGCGTATAGCGAACTTTGTTCGTTGATCAAATGGGTAATACCCATTTGATCTTCAATTGTGGGTTAGTTCAATAATGCTCGTCAAATTGTGATATACACCTTAATGGAACTTATTATAGCGAACTTTGTTCACTGATCAAATGGGTTACCCATTTGATCTTGTTATATAAAGAACAATGCTCTCCGCATATACGAGTATCCGCATGCACTTATATTGTACTCAGTAGCATTATTCTTAGGGGCTTTAATCAGGACTGCATTTATTTCTCTCAGCTTAAGAAGTTCTATTTGATCAGCGAACAAAATTCACTACGTAACTCTACTGAAATATACAGTGAGATATACAGCGAGAACTAGAAGGATAAATATTATGCCGAATGAGCATAGTCCTGCTCATTAGCAGTTGTTCTCCATAAGCGTAGCTCTTATTCTAAAGTTTAGAATTCGCCTTCTAAACTAATTTTTCTGCTCAGAAAAACATCATGGAAATATCAGATATAGCACAAGCTATATCAGAATTCCTAGATTCTATTTCAAGCATTTTTGCTATGAGAAATGTTTGCAAATCGTGGAAGATGGGAATAGATGCTACTATTTTAAATAGGAGCATAATAGGTAAGCTGAAGCTTACTCTTCCACAGTATGCATTAGGATCAATAATCACAGGGGAGGGGGCGCCAGACGTTATATACATAAAAGCAAAGCCAGGCTTTGGAAAAGTAGCAATATCTTTGGCGTGTGGAGGAGATGTAACTATTATATATGCAAATAAGAACAAAATAAAGAACTATGTTTGTTTCTATAATGAATTAGGTCTAGGTGATAGGATAACAATTATCAATAGTAAATTAAAATTTAATCCTGTTCATCCCCATCCAATTATATTATGTGATTATTTGCTATCCAATACTAACACTCTCGACGACTATTTAAAAATATGGAATTATAGAAAGTATAGAATAACAGAAATAATTCATAGTAGTCCTGCGAACACCTCATTTAGACCAAAATCTTGCAGATATAATAAGCGCATCAGAATAGTAGATAAATTTCCTGATGAACAATGGTCTGCAGAGTTATACATCAATGTACCTCGATACCAATCTTTCCTTCTTTATCCAGAAGCCAAATGGAACATAAACTGTGTTGAAACAAGTTCTGCTAAGTTTGAGAAGCTTGGATCTATTATTGCATCCCATAAAAGAATAGCCGTTTTTTGTCACAGTTTAAGCGACCTCAAAATAATCAAAGAAAAGTTTAAGGGAGTAACTTTTGTGTCTAGTTTGAAGGGACTTGATTCTTCAAAAGTTAAAAAAGCAGTTGTATCCTTACAACTACATAACGCTCACACGCGAGATTACTTAAAATCTGTAGATTGCATTGCACTATTAGTTAGCTCAATGTGGACTCTGAACGAAATAATTTCGTACTCAACCCATATAAGTACTAAACGAAAATATTTTGATCTTGAAGTAATTGCTACGCAAAGCTGCTATGCAAAGTGCGAATATGCACAAATAAAATCGTTTCGCCCATGGTTGAGCCAAATGAATCGAAGCTTTGTAGATAATAACTTAAGTTCTGCACAAATAGAAAGACTTTTATTAGCATGTTCCATAACAACAGATTTCGCAGATAAATGTATTTTGTCCTGTGATAAGAGATTTTTTACAAACACAATGCAGATCAATGAAGTTAAAAATTGGTGGAAAGTAAACAAAGGATCAACCAGCGCGCTTACAGAAAAAACAGTTGCTGATCTCTTTGTGTAAAAACAACAAAAATCTTTAGAAAAGATTTTTATCTTTCAATAAAAATGCAAGTAGAAGAATACGGAAAAGGTTTTGTAGTTATAGGAGATACTTTACCATATCGAGATAACTTAAAGCAATTAGGATGTAAGTGGACACGTGGATTAACAATAAATAACAAGAAAACAAATGCCTGGTTTTGCTTTAAAAAAGATGAAGGCGAGATTAAAAAGTTTGTAGTTGAGCAAAATAGGAAACTAGGCAGCAGCGGAAAAATTATAACAGTAAAAACAGTCGGTAAAGTAGTTGAACCTGATATTAAAAAGCCAAAGTTCTCTTTAACAGATTTGGACTCAATGACTGCTATTGGTTTATACCAGCATCTGATAAGTAAAAATATTGAACCTAAAAATGTTTTTGCTTCAGATAGACTTACTGCTCTTCAATCGCTAGCTAGTGCAAAAAGAGATATCCCAGAAATTCTAAAATATCTGATTAGAACTAAAGAGTATGATGCTAATGCCATTATGTCTGATTATGACTTAGCTTTAAAGCTATCTAAAAATGGTGTTCCAATAATACTCAATATTACTAGACTTGCTTCTGAAATTATAGCATCTATAATCGATATTACTGCCGACAAGAGACTTCTTCTTTATGCAGAGCTTGGAAAGGAAATAGAACCAAGGGCTTCTGCATATTTAACAAGTTTGTTTAAAGAAAGTTCTACTACATCTTCTGATACAGATTAAGATAATCACATTAAGATAATCACATTAAGACACGCGGCTTAAGCCGGCAAAACTTAAGTTTTGCTCCTAAATTAACTGATCAGTTAATTTTAGTGCGTATTTAGCCTAAATCCATGCCATGCACCATCGATTAGTTCTCCCAAACGTTTTACAAATTCAGGAATTGCTGTTTGCTTATCTGGCACATTCAGGCGCTTATATGACGCTTGATGCCAGCGTGAAAACTGAACATATAAATCGTAAGCTTCTATTGACTCATCAATATCTTTGACAATATTCTCTCTGATAAAAATACTGTATCTATCAATAGACTCCCAATATTCATGTATACTGCGCGTAACATCTGGTGGCTGGTTTTGAATTCCCTCTCTTAAATAAACAGGATACGTATTAAATTTGATCCATAATGTAGCGTCTTCTAAAAATGGTAGCTGCATATCAAAAAACGGATCACGCTTGAATAGACGTAATCTTATTTGTTCGTCTATATCATCTGGTGCGTCCATACTAACTTGTGAACAAAACGGAGTAATAACAACTCTCTCAACGGTTGCTCCTTCTCTACTTATTGGCGGAATAGTATTAACTACAATAACACATTTATGCTGTGGGATAATATCCTTAGCTTCTTGGTATAGCCCTCTAATTTGTCTCTTTTCATTTCCAACTTCGCTCTTTATTATGCTTGTTAAAAAAGGTACTTCTGCCTCTGCTTCCTCTGAAAACATTAACCGAGCGCCATCTAATCTAACTTCAGCCGGTGTTGCTCCATTAGCAGCACCCTTTCCCAACGTAAAGTAATTTATTGGCATGCTAATACACTTTTCACCCAAAACTGATGCAATTAATCTTTGCCATGTTGTTTTCATGTTATTTCCTGTCTTCCCTGACCAAAACATAACCTTCTTATCATTATTTCCACCACGTAACAGAGATGCAAGAAACTTCCAGTGAAATTTAATAGTATCTGGATCTACAAACGTAATATAAGACCAATCCATCATTGCCTTTACACATGGATGATCCCAGGTATATTCTGCGCGATATGATGCACTAAAGGATTTCACTACATAATCCTGAGGTTTGCCATCTCTAAAGTGTATACTAGAAGTTGTAGCAGATATAACACCATTTCTTACTAAAGTAATTTCAGGATCTCTATCTATAAATGTTTCAAGCCCTTCAACATAAAATCTTTCAGAAAGCTCAGAAAGAAGTCTCTGCTTAAATCCTTGCTGCTTAAGTTTATTAATGGCAAGAGTTATTTTTTCAAAAGCCATATCATATGTTGCTTGATTAATATCAGATTTACGCTGTTGCTTAGCCAAATCAGATCTCATATGATAGTAAAGGCTAAGAAAACTGTTACTCATGCGAAGCTTTAATGAAATACCATGATAATCTTTAATCAATCTATGATTGCGATATTTGTAAAATATCGGTTTAGAAGAGCCTATATAGGTCATATATTCTAGCCAATATTCCCTATAAAAGGCTTTACCAATATCTGACTCTGTTGCAGAGCATGAACCAACAAGAGCATCAGTTACCCACTCATCATGCCATCGTTCATATTTTTCAGGGCTATCAATCCTAGCGTACCAAGCTAGTGTCTTAATATCAATTTCAGCAAATCGTATGCCTCTATATGCAGATCGGCAAACGCGAACTAAATTAACTTTAGACAGATAACTTCTAGGTCTTGCATCATTCAACGACTGCTTAATTACATCAATCCATCCATTTAAGCCTCTATCCGTTCCATTCTCAAGACTGTAAAAGGCTCTTCCAACAAGCTTCCAGTCTCTTTCAGAAACAATACGATTTGAATCCCACATAGATAAAAACTTCAGATACATCTTAAGAGTCATAAGATTATCATCTTTCGTTGACTGCTCTGTAATAATAGATATTACATCATAATTGCGTGATTTGAATTTATTGTAATTATGTATTATATCAGAGCGTTTAATTGAATCAGTTGTAGATCTCCAATAGTCTATTGAAAGGATGATAGGTAACCAATATATTCCGGTACTATCATCAGATGCAAAATTAACTTTTTCGTTTAGTAAGCTCTCTAAATCTATGAGCTCTTGTTCTATCTTTGTATGCGCCTCTAAGTCAAAGTAATTTGGTTCTATAACTTTTAGATCAAGGCTATCTCCATTTAGCTCATCATATCCAATAATAAATTTCTCTGATGTAGAGCCATATATGGGTATATTGTCGTTTGGGCTGTAAACACGACATACTCTGTCAATGCTTTTAGCTTTTAGTCTATTATTAATATCGTGAACATATTTATTTGAAAGATCAATTATTGGAATTCTGCATAGAGGAAAATAAAAAGATGTAGAATCTTTTCCTCCTGTGACTATGCAAGCATAGGAATTATCACTTAGCTCATCAAATACGAACGTATCTCTAAGGTAAATTTGCAGTACCTTTGCTAATTTCTGAATTTCTGAATTTTCTATTTTATCGTCAAACATTATTATTATTGGGGCAATTTCAATATGTATCTGTCTTATATTAGCCTTATTATCACTGTAAACATAGTTACAGTATCTATTCCAGAAAGCTGAGTAACATCTAACCTTCAATTGCTTTTTGATATCATCCTTTCCTTGCTGAACAATAAAGTTAGGATGATCAGGCTCTTCCATAAAGACATCTTGAAGGTTTTCAACAAAACTATCTGGAATAGACATTTTCTTTTATTGCCTAATAATAAATCTATATAGTATTTTCTGCGAAAAAAATACAAAATGAAACCAAAGACTCAGCCGATCAAAAGTAAGTCATCTGTTCTTAATAAAACAGAAATATCAAAACAGCTAAACGCTCTAGGATACAGAGTTAGTGATATATGTAAACTACCTGATACCATAGCTTATCTGACAGTTAATCCATTTGGAAGAGATGTATGCATAATACAGTCATATATGTCGAGCGAACCAGATTACAAACTATCAAACAAGAAAATTCTAGTTGATGAATACATTGTTAAGCCTTGTTTGATAATAGAAGGAAAATACATCAAATTAGTTTGCGATCAAAGCACAGTTAAATTATTTGTAGCTATTAATAATGAACATATTACAAATGGCCAGAGAACATTTCCTCTTATTACACTTAATCAGTTAATTGATAATCCCAAATACGTTGCTACTAGTGTGGATGAGCTATTCTCTGTATTTATTAATAATAAGTACAAAGAGCTAGCTGATAATCTTGCGTCATTTAATAGTTTAATGATCGAACTGAGTAAAAGTAACGATGAGCTACTTGCTCAACACATGAGATTGGTTGATCTTAGAAAGGAAAGCACAGATATGAGAGAACAAGCTTACAATCATGTATCTTCTAGTACTTTAGAAAGTGATTATGAAAACGTGATAAAGATAAGCGGAACTTTGCAAGGTCAATATAATGAAATACATGAAATAATTGATAAGTGTAATGTCATTAATTCAACTAGAATACAACAAATCAATAACATACTAAAATAAAATTCTAGAATAAGCATGTGATCACATGCTTATTTACTTTAAATAAGGATTTCTCCGCCCTTTGCTTCAGACTGCTTATTATTTGTTAATTTTCTCTTTTCAACGATAACTCTTTTTCTTGCTTCATCTCGAGTTGCGTCTAAACTATCTGCGGAAGTGTTGGTAAAAGATGATACTATATTATCAAGGTGCGTAGATGCGTAATCTTTATTTGTTTTATTATGACATACTTCATACATATTTCTGTCACCCACTTTTGCAATTTTTCTAAGTTTATAGCTCATTTAGTAAAACTGATTGTATCTATTTTATTGTTCTTGAAAAGACAACAATGGATTTTAAAATACTCAAGCATCATCTCAAAATACCACAATGTAAAAGAAGCTATACGTTAATATATTAACACTAATATCACAAATATCACAAATAAGAAAAACATGTCACCATTTAATTATATATGACAAGGATAACGTAATAATAAATCCATTTAAAGTTTCCCTTATTATCTAATATATTACTTATTTTTTCGTTAACTTTAGAGCTTTTGTCTTCTCTTTTATCAAATATAGAGGATGAACCTATTGGACAACTGTCACTGACAAGTAAGAATATGGGATATATAACCAAAAAATTGAAGGATGATGTTATATGGCGAAACTAAAGTTTCGCTGCGTACAGAGTACGCTGTTCAAAAGCAGAGTTGAAAATCTGCTTGGGTATAGCATATGCTGTACGCAGCTAAACTTTAGTTTAGCCTCTATAGCTAAACAAAACGTTTTGCAGGCTAAAGCCGTAGATAGCTTTTACGGCAAGCCTGCTAAACTAAAGTTTAGCTATAAAGGGGACTGGAAAGGATTCTACGGCTTTAGCCTGCAAAACGTTTTGTTTTGCTATTATATACTAATTAAATCAGATCCAAATAACGAATATTGGTTGAGGAATGCGCTATCATCTGCAGCTCTTTATGGAAATTATTTGACTATTAAAGTTCTTCTTGCAGATCAACGGCGCGAAACTAAAGTGTAGCGGCGTACGCGTACGCCGTAGAGCAGAGCTTTTGGCAATATATATTGCCGACAACTTTGTTGTCATCGTGCGCCTACGGGTCCATTAAAGGATTATTATAACAAAGCGCAAGGGTATCTTGATGTAAAAGTTGGTCAGTTTATATACAAAGTAATTGAGTTTCTTAGTAGCGCAGAAAACACAGCAATTAAGCCGTTGCATAAGCAAGATCATACTCCTCTGATAACAAAAATAGTTAAAGATTATTGTTTACTTCAGAAATGTATAAAAGAGATACCAGAATACATTGTTGCCAATCTCGATAGTATCAGTGACAAGAATGCTATCCAAGAATATATAACACAAGAAGAATTACTCAGTTCATTATTAACATGTTCTATTTTGTGTAAAAAGCATGATTTAGTAGAAAAAATTATGTTTTCTATAGACAATATTGATGTTAATAAGTTACTAACAAAAATTGACCAAAGCGGTTACAGTCCTATTTCATGCACTCTTTATTCAGGCAGTTATAAGATTCAAAATCTTATAAAAAATTATATAGATAAACATGAAATGACTATACAAAAAGCTACTTTAGAAGGAGATGATTTTTACAATATACTTACTGTACTGGAATTTTCACAATTTGAAGATATGGATGTAGACAAATGTCTAAAAGAATATATCAAACCATTATACGACAACGAATCGGTACAAAAAATCCAAGAGGAGCTTTATAAGAGTAATGATGATGAATTGGTAGGTATAAATTTAAGCGAATCTTTTGATTTTAACGATTTAGATATTTCTAATTATGAAAGTTCTATTTATGTCCTAGGAGACTACAGTGATGATCAGTAAAGGTAACGAAGCTATTCTGTGGATTATCATAATGGTCAACTTTACTAAGTTGACTTTATCTTACAGATAAACGGCGCGAAACTAAAGTGTAGCAGCGTACAAAGTACGCCGTAGAGCAGAGCTTTTGGCAATATATTGCCGACACCAAAGTTGTCATCGTGTGCCTACGGCTTAAGCCTGCTAAACTTTAGTTTAGCTACGAGTCCTTCTGATAATAATAACTACGCTATTCAGTTTGCTTCTAAGAATGGTCATTTAGAGGTTGTGAAGCTTTTACGGCTTACGCCTACTAAACTAAAGTTTAGCAATTTAATTCTCTTACAGATCCTTATGCAAGTGAAAATTAGCCTGCTATACTACAGCTAAAGCTATTTAATTATCTAAGAAGTGATAAGATATATTTAATTACAAGCTCTCAAAGAACTTTTTGTTATACCAAAGACTTACGGGCTAAGCCCCGCAAGCAAGCTTTAGTTAAGTCATAATCTATGATACTATTGAAATGCCTCTTAAGATGTTAATGCATATAACTAATAATGATTAATTAAAATAAACAATTTTGATCTTTTCTCTTCAATTATATCGAATATAGATAATGTATTGGTTACTTTTTTCTGAGTTTATGTTCGTTTGGGGAAAACTGGTTATATCTATTTTATTGTTCTCGAAAAGACTATAATGGATTTTAAGACAAAAACAATGATGCCAAATTCAGATAAATCTCGCATATATGAGAGAAGAATTACCAAAAAGCCAGTGTTATATCCAGAATTTCT
>SDBT01010945.1_pt1 | contig 14623 bp, 28 predicted proteins | sample 2277101 | NCBI WGS metagenome assembly SDBT01 (sample SAMN10404973, study PRJNA504765) | marine sediment metagenome | isolation source: marine sediment core GS10_PC15, 103 cmbsf | place: Arctic Ocean: Southern Knipovich Ridge | collected 2010
TCCGTACAATGATCTATCTCTCTACATCTTTCTTATCTTTGCCAGTAAAAGGATCAAACATATTCTCCATCATGTTAACGAAAGGATGTTCAGTTCCTTCGTCTTCTAAGAAGCCCTCCATCTTGGGGTGCCATGTTCCTCGGAATACCTTCTCTTTAGCTTTCATTCTTTCTCCTTCTTCACTCTCCTTACAATGATCTCTATCTCAATACCCTCGGTAGTCCTACCCTCATCAAAAGCCGAAAGCAGAGAAGGTAAATGAATATGACTAAAATAGGGACCATCGTCCTGATAAAAATAGGAGCCATCTGTCTTGCCCCGAAAGCATTTCTCTTCAGTCTTCACTTCTCACCTCATAATGGCTTTCTATTCTTTCTCCACCTTCCTTACAATGATCTCTATCTCTTCGTCCGTATTAAAACCCTCGAGGAGCTGAGGTAAATAAATATAAGGATGGGTACGATCTCCATCGAGAAGATATTCCCCTTTTTTTCGACCCCGAAAGCATTTCTCTTCAGTCTTCATTTATTCCTCTATGCCTTCGTGTAAGACTTCATGGTAGAGGTGCCAACGTCCTGCTACCTTCTCGACGTGTTCTCTAGAAACTCCGGTCACTACTAATAGTTCTAGAAAATTTGAGAGAACTGGTGTATTATGATATCTCTTTACATCAAACAAATAATTGGTTTTAGTACAAGTGATTCTTCTATTGGCAGCGGCAAGAAGTACAAGCGGTGTGTGCCATTGAACTACAGTCATAAGCCCTACACCATCATTAACGATATGGAATCTGATTTTGAATAGTGTCTGTCCCATTTCTTTATAGATCTTCACTCTTCTTCGCTTTCGATCTTATCTTGATTCTTGCGCCATCTCGTGAAATCGCTTGCATCCCAGACGGGTTGCTCTCCTTTGCTTACTTCTCTCAATTTTTCCTCAACCTCTCCTTCGCTGATATGAGCTACTGTTAGCAGCTCTAGAAAGCTAGAAAGACGAAGGCGATGATCTTCTTGAGAGTCTAGGGGCCATCCAGGAGAACCCTTTGCAATCATCTTAATGGCATCTTTAACTCTTCCTTTTAACTTCTCGGATGCTATCTCTGACGTTGCTAGAGGCCACTTATCTTTCTCAGATATTAAAAGGAGAACTGCTTCTTGCTCTTGATCATATATAACAAAGATACGATAGCCTATAGCAGATACGTAATGAAATACTTCAAGCATCTTGCCTCTTACATTCTTCTATGTACCTTAATAGTTGATCCTCAGTGACACCAGTAAGTACCATCATCTCAAAAAAGTGAGACTCAACAAGGTTGCAGGAAGGGATAAAATATGAGAAGTCGAACCGTGCTATGCCCCCATTAGCATCAACAGTATAAGCATCCCATGTCTCATTGTAGTTCCAAGCCGTTGCATCGTCTTCAACCTCAATATAGAATGAACGATGACCTGCATGCTTATACACTCTGTACATAAATCTTATCTTAATCCTTTATATCTCTCTTCTTTCCTTCGTAGTTCTTGTATTGCCTCTTCGACCTGTACTCTGGAGAAGTTTGTGACTATTAGTAGCTCTAGGAAATTGGATTGATTAGCATATGTTGTATACCCACGAGCGGCATCTTTAAGGTCTTGACTTGAGACGTTCGATAGAACACCTGGTCCTCGAAGATGATATATGCCTTGAGGATCAATGTTATCCTCTTTAGGAGTAACGAGGACTAGCCTCTCTATAGTGTTGTCATATATTCCAAACACTGGATACTCACCGTATGACATATATCTAGTAACTATTAGGTCAGTCATACTGGCCTTCCTCAATAATCTCTATTGTTACTTTAACAATTGGGTACTCGTCGCCAAGGCCAAGGTCGTTAACACCTTTGTTCCCAAATAGAAGTCGAGTTAGATATTCATTATCATCGAAAATCACATCTAGCCAGGACCCATTACCAGCAGTGACGAGTTTTCCTACACCTTCAACCTTCTTGATGTTCATTGTTTCTCTGGTCGCTCTATGAGTTCTAGCGTTATCTTGACGAAAGGAGTTTCGTCAGGGTCAAGTTCTTCAGCTAAGAGATTGGCTAGACAAATATATCTACCTTTTGAGTCTAGCTCTGCAGTGTGAGATTCAACATCGAAATAGTGCTCCTTACAACCATCACCATACTCCTGATGCATGATAAGATAGCCTTCCATTTCAATCTTCTTGGTGTTCATGGCTTTGGTACTAAGTCCTCTATGTTCTTTACATTCTGACCTGACACGCTAAGGATCTCTAATGGTTCCACTTTGATAAAGTCAATGTGGAAATAGCTAGCAACTGAGGTGAGTATGAATCTTTGCTCCTCAACATCCCATCTGTACCATCTTTTTCTTGACCCTAGTCCAAGAGTGGTCTCGTTCTCTTCTAAGCTGCACTTAACCATGTAGATACTTATTGCTCCTCTCAGAGGAAGAGCACGGCTTGCAAGATGCTTGAATTTGTCTTTAACTTCAAGCCTGAAGCATTCAGTCTCCATTGATTGTTATTACCCTTTCGTGCACATATACGTCTGGCCAGAAGCCTTTCTCCCATATAGCCTTACCGTTCTGATTATAGAAGTATTCACGACCATTGATAATAAACTTAATTCTCTCAGGAGGCCATCTGTGAGAGGGATATCCTAGTTGTGCCAATATTGCTCGGTCTAAAACATAATCTACTATACGGAGACGCTTGTTGTATCTTGCCACCTTATCTTGGACCTTAAGATACTCTTCTATAAAGGATTCATACAGGGGAGACTCGGGTACGTCATCACACCAGTTCCAGCCTATGCCATCGCCTTTCCGTATATACTCTCTCCAGAGATATGAATGGCCACGGAACTGATCTATAAGCTGATTCATTTTGATGCGAATATGTCCTTTACCACCGATAAGCTTAAATAAGGACTCCATAGTAGTGTATTCAATATTAATCTTGTTGCGAAGTAGCTGGACAAGTCTCCATCTTACTCGTTCAATCTCGGCTATGTCTTTGAACTTAGCCTTCTTGATTCGAATATTTGTTCCACTCTCACTAGTGCAGAGCCCTATGAGCTCACCGTCGTCGTTGTACATGTTATTCTTTCTGGTAGCGGAGGGTGGACTTGAACCACAACGCAGATAGGGTTATGAGACCTACTGGTACATCCCGTACTCTCCGCCTTATACTTTTAGTGGAACGACTAGTAGCTCTAGTCTATTAAGCTTCCCTTCTATTTCATATTCGAAGAGCCAATCATCTTCACTCTCTCTTAGGAAACGCTTATGAACTACGAACTCGTTTGCATACTTAACTGTATATATAGGTTGGGTTCTTCTTGGCCCCATATATCCATCCGTGTGTACAATCTTATATATCATGCTTCGCTCGAGCTTAAAACGAACATAGTCTCCTGCTTTATACTTATGGGTCATCGTCTTCCTTAATAGTGAGTGTAATTTCTACCTCTGTACCCGCTGGCAGGTCACAAAATATCGTGCTCAGGTTTTCATGACCGTCATCTACATCGAAGAAAGAGAAGTCTTCAAACCCAATTTTGGGCCAAATAACCTTTCCTTGATGCTTTATTGTTTTTACTTTCAAAGTATCATCCTTTGTGTTGGAGCTGCCACCCAGAGTTGAACTGGGATCACATGTGTACCAAACATGTACTCTACCATTGAGATATGGCAGCTCTGGAGACCCGTACAGGAGTCGAACCTGTGATTGAGGAGGTTGCAGCTCCTCGCTTTACCACTTAGCTAACGGGCCTTATTGGACATGCTTTCCTTCCAAGTCATTGAGAAGCTCTTCATAGTGGACAACAGGATCAAGAAAATGTCCATATCCATATTCGCTGGTAGTAATGTGCGCTCTTATGAAATCTACATCTGTAGCAAAAATGCTAGAGATGGTTAGACAGCTCTGGTACTCGAGGAGGCTACAATATCCACAATATTCATTGGTACCAAAGTAGATCTCGACATGGTTCTCATGGTCAAAAACTAGCTTAAGCTTGCGCTCCCATGATTCAAACTCCTCAGGAGTGAATGTCTTAAACCCTTCAACGTCGAACTCATCAGCATAATTGTCCTCGAACTTCACTAACTTATGTTGCATGCTATTTTCCTATCTTCTTAAGTAGCTTATCAAATTTACCTTTACTAATAAGCTTTTGGACATCTCCACATTTAACATTAAACCTATGATCAACTGCTCGATCTTTGATGTAATTATAAGTGCGAATCTTATTAGCTCGGCCACCACCATCACGCTGTGCTTGACGTTCAGCATCATATTCAGCATTCAACTCTTTCTGATAAAGATCTTTTACCCTATCAGTAAGAGTATCTAGTGCCTCTTTACGATTTGCTGTTTGACTACGTCCATTGATAAATACTTCTATCCCAGTTGGAAGATGTGTCATACGAACAGCTGAATCAGTCTTGTTCTGATGCTGTCCTCCAGGTCCATGACCACCTTGTGTGATCACTTTTAGGTCCTTGTCTTCAATCTTAATGTTGAGTTCTTTTTTAAGAGGAAGTATGCCAACCGTTACAATTGACGTTTGCCGTCTCCCTTTTGACTCTGTTGGAGGTACACGTTGAATGCAGTGCTTGCCAGATTCGTACTGGAATAGCTGACCTGCCTTATCACCCTTAATAAGAGCTTGTGCGCTTCCCTCAGACTGAGATAAGACCTCAACTTTTAGATCATTCTTTTTGGCATACTTAATGTATGCATTAAATAGATCTTTTACGAACAGCTTGGAGTCTTCTCCGCCTTCTCCAAACTGGATGTCGAGAATAATTTCGGTTGCCTCAAACGTACCATCCACTGGTATTAGTTGTCTGAGCTACTTCTTGTGTCTTTTTCTTCTTTTTGTTCTTACCCATTACTATTCTCCTTAGTGACATACTGTCTGAACATCGCCTGGCTTTAATCCCGCATCAGATAGTATTTCTTTCCATTCTTCTAAAAGGCTGTCCCAATCTTCTACCTCGTAACTGGTAAAGCCTGCGGCGACTTCTGGATCACCCATACTGCAATCATGAATCCCATATCGCTCTTCGAGTTGACGACTCTTCATTGCGTCAGTAATCTTCTGACCCATCCCATCATCAGCGATATCCCAATCTGTATCGTTCAGAGGGATTACATATTCTTTGTCCGTATTCTCGTCGTAGAATGTAAACTTCAAGGTGCCTCCTCCACTATGTCAACTGCGTCATTGAAATGTGTTACGCCATATACTACTGCTTCAAGTTTAGAACTCTCTCGACATTCAGGATTTGTTATTGGACCTGATAGATTGTACTTGATCCACACTCGATTCAGGGGGCGCCACTTATCATAGATGTATGATGGACGATCGCCCTTAGGCTCGAGGTGTCCTGAGATACGAAAAAAATCAGATCCAACTCTTATTATAGTACCTACTGAATACCTATGAAGTTTCTTCATTCTATTCCTCAGGAAAGTACCCGACTCCAAGTACTACTGCTTCTAACTTAGAAATTTCTCGACATGATGGATTGGTTAACATTCCTGTGGAATGCTCAGCCCATCTTTCTTCTGAGGGAAACCATACTTGCCATACATATAAAGGCTGACGAAGCGGTGTGTACCCTGCATATCCCACGATTCTCCAAACACCACCAGGATTTTTGAAAATGGTACCTACCGGATACCTATGAGGCTTCTTCATCTTCGACTACTTCTCCTGTTTCGATAAGGATTCTTAGTCTCTCTTCTTTTAATGCACTTCGAAGCTGTGCTTCTAGCTTCTTATCTCCTGGTTTAATAGGAATGTAAAAGGCCTCATCGTCTTCATCGACTATGGCTACTACTTGTATATCACAGCCATTTCTTTGAGCGTAGGCACCAGTTCGAAGACCACTATACATGGCACCACAACTTACCCCTCTTTCTCCATAGTCTTGTAAGTGTTCTCCCTGAGCATCTCTCGTATATTTGTGAATCATGTCGTAGCAGGCATCAGTATCAATTTCAGCATAAAGTCGAGCCAAGTCTTGTAGCTTGCCTTCCCAATGAATGTTCATGTTAAATGACCTTCCCTGTCTTAATCAAATATCGTAGTCGATGATCCTTAAGATGTCCATGAACAAAGTCTTTGAACTCTTGTGGAGAGCTAAGAGCAGCAAACCATACTTCTTCGTCAGGAGCACCCATATGAAGCATATATACATCAAGTCCATTTTGTGCTGCATAATAGCCAGTTTTGATTCCAAACCTAGCACAGGTAGTTCCTTGACCATATTCTTTACAGTCGTAATGACCGAAGCCACCATGTTCTTTTACAAAGTTATATATCGAATCAAAAAAGCAATCAGGATCAAAATCCTGATTAACAAATAGGTCATAAAACTCCTTAAGGAGATCATTCAACTCTTCGTCTGCAATTATTTCCATGTATTACTCATTCTTTATTTTGGCGGAGGAGGTAGGATTTGAACCCACGGGGCTGTTACACCCTCCTGTTTTCAAGACAGGTGCATTAAACCAGACTCTGCCACTCCTCCATTATCTTCTACAAATCCTCTAATTGCCTTCCATCTTCTATGCGCCATCCGTTCAAACCATTTGTGATCATATGATCACAAGTGTTCTGAACCTGTTGTTCAGAGTATCCCGATATAGTTACAATTTCAAGTCGTGACACTTCACCAGGATACGGACCATTGCCGGCGTAGCGAGAAGATTTCCAGTCACCATAGACGAGCCAGTACTTACCTGGATTGAAAACGCTATTCTCAAATGTCCACCATCTGTCTCTATACCAGAGATGATAGAGGCTCCTTTTCCTGCTTCTATAGAAGGTCATCATCGATCTTCCTTTTGGATGCAAGTACTAGACAGATTGTTTTTAATCAGATAGTCGCAAGCATCTCCTATTTCCTCTTCGGAGCATCCTGTTACAGCTAAGATTGCTAAACGTGATATCTCTATGAAGGGACCCCATCTGTCAGGAGCATCATATCTCGCTACATAAATGATCCATGAGCTGCGCTCGGGACGATAGATTAAATACCACATGCTCTTATAGTAAACAAAGCGGTCTCTACTGTTGTAGTCAATATGGAAGCTGATCATTTTTCTTCTCTCGGATCTACTCCGTATTCTTTCTTATAGACAACAGGATAATACTTTCGCAGCATTTCTTTCCATTCTCTTTTCTTTTGACGAGCGTACTGATGGTCTTCAATCAATGTTATAGGCCATACAATAGCAATACAAAAAGCGTGAAGAGTTCGAAGCTTCCTACGGTTCAGAGAAGTAGCAAAGAACTTATTCATTGTCATGGTATAGCCTATGATGTAGACTATTGCTAGTACTAATAAAATATACTGAGCTATTACCATTAGCTTCCTTTCTTAAGAGGCGCCAGTCACGAAATCGGTCGCTTCGCAGGGGATACCTGTAACTCTCCGGCTTTCCACTGGCTCTCAATCCTCGTCAGGCTTGAGCTGGTCTACTCTTAGCTTTGAGTACTGCTGTCGCTCAAGTGCTCTTCTTGGGCGGTTCGGTCTTCGTCCGTGAACGAGCAACTCTTTGTAGCACCTCGTCGCAGGTTCGTAACGTTGGATGACAGCGACTCATAAACGGCTTGAGTTCCGCCTGAGTTATGTCCGTACTTAATTGCGTTTGAAGCTGCGATACCGTACGAGCCAGCGACGCTAACCGCATCAATGTTGGCTCCCAGAAAAACAAACTCCCAATTGAAGTCGTCTGTCTGCTTGGTAATCATCCCCTTGACCTGGTCAAGGTTGAACTCTTTACTTGAGTTCTCATGACCGTCAGTGATCATTACGAATAGAACCTTACTAGGCCTATCGTCTTCTCCCATAGCACTGAGAAGATCGCCGGTCTCATTGATCATTCGAGCTGAAGCATCCAAGAGAGCTGTCATACCACGAGGTACGAAAGTGTCCTCTGTTAGATCCTTCACATCGGCCAGCTCAACACCGTTGTACAATACCTCGTACTCAGTGTCAAACTGAACCATACTAACCGTTACCCTTCCAGCAACCTCTCGTTGGTCCTTCAAAAAGGTATTAAGTCCACCGATCGTATCTGTCCTGATTGTAGACATAGATCCTGATCGATCCAAAACTAAACTAATATGCGTGTAATCGCTTCTTACCATTCGTCTTACTCCTAAAAATGGCGGTTGTGAATCAGTCACTAGTAGACTGAATTGTTTGTACGTAGTCGCTACAAATACCATATACTGAAGGCATATTACTCATGCAGCCTGAGTTGCCTCCATAAATTGTGTTTGGGACAGCCTCTATTCCAAAGGTCCAAATGTACCCTTGTGATGTAAGTACAATCTCTTCTGTGTTAAGATAGAAGCAGTTGATTCGTCTGTTACTTAATAAGGTTTGGAATGTAATTATTGTCTTAGCATGACACCAGATCCTTCTGTCTTCTAGAAGAGGCCACTCTACCTTATGCTGAGAACTATCATGTCCGAGCAATATCATTCCTCCGACATGCCGTACATCTATCTCTACATCAAAGCCCAGTTGTAGAGCTGTCCTAATATGCTCTGGATGATTCTCCATCTCTGGATTAGGTCCATTGATGTTGCCCCTATGAGCGATTAGTCTAGGCTTCATTTGGGTCAGCCTTATCGTGTCGAACTTCTCCACACTTCTCACAAGTACGAGTCCAGTGTTGGATATTCTTATCATCCATTGAAGCATCCTCAGGTATGCAACAACCTAAAGGACTACCAAGGCCATACTCTTTCCACTCTGTGTGTCCTTCAATCTTCCACTTGTGGTCACAGGTCTCACCTGTGAGTTGCTTACGACGTAGTTCCCAGTAACATTTAGATTCACGCAATCCTAGTCCTGTATACTCTCTTACTTTGAGAATAGCTTCGTTCCGCTGTTCATCTGAAATAAGTCTGTCTACTTCTTTTTGGGCAGCGGAATGAAGTAACCTCGTGCCAGGACCCTTCGCAGGGTACCAAAAAAGGCTCGACATCTTCTCCTCAAGCTCAGTTGAGCCCAGTTTTCGCGCAAAGGGAAGTCCTTGTAGACAGGTGCAGGAATGAGAAAAGTTTTCATCGCAGCCTGCCGACCCCAAAATTCCTTTCTTTTTTCCAGTAGATTCACTTGGGACCGAATAACCAAGTCAATGTTGATAGGCAATGCATCCAGCATGCCGGCACCGATGGCCTTCCGAACAACTTCCCTACCCAATTCAGTACGTACTATGATTAATGACTTTCCCGGATCATTACTGTCGTTTGAACGGTACCAGGGATCCCCACACGAGATGTCCGCCAGTTCACCAGTCGCGTCCGGGCACAGATGGCAGCGGTAGGGTCTGTAACTCTGAAGAAAACTCCACGACTCCATGTAGGAGAGAGTTATTCCACGGTTTTGTTCGTCGGTGGGAATGGCCTGAAAATCCCCTGGCCATCCTTTACCCCGAAATTTTAGGCATTTCAGGTTTTCATGGTCCACGCCTTTCGCTTCCAACAGATCCAGTGTTCCTCGGGTGGAGGGGGTACCGGCGCAGAATAGCGTGAAGGCGAATTTGACGTTCTCCGATATCGTTGCCCTCATGTCTTGAGCTTTTCTCAAGCCGGCGACGTCACAGGGCTTGCCTATAAAGACGCAGGATTTTTTATCTTCGGGAGAAAACCTGAGGGAGTCGCCAGGAGACGCAGGCGAATATCGCGAGCTTGCCCTTTTGATGAGTTCCTCCGTAGTTCGACTGGTGAAAGTTTTGTTTTTATACGGGACACCAGGTGCTGCTCCTATGTGGATGACTCCGTCGGCTTCCCCAGCACTCAGGCAGGACGCTGCCAGGACTGTTAAGACTCCTCCAGAGCTTCCAGTGTCGCGCACCTCTGAGTTCACTGCATTTCCTTCCCATAACTCAAGGTATGGACCAATTAATGGATGTTTGATTCGCTTATCAACATCAAGGTCCTTGTTACCTGATGGTAGCAAGGGGTATTGTCGGCCAGGACAAGCCTGCACACAATCCGAGCAAAAGAGACAATCGTCCCGGCGTCGAATGGGACGAATTCCCTCATCAACAATATCTTTGAGGACAATGTTGTCCGTCTGGCACACGGACTGGCACACACCGCAACCAACACACAATCGCCATCGGACGATGTCATCAATTGTTTTCATATGAAGATTGAATGGAGGTATTGCTTCAGGAATGCCCCTTCAGTTCCCTGATAAAATCAAGCATGAAATGGATGTCCTCTCGGACCCCAGGCCAGAGTAGATAGAGAATTGTGCCCACAAACATTGCCGTCGATGAAGCTAATGTGAGTCTGATCTGAGGGCTTTGAGCACTCAAGAGGGACGTAAGCAGGAGCACACTGGCTGCTATAATGACACCGACAATAAATGGTCTATAGGTAGAATAAATTATGTCGGCGGCTGAGATCGGACAGATTTTCAGGGCGAAATAAAAACATGGGACAATCAACAGATAATTGGATACGGCATAAGAAACGGATATGCCGTATGCCCCCCAAGGTAGACCGATGAAAAAGGAAGCCACAATCACCGGAACGCTGACAAGACCCCAGAAGAACATATTCCTGGTCTTTCCCATTGAGATATAGATCCAGCTACTGGTGCTCATGAGAGGTTGGAGGAGGGCTGCGAAGGCAAGGACCTTGAATAGGCGTCCAGCCTGTGCCCACTGTTCTCCGAGGAGGACCAGGATAAGGTCTTCGGCGACAATGCCGAGGAAAAGGATGAAAGGGAAAGTCAGGTAGCTGACGATCCTGATGGCCTTCGTGTAGTACCTCCTGTACCTGTCCGGTTCCGCCTGCAGCCTACTTAGAGCTGGAACAGCGACGGTGGTGATAGGCATGTTTATCTGATTAATGGGCAGCAGGAGGATCTCGTAAGCTTTGGAATATTGACCAAGCTGTTCTGTGCCCCAGACCTTCCCAATAAGAATGTTGTCCAGGTTTCTGGAGAAATAATTCAGTAAGTTAAAGCCGGTCAAGAAAGAGCCGAAGGAGAGCATCGAAGAAATGTCTGTTCCTATCCTGAATGCACTAGGACGCCACCCGCACAGGAGCCAGGCTCCAAGGGCGAGAAAGAGGGAATTCAGGATCTGAAGGATGACTATGGACCAATAACCTGCCCCACTCAGAGCGGAGGCTATAGCCAGTATGCTGGCCAAAAGCATTGCCGATATTTCCATAATGGAAAGCCTGATGTACTGCATCTGTCTTCTGAGAAGAGCCTGATGCTGAACCGTCAAACCAGCGAAGATAAAACCCGCAGATAGCATCATCGTAATGCCGACCAGGCGAGGTTCATTGTAGAACATGGATATAAGAGGAGCCAATAGCAGGACAATTATAGTGAATCCAATACCAAGCAGGACGTTGACCCAGAACATGGAGCTGACCTGTTCGTGGCTGATATTGTCTTTTTGAACAGTTGCCATGGATAGGCCGAGATCTTTAGCCATAGTTATAAAAATTATAATTGCCGTAACCATTCCTACCAGACCGTAATCGTTAGGTGTGAGTAACCGAGCGAGAACTATCGTTGAGATGAACCTGACACCGAATTTGATTAGCTGTGAGGCAAGGGTGACCGTACCACCGTGAATGGCTCTCCTCCGGAGATCTCCCATAAGGTGTCCTGTTTGAATGTATTTTTCGCGCTTATTCGGCAATGATTGCGCCAGTGGACGAGTTATATTTTGTTTAAATATCGTTTTTTGAATTTTCTTAGTTTGGACCTTATCCCGATATAATCGTGCGGATCGATGGAACAGGTCTGTAGTCTGTAGGCGGAATTCTTTAGTCTATTCATCCATTCATCAATGGAATTGATAGAGAAATTTTTTGCTGTTAGAGGTCTTTGGGCCATAAATTCCTGGTCGCTTTTATACATGAAATGTTCAGACCGCGGATCATCCATGTGCTCTTGATAGATAATAGGAAAGTACCACCCATTTAAATAGCCTCTTCTGGCAGCCTTGAGGCAAAAGTCCGTAAAGGACTCTTTTGCCTTCAAAAAACCCAACTCATGTACCAGCGATCCTTTCATTATATATCCGGATCCTCCAATCCAGCAATTACGCATGATCTGATGTGAACCATATGTAAATATTTTTTTTTCAGCCTTTTCTGGAATGAAATCTTCTTCTAAAAAATGCCAGCACGCTAAAATTCCAGCCCTTGGAATTTCTTCATGCGCTTTAACAAGTTTTTCACACCAACCCTTTGGAACAAGGCAATCGTCATCAACTTTACTGAGAAAGGTGGCATCAGAATAATTTTTCCAAAACCAGTTTGTAGGAACGTTCAACACACTATTATTTTCTGCAAAAATTATTTTTTCAATTTTTTGACATCCCATAAGTGACTTGAGAAAATCCACGGTTTCTTTAGTGGATCCATTGTCCCAAACGATAATTCTTGCATATTCAGGACTATTTTTAATAAGCAACGAGAGAGAAAGCTTGGTATATTCCGTCCTGTTGTGCGTTATCATAAGTATTTTAATATTTAACATTTAATGCGCCTATATTATTTCTTTTTCCCCATAGATATTTTCGAAATAGTAGGGGTCTGCTACTTTGCTATAGACAAATTTTTCTTCTGAATCTTGAAAGCTAACCCTTATTCGAATGACATCCCCCTTAGCGTGCGTGTTTACACCGTTTTTTGTTTCCGGATCCGGTTTGGGTTACATAGTGTGTCGCAGCCTGGGCTATTCCTGGGAAAACAGAAAGAAACAATACAATTACTATGTGATAAACACTATTCCTTTTTTCATTGTTTCCACTTTGCTTTAGATAATTACAAAAAGGTTATTATGTTTCCAATCTTTCTATGGTCTCAGGCCTACTTTACCTGGAGATTCCGTACATAATCTTAGTTAATATTTATCAACCCTTTTATTCCATCCAGGAGGCGTCCGTTTAGTAATTCTCTGTAAAGCCTTGCTTCCTCACTGGTGACATGTCTTGCCTGTATGGAGAGGAGAGCCTGCAGGTAACCAAAAACCAGCATAATCCCGGCAAGTAGAGGCGGACTGCCAAGGAGACTTTTCTCGACCACTTTGAAAATAAAGAAAACGAACCCACCTCCCGTCAGATAGTAAACTTTCCCGAGGAAACGGTTTGTACGGATATAACCCAAGGCTGATCCCTCAGGCTTCAGGTGAAAGAATTTAGAATCAGTAAAATGGCCTGTTTCCCACCCTTTATACATCGCTTTGATCTCGTCAACTGTGTCCCATCCCGCCTCAGGTCTCAGACCATAAATGCTTTCGAATGTTTCCCTGCGATAAATCTTGGACGCTCCAGCCGCATGGTAATAGGGCATCAGGATTTCTAACCATTTACCTTTTCTGCGCTGCAGATACACCCCCGATGCTATACCAAGTTTCCCGTCGGCTTTGAACCTTCCTAAAAGTCTTTCAAAGTAATCAGGGGGCAACTCTAAATCTGCATCAAGCTTAACAAGGTATCCCCAGTCTTGGCATAACATTTTCGTCGCACCGCAATTAAAATTGCGGACGACCCTTCCGCCAATCTGCCTGGAATCCTCCTCTGGTGCACTAAATAGTTTTATCCAGGAATATTGATTAGCGTATTCTCTTACGATAGCCTGGGTGCCATCAGATGACCCATCGTCAACAAAGATCCACTCTTTGGGCTTGATAGTCTGGCTGAGGATAGAGTCCAGTGTCCTGGAAATATACTCTGCCTCGTTCCTGACTGGCGTTATAATAACGTAATTTTCGGTTCTTGAATCCTGCAAAGGATCTGTCTCTCTTTGGAGTTAAATAGACTTCCTCACCGGACGGACTGATGCCAGCAAATTATATGAGGCATCAATTTTAGCATTATATTACGACTTTTTATTATACTCATTGGTGGCAAACATCACCTTTCAAAAAAGAAGGATACCAGACATATTCGTGTAATTTCCATAGAAATCTTTACAAAGGTAACATTCAAAACGAGATCAAGGCTATCAAAGGGCAACCACGGGGGTACTAGGAATGTATGCCGAGATGGTCCTCCAAAATACAAGAACTTTCTACGCTAACGCTGGTAAGTACCTGAATTCTCGAGTGAGATAGGGACGAGGAAACGTTTTCAAAAAATTTGTTCCAATTATTAAGAAAGTCAATATTGTAAACCTAAATCTATTCAGAAATTTGGAGAAACCCCCAAATTTTTTGGGCTCGCGGGTGCAATATAATCTGGCCCGCCCGTGAACTCAAAAGCACCAATGTCCCATACCCCGTCTAAGCCACGAGTGTTACCCAGCATATCCATGTCATGCGGTGTCCCAAGAATAGAACCTGGGCTAGTGGGTGAAAACAGATTGAAATACCCGTAAGAATAATTCGTAAAAAGCGACCCGGATGCGTTCTGCATATTGTTTTCCGCGACCAACGCCCCATTGATGCTGGACGTAAATTCGATGAACATGTTGTTCTTAACTTCGTTGCCAGTACCATGCTGAATTTGTATCCTGGTGGCACCGTTCATCTGATAGAACGTGTTGTTATAAATTTTAAAGTTGTTCAGTGTTTCAGTACGCCGCGCATGGTCCCCCGTC
>SDBT01010946.1_pt1 | contig 14623 bp, 15 predicted proteins | sample 2277101 | NCBI WGS metagenome assembly SDBT01 (sample SAMN10404973, study PRJNA504765) | marine sediment metagenome | isolation source: marine sediment core GS10_PC15, 103 cmbsf | place: Arctic Ocean: Southern Knipovich Ridge | collected 2010
ATTCTCTGAATGTATTGAGGGCATCTTCATGTGTTATGTCTTGTCCCAGGTAACGGTCTTTAATAATTTGAAAATCATTAAAAATCTCTTTTTCCAAACTGTTTACTGTTATGACGAACATGTCTATGCTGACGATATTCTGGGCTAGGGCGACATCTTTCATCGAACGGTGAATTTTAACAATATTAATATTGATTCTTAGCACCGCATTGCTGACGGTCAATGGATGGTTATAGATCAGCTTTGTTTGTTCAGCAAGAACTCTCATCTTGCTAATCCCAAAAAGGCTGAGAGCCAGGAACAGGCAGAAAAGCAGTACAAACCCAGCTCCCAAGCGAAATCCTATGTTTGTTTTACTCAACATAGTCTGACATGCAGATTTATTTCACGCCCCCGGTTGATATTTAAATCCAATATAACATGTATATAATTGTATGTCTATACTTTCTTGCAAATTGTATTATTCATTACAAGCCTGAAATGGCAATGTAATGGGAAATATAGCCATAGTAAAGCTATCAGGAAGAAACTCTCGATTAATTTAAGCAGTCTTCTGTGAGTGATCCGTATTTGGAAAGGTAAAATAAGCCTGATGATCTGAACTGTAATCCATTGACCCCACTCCAACAGGATGAAGGTTTATATTCGTATGCGCTAAAATATCCACATGAGTGAATTCCGCATCAATACCGAGTACGAACCCGCTGGCGATCAGCCGCAGGCTATAGAGAAGCTTGTAAAGGGCCTGCGCTCGGGGGAAAAGCATCAAGTGCTCCTCGGGGTCACGGGCTCGGGAAAGACCTTTACCGTCGCCAATGTAATTGAGGAGGTCAACCGCCCTACACTTCTTATAGCCCACAACAAGACGTTGGCCGCCCAGCTCTACGGGGAGATGAAGGACCTCTTCCCGGAAAACGCGGTGGAGTTCTTCGTAAGCTACTACGACTATTACCAGCCAGAGGCATACTTGCCGGCCTCGGACACTTTCATAGATAAGGACTCTGCGGTCAACGACGACATAGACCGCCTCCGGCATTCGGCCACGCGCGCCGTGATCGAACGCAGGGACACGATCGTGGTCGCCTCGGTTTCCTGCATATACGGCATCGGCTCCCCAAAGGACTACATGGACATGCACATGGTAGTGGAGACCGGGACGAGCGTCAAGAGGGACGACTTCCTCCACTCCCTCGTGGAGATCCAATACGCGCGCTCTGACATCGACCTCAGAAGGGGCACGTTCAGGGTGCGCGGGGACGTGGTGGAGATATGCCCTTCCTTCTCCCTGAACAGGGGCCTTCGAGTCGAGTTCTTCGGTGACGAGATAGACCGCCTTGTCGAGTTCGAAATGATTAGCGGCAATGAAGTGGTGGTGCTCGAGGAGTTCGCCCTCTTCCCCAACAGCCACTGGATAACCCCGCGCGAGAGGCTGGAGCCCGCCATGGACGGCATCCTGGAGGAGATGGACGCCCGCGTGGAGCATTTCCGCTCGCTGGGGCTTGAGGTGGAGGCCCAGCGCATAGAGCAGCGCACGCGCTTTGACCTTGAGATGCTCAGGGAGTTCGGTTTCTGCCACGGGATAGAAAACTACTCCCGCCATCTGAGCGGGCGCAAGGAGGGCGACCCTCCCTTCTGCCTCATAGATTACTTCCCTGATGACTTCCTGATAGTCATTGACGAGTCGCATGCCACAGTGCCGCAGATAGGCGGGATGTACAAGGGGGACAGGTCCAGAAAGAGCACGCTCATCGAGTACGGGTTCCGCCTGCCTTCGGCCCTGGACAACAGGCCGCTGAAGTTCGAAGAGTTCGAGGAACGGGTAAAGCAGGCCATTTACGTATCAGCCACCCCAAGCGATTACGAGATGGACAGGTCCGGAGGCAGGCCCATAGAGCAGATAGTAAGGCCTACGGGGCTGCTTGACCCCGAGATGTCGCTAAGGCCCACACAAGGCCAGGTGGACGACCTTCTGGGGGAGATACGCGAGCGCTCCGCGCGCGGAGAACGTGTGCTTGTCACGACACTTACCAAAAAGATGGCCGAGGACCTCACCGAGTACTACACGGAGCTTGGCATAAAAGCGCGCTACCTGCACTCTGACATAGACACTCTTGAGCGTGTGGAGATACTAAGAGACCTGCGCACCGGAGAGTTCGACGTGCTCATAGGGGTCAACCTCCTCAGGGAGGGCCTCGACCTGCCGGAGGTCTCACTTGTGGCCATCACCGACGCTGACAAGGAAGGCTTCCTTCGCTCGGAGCGCTCGCTCATACAAACCTCAGGCCGCGCCGCAAGGAACGTTAAGGGGCTGGTCATAATGTACGCCGACACCGTGACCGGCTCCATGGAGCGGGCTATAAAGGAAACCGACAGGAGGCGCAGGATACAGAAGGCTTACAACAAGGAGCATGGCATAACGCCCGAGTCCATCCGAAGCAGCATCAAGGACATACTCAGCTCCATCTATGAGTCGGACTACTACACGGTTCCCGCGGTCAAGGAGGAACAGGCCGCCTATGACGCTGGCGACGGGTCTATGGAGGAAGGCGCGGAGGAAGCCATGGTGGAGGCCCTTGAGAAGGAGATGAGGGAGGCGGCAGCCGCACTTGAGTTCGAATTGGCGGCAAAGCTCCGAGACAGGATAAAGACCCTGAAAAAGGATAAAAACCGATAGGCTACGAAATCATTCCCGCACTGAAGATACCCATCAGTCATTATCTTTTATAATCATGCAGTTGCTGCACTTTACTTGCAGAATCAGATTCACTTAATATTTATTAGCATTTCCCGCCGAAATTATTGTATTATATACAAGGTGCGTAATAACTAACACAATTATGGGGGAGATATGATACTCAGAAATCTATCTTTAGTGGTTGTCAGCATCCTCGCCGTAACCTTCCTTGCAGCCTCACCAGCCATAGCAGGAGGAAAGGTGACACCTACAAGCCTCGCTGGCGTGAAGTATGTCTCGGCTGAAGAGGTGAAGGCGATGTTGGGCAAGAGCAATGTTGTCATTATGGACATGCGCAAGGCCATCAACTATGGCAAGGGCCATGTGCCCGGGGCAGTATCAAATCCATACAAATGGAACCAGCCGAAACCCAAGGACCCGGCACAGCGCACGGGAACGTTCAACACATCCAAACTCCCGGCCGACAAGAACGTAACACTCATATTCCACAGTGACGGGCCCACGGGGTGGAAATCATACTACGCCTCCAAATGGGCGGTGGAAAACGGCTACAAGAACGTGCTCTACATGCGCGAAGGATCCGCGGGCTGGACCGCAAAAAAGTTCCCAATGGAGTAGCAGAGAGCAAGACTACATTTTTAGGGTGGGGAGAGCGAATGGATATAACTAATACAATATTGTATAGGATTATTAACTCTATCACAATAAGGCATAAGCTTATATTCGCTCCTATCGTCATGGTGATGGTATTCACCTTCATAGGCACGCTCTCTTTCCTTGCATCCCGCGCAACCGAGTCCATGGAGCAGTTCGACCACGACCAGATATATCTGCAGATGATGCTCAGGGGCGTCAACGAGATCATCATCACTGAAGGCACACCCCAGTCCATAGAGATCGCAAAAAGAGGACTTGACAGCTTCAACAGAACTCACAAGGAACTCGTCTCCCTGCTAAAGGAGGACGACAGGGCCCTTGTGGACAAAGAGATAACAGAGCCCTGGAACGAAATAGTGAAAGACATTAGTCCATTTCTTGATAGGGACGTGAACACCGAGGACGACGATATACTCATGGCCTACGGGAGGATTATCACCAGGAGCGACAAGCTCGCGGAAAAACTTGAATCAGTTTCCCATATAGTGGAAGAGAAAACCATGGCCAAAGTCGCCCTGTACAGGAACGCGATACGTATTCTGGTGTTCATATTGGTTACAGGTGCAATCGTGCTTTCAATTCTCTTATACGGCTCTATCATGCACCCCATCAACGATATGAAGACCATGGCGAGCGCATTCAGCACAGGCAAGATGTCAGCCACGCTTGACGAGACCAGGAAGGACGAGTTTGGAGAGTTGGCGGTGCATTTTAACCAGGCCGCAAGGGCACTGCAAGATATTTCCGTCAGCATCACCTCGATCACGGAAGAGATAGCCGGACAATCGTCATCCCTTGGAGACACTGCCGACGGCCTTTACTCCGACATCCAGCAGAAGGTTGAACAGACAGAACAGTCAGCGTCCGCGATGAACGAGATGAGCCATACCATCCTGGACGTTGCCAAGAACGCCGGAGACGCCTCCGACGCATCAAAACACGCTACTGACGAGGCCACGCAGGGCAGAGGCGTGGTCATCGAGACGGCAAAGAAGATGTCCGAGATATCGGAATCGGTCAGCAGCTCCGAATCAACCCTGGCCCGGCTTGGTGTAAGCTCCGAGAACATCGGCACAATAGTCGGGGTTATCAATGATATAGCTGACCAGACGAACCTCCTTGCCCTGAACGCAGCCATCGAGGCCGCCAGGGCCGGAGATCACGGGCGAGGGTTCGCCGTAGTGGCCGACGAAGTGAGAAAACTCTCCGAGCGTACCGCGAATGCCACAGGAGAGATCGTCTCCATGATAGAGAGCATACAAGGGGACATCAAGGACGTTACGACCTCCATGGACCACGGGAAGTCTGTAGTTGAGGAAGGGGTCCTCCTTGTGGAGGAAGCCACCAAGTCCCTGGACAGTATTGTTGAGGTCTCGAAGCAGGGCACGGACATGGTCCAGCGCATCGCCGCAGCCTCTGAAGAACAGTCAACCGCCGTTGACCACGTGCTCGAAGGAATGGAACTTATCTCGAGCGCCACAAAACAGACAGAGTCCACAGTGTCGGAGATACGCCAGGCGTCAGAGCGGCTTACCAAGACGTCAAAGGAACTGGAACAGATAGCCTCCTGGTTCAACGATAACAACAACAGCGGTTAAAAGACTTCCGCCCCGTCCGGGACGGAAGGTTAAGGAATTCCTAGAACAATGTTATCTTTGAAACACTCGGGTCGTTGCTCTTGCAGAGGGACTCGAACTCTTTTAGCTTGGCGTCCTTGACGTCTTTGTCGATAGCACCTAATATGACAAGAGCCTCGCCCAACGGGACATAATCCTGCCCGCTCTCGGCCACTACCTCGTTTATCTGCTCAGGCGTGAGGAGGCCGAGTTTAACGGCGATCTCACCGAACCTGGTCATGCTCTCTTCCTGCAATATAAGTATCCTCTGCACGTCGAACTCAGAGAGCCAGCCCTTGGCTATAAAGCGTTCGCCTATCAGGCTGTTGCGCTCGATCTGGTGCATCCGGGCCTTCACAACGTCATCGTCCGTCACAAGGCTCTCTTTCCTCAGATACTGTCCAAACAAAAGATAGGCTCTCATGCAAACCTCGTCTCAAAAGCGATTTGCGCATGACACTGAACGTGAAGCGCACTCTTAAGGATAACAGCAGACAAGGTCTGACCGCAACCCCTTTTTCATTAAATATCAATCTAGGCCCTCAAGCAGCCTTTGAAGCCTGGCAACCTCGGTCCTGGTCAAGCCTGACACGGTTATAATTCCTACTCGTACATCTCAAGCACCTCTGTCGTGTAGTCCTGCCCCCGGCCTTCATATACAAATAGCGGCGGCTCCACCTTGAGCGCAGCCCTGCCCTGCTTGACCGCCTCGACAAGGACCATTCTGGCCTCAGCACCATTGCGGCCGTGCACGAACCTCAGCCGCTTGGGCTCTAAATCCGCCCCCCTGCACTCGGCCACTACGTCAGCAAGGCGCTCAGGCAGATACACCATGCAGAAGCGGCCGCGGGCCTTTAATGACCTGGACGCGCTCTTTACTAGTTCCGGCAGTGTCAGTTTAAGCTCGTGCCTGGCAATCGCCTTTTCCTCCTCCCTGCTGAGCCTGCCTGACAAGGGTTTTCTGAAGGGAGGGTTCGAGACAACGAGGTCCAGGCCTTGCAGCTCCTGCCCAAGCTCGCGGATGTCAGCGCACAGGGCCTTTACGCGCCCCTCAAGAGCGTTGCCCCTCACGTTCTCCAGGCAGAGCCCGTGCAGGCCCTCCTGTAGCTCCACCAGCGTGACCTCGGCCTTTGGATAACGCTTTGCGAGCATGATGCCCACAACGCCGGAGCCCGCGCCAAAATCCGCAGCTCGCTTGAGGACCTTCATGTCCACAAAGGAGGCCAGGAGCACCGCGTCCATGGAGAAGCGGTACCCGTTCTTGCGCTGGCGTATGCGCACGTCCTTTATGGTGTCCAGGGTGGTTTCCAAGGGCTTAACCTTTCCCGCTGGAGAGGAACTTCCCAAAGGACTTGTCCATCTCCTTGATGTGCTCAAGTATCCAGTCAACCACGATCTGGTTGGTATAGACGCTCTTTGTGTAATTGCTTGTCACGCCCTCAAGGCTCTTTTTGAGCTCCTGGAAGTCGGATATGAACTTATCATGGATTGCCTTGTGCGCCTCGTACTCCGGATAGCCGGCCTCGCGCATCATCTCCTGCTCGTAGCGGAAGTGCACGAAGATGTATTCCTCAAGAAAGGCCGTTGTCGGCCCTATCTCGTACTTGCAGGTCTTGCTCTTTATGGCTGATACGAGCTTGCCTATGCGCCTGAAGAGCTCCTTGTGCTGCTCGTCTATTGTTCCCCCGTCAACAGCAAGGTCAGATGTCCATTGCATTTAGATGGTCCCTCCCAAATGAATTAATTAAATATATCACATCTAAAGAGCGCGATAAAACCGGCAGGCAGGCGCACCATGACCTGTGTCATGGATTTACAAAGCTTTTCGTACTATGATTAAGACAGAAAACGGAGGTGAGAAAAATGGACGCAGGTGCTATGATTCCCATACTGGCAGCGATACATGTGGTTTCCATACTTATGTGGATCGGCGGCGTGGGGTTTGTTACGGTAGTAGTTTTCCCAATGCTCATGAGAATGGACGATACGCTGGAGATGGTGCTCATGTTCCACAGGCTGGAGAATCGTTTTGCAGGACATGCAAGGGTTTATCTTGTTATTGTCGGGATCACGGGCTTTATGCTCCTGTGGCTTCAGGGCAGGTTCAGCGGGCTTTTCAGCATGAGCAACTTTGGGATACTCGTAATGATGTTCGCGTGGTTCTTCTACCTCTTTGTGCTTACGTTTGAGAAGAAGATATTCGCGAAGGTATTTAGCAAGCCAGAGGAGATGGACGGTAAGAAGGTTTTCAGGTTTTTGACAGGTTTTCACTGGGTCGTGCTTGGGGTAAGCCTGCTTGCAGTGGCAGCAGGAGTATGGCAGGGCCACGGGGGGTAGCCTCCACTATGCCTTAAGCAGCACATCCACAAAGCACGTTCCGTGCTAAGACCTTTTTTGTATATAACTACCAGGCGGTCATGCCCGAACAAACGGCCAAAAAGTACGAGATTCAGAAACCGGCCCTTTAGCTTTGACTTTTATTAACATACTGCGGGAAAATATTCACAGGAATCCAGGGAAGGAGGAGAACATGAAAAATATGGAAGCGGGTTTCAGGTTCGAGTTCAGATATACGGTTCCGGAGGACAAGACAGTGCCCCACCTGTACCCTGAGTCCCCGGAGTTCCAGGCAATGCCCGAGGTGTTCGCAACCGGATATTTGGTGGGTTTGTTTGAGTGGGCATGCATACAGGCGATAAAACCATTCCTTGACTGGCCCAATGAGCAGACAGTTGGCACTCACGCGGATTTCAGCCATATAGCGGCGACACCCCCGGGGCTTGAAGTGATTGTAAAAGGTGAGGTCGTTGCGGTTGACGGCAGGAAACTGAGGTTTCAGATGGAGGCGTACGACAATATCGAGAAAATATCAGAAGGCACACACGAACGTTTTGTTATAGACCATGGGAAGTTCACCTCAAGGGCAAGAGAGAAAGCACTGAAAGCCCTTGGGTAATATATCCAGGGTCCCTTCCCGGTATTGCGGCCTGTGCTCAGTGGAGTACAATAGAGATATGTAGGAGTGTTATGAGTGCCGCTTCAGTAGATATATGCAGCCTCAATGCAAGTGACTCGGAGGCTGTATACGCTGTCTCCACGCTCCTGTTCATTAGCGAGTTAGACCTTTTTCATTTATCATACCGCCAGTGGTTCGGCAAGGATATCCCGGAGGAGAGGATGGAGGGGTTCTTCGTGAACTACATGTTCAGAGGTATTGTACCCTTCTGGGTCACGGACCTTGTGAGGAAGGCCCAGGACAAACTCAGGCACGGGGAGTTCGATCCGGCTGACTACGGGGTGCAGGCGCCAAAGCTGACCTTGCAGAACGTGGCAAAATGCATCGCCGCCACAGCCGCCATCGCCGTGTTAGGCTTACTCTACACCTACATGCTAATCTTTGCAGAGATGTAAGGAGAAAATATATTCATATGTTCTTATATCTCTTGAATTTTTACTTAAATCTACAGCCAATCAGAAACCGTTGAGGTTTAAATAATTGGAAGCTGCGACAAAGCTAAATAAGACCAGCCCGTGACCGGGGGGGGATGGCCCCCTTTTAACTTGGGGCTACACGCGATTTTCCTTCTAAAGTGAGGTTTGCTCATTAAGGTCTAATTTCCAACGATGGCTTTTTGTATTAAGCCTTACTACTTTAGGAGAATGCTGTCTGGGTCGTCGCGACCGGTAAAGTCCAGCCCGTGGCTGGCCCCTAGCCTAAAAACCCGGCCGCGGCCAATCTTGCCAGGGCTATTATCTTAGCCGGAAGAACGCCGATTGCCAGCACGCCAATGGCGCTTATGGCCAGTGCTACATTAATGCCGGGGGCGGTATTGAGTTCATCAACAGCCTCCCCCTCCGAGGCCTCGCTCATGTACATGAACATCACAATTCGCAGGTAGAAGAAGGCCGAGACGGCGCTGAACACGACCGCAACTATCACAAGCCATGTATAGCCCGCGTCCACTGCCGCAATAAACAGGTAGACCTTCCCTATGAAGCCCGCCGTGGGCGGGATACCGGTCAGAGAGAACATGAATATGAGCATAAGGGCCGCGCACAGTGGATGCGACTTTGCAAGGCCCTTGTAGTCGTTGATATCATTGCCGTTGTAACCTTCCCTCCTTAAGAGAATGACGATGGCAAAGGCCCCGATGTTCATGAAGGAATAGATGAGCATGTAGTTCATCATGCTTGCCACGCCCTCAGGCCCGCCCGCTATAACACCAATAAGAGCGTACCCCGCATGCGCGATGGACGAGTAGGCAAGCATTCTTTTGATGTTGGTCTGAGAAAGAGCCACTATATTGCCAAAGCCAATCGTAAGGACCGCAACAGGTACGAGGACTAGCGACCAGTCAACCTGCACTGAGCCGAACATAATAAGGAAGACCCTTCCAATGGCGGCGAAGCCCGCGGCCTTCGGGCCAACGGACATGAAAGCCGTAACAGACGTAGGCGCGCCCTCGTAAACATCCGGGGCCCACATGTGGAAAGGGACCGCAGCTATCTTGAAACAGAAGGCCACCGAGAAAAATACTATGGACACGGTAAGGGCCGGGCTTGACGAAAGGCCCTCTGCCACTATGTACTCGGCAATCCCCCTTATGTTCGTGGTGCCGGTGAGGCCGTACACTATGGAAATGCCATAAAGCAGGAATGCGGAGGAGAAGGCCCCAAGGAGCAGGTATTTGATGGCCGCCTCGTTGGATTTCCTGTCATGCCTTATAAACCCGGCAAGGACGTATGTGGACAGGGCCATGAGTTCCAGGCCAAGGTACAGGACCATCAAGTCTCCGGCCGATGCCATTATCATCATCCCTAAAGTAGCAAAAAGCATCAGGGCGTAATACTCGCCGTGATTGGAACCCTCCACCTTCAAGTAGTTGATGGAGATGAGTATTGAAAGCACAAGGCTTATCAGGAAGATGACCTTGAAGAACTGGCTGTAGCCGTCCGAGATGAACATGCCGCTAAAGGTGATCCCGCTTGAGCCCAAAAGGCTGTAGGCCACTATCAAGGCGACCGCGACGCTCACAGCGGCCACGGTCTCTTTCCTCCGCATTACGAGGTCAAGCAGCAGCACAAGGAGCGCCAGGCACGTCAGGAGGATCTCCGGCATCACAGGGCCTAAATCAGGAAACGGTAGCATGTTTCACTCCCTTTTGGAGTATATTCCGCCCTTATGGGCAGTATCAGGAAATGCTGTAGTATACAATTACGTCAATAAGAAATCAATATATAGGAACAGTTCAAATATTATACAAGGGTAATTGCCGGGACATGGGCGGGGAAGCGCAAAATCGGTATTTATGATTAATTTTCAGCCGGTTCAAGGGTTTTTAGCAAAACATTTATTTCTTCTTTAGTCTCTTCCGAAGGGCCCTGGGCCCTGACACTTGAGCTTTTGCTCACATCAAGGGCCCTCAGGAGGTATTGCCTGGCCTTCTCATGGTTTCCTGCGCCAATGGATGCATTGCCCATGCCCAATAAGTCCAGGGCGATCTTTGAGGGCAAACCGAGTTTCTTGTCAAGCTCAAGCGCCTGGCCGTAAAACTTCTCCGCTTGAGCGTGTTCCTTAAGCACCATATACGCGTCCGCCATCAGCCGCAGGGAGTTGCCAGACTCAGAGCCTCCTCCGGAGCCGCCACCGGAGCTAAAACCCTTCTGGGCATACTTGAGGGATTCTGTGACCTTGTCCCTTAAAAGCAGTACCCTGCCCTTGAGGTTGTAAACTCCCGAAATGCTCTGGCACCTGGATGATTTACAGAGCGCCTCCGCCTTATCCGCCCATTTGGAGGCTGCGTTAAGGTCTCCGCTGTCAATGTAGAGCAGGGCCTTGAGCAAGGCGCCGCGCACCAGCATGCCTTCGGGGTATGGGATGCCCACGGGATTGAACAGCTCGCGCAGGGTCTCATGGGCAGAGTCGCTGTCGCCCCTTGCCCTGTAGATGGCCGCAATGTTCACGAGGTTCGTTGCCGTGCCTACAATGTCCTCGACAGAGCGGCTTAGCCTCAGGGCCTCAGAGGAAAATTTCATGGCAAGCGCCCAGTCACCCCGCTTGAACGCGGCCCTTGCCTTTACGTTATAGCTGGTAGAATGATCAACCTGCCCGGAGACCACCTGGGCAGGGGCCTGACCGCCGCCGCAGGCAGTGAGGAGCACGAAGCCGGCTAACGCTATAAGGACGTTCTTATTCATAGCTGTCAACGGGTATGGTCCCGCTCTTTTCGGGGCTGATGTTCTTGTTGATCGGCCATGTCTTCTTGACAGAATCCAGGACCTCGGAGGTGTCCTCCATCAGCTCCACTCCCAACTCCATGGCATAGGGCACCCGGCCGGTGGTGGTCTTCATGTCCTCTGTGATCGAAATGACATTGTCCAGGCCCTTGCCCGCCTTCTCCATCATCGCCTGCACGTCGTTCTGTATCAGTATGATGGAGTTCTCGGATGTGTTCATAAGCGAGAGGGCTTGTGGTATGACATCGCCCTGCACCGTCTCAAGGGTAGAAGCGGAGTTAGCGAGCGTGGCCGACAGGTCGCGCCTGATGGTCACGAGCATCTCGTCGACGTTCTTTACTGTCTGCTTCATCTCGTCGGTCAACTGGCGCACGTTCTTTACTGTCTGCTTTGTCTCATCCGTCAACTGGCGGATGTTCTTTATGGTCTGTTTAATGTCACCCTCAGGGTCCGAGACATAGCTCGTGATTCTCTTTATCTCTTCTATTCCATATTCCGCCTGTTTTTTAATGTCATTTGCGATGTCTTCCATGGAAGTTGCCCGCTCGAAGTAGACGCCCCCCCCGTCATAGACATTGGCCATGTCCTCTGAGCCCTGGGAGATGGAGATTATGAAGTCTCCTATCACTCCCTCCTGCTTCAGGGTCGCTATGGAGTCGGCCTTGATGAAGCGCATGTATTCCTCTAAGATCGTAAGCTTGACCTCTACCTTGCCCCGGTCATTGAGGGTGACGTCCTCGACCTTGCCGATGCGGAAGCCCTTGAACTTGACGTTCTGTCCTCCTATCAGGTCAGAGCCGCTGTCAGCTATGAAATATATGACTGCCTTTGCGGTAAAAACCTCACGCTGAAGCCCTATGAACACGATCAACAGGATAATGGAGACAACGGCAACCGCTATGAAGATGCCGACCTTCTTCTCTATCCCCACAAACCGGGGGTCTTTTTCTTCCATTGCGCCCATTAGTGTTCTCCGTGAACGGTCCTCAAGTCTATTACTATATCAGAATCCATGCCCTTTGGAGTCCGTGTGTCAGTGCCCAGGGATATGGCCGTTCGCTTCCTTGGGCCTTTCTCAGAGCCCCTCTCGAATTCATTCAAGATCTTCACAAGTCCCCTTACGGCGCGATGCCCAAGACCGTCAAAAATGGAATCATAGATAATTATCTCAGGGTCCATGAGTATCTCGCGTATAAGGCCGATGAACATCTTCCTGTGAGCGGGGATCGTATAAGGAGACGACTGAAGGAGAGAATCAGCGTCAGGGCCCACTATCCCAAGGAGCGCAAGCATCTCCTTCACCCTGCCCTCGATCTCCTCAGGGCGCTTATTGCTGTGATACTCAAGGGGAAGCAGGATGTTCTCCCAGACCCTGATGTTGCTCAGGAGCCCACCCTGGTTCCATACAAACCCCACGTGCCGGAATAGCCCTGAGTGCTCTTTTTCATCAAGCGGGTAGACACTCTTTCCGAAAATGTAATAAGAACCTCCCTCGGGTTCCCTGAACCCCGCAAGCGTGGCAAGCAGGAGGTTTTTCTGGTACTCGCTGGACGCGACTATCTTACAGCTGGCGCCTGGACCCAGCTCCGCGCTGAAAGGCTTCTCATCTGCAACCCTTAATTCGTCGAACCTTATCATATATATGAGGCCAGCGTGATCACCCCGTCAAAGATGAATATGAGCGAGAGGCTCTGCATCACCGCGGCGGAGGTCACCTGTGGTATCTCGGTTATCGAGGACTTCACCCTGAGCCCGTTAAAGCAGCTCGAGGTGGCTATGATAAAACCGAACACAAGGCTTTTTAAGAGTGAGATCAAAACGTCAAAAACTCCAAGGGCCGAGAATATGCCCTGTATCTGGCTGAAAAATGATATGTCCGATATTGCCGAGAAGATGAGCAGCCCGCCGCCAATGGCCATTGCCTGGAAATAGAAAATAAGCACGAGCACGCAAAGGGCCGTACCCACAACCCTCGGGACAACAAGGTATTTAAGCGGCTCGATGCCCATTATTATAAGGCTGTCCACCTCCTTGTTGGCCTTCATGGCGCCAAGCTCCGCAGCGATGGCGGTGGAACTCCTGGCCGTGATGATTATAGCGGCAAGAAGGGGCCCAAGCTCACGGACCACGGTCCATACAAGCACCTTGCCAACAAGAAGGGGGTTGACGCCCACGATGCTCGTTACCTGGGTGATTATGACCATGCCGATCATGACCCCTATGACCGAGACAGTCGGAAGGGCCTGTATTCCGGTGAAGTATATCTGCTTGAAAAAGACCTTTCTTACGGACACGTTTAAAAGCGCGGGCATGTTCCTGGCAACGTCAAACACCATCCTGAATATCTCGCGGGTGTTGAAAGCCGCGTTCAGGGCATGCCGCCCAATACGCTCAAGGTCAACTAGTGCTGCCATGCAAGAAATTGTATCATATGTGCGTTGCTGAAAAAAGCAAAAGAAGCAGGGGACGGGTCAGGAGTGGCGGGATTAATATGGACAGCCCTATTTTATTCCAAACTGGGGTCTGCATAGCTGTGCCTGTTCGCATGCGAAATGATTACAGGCCGTACTTGATGCTATAACTTTCAAGAAAACGATCAATCTGCCGGCATCACCTCTTCTATGGCAACCAAGCATCTCTTGCTTACTCTTGCTTCATTCTTTTCAAGGCAGGTCTTAACTCTACCCTCGCCAATCTTAACGCTTGAACAATATTCGTTGAAATCATTGGCGCATTCGTAGATCAGATAGGTCAATTTGGCGATGGCCCGCTCAAGCTGCACTGCTGCATCATACAGGGCATATTCACAACGACCCGACAGCTTGTCCCCATAGGCATACAAGCATGCAAGAACACGGCCATCGCCTGGAGTCACATTGCTGCAGTATGATTTCAGTTCTTTTTTGCAACCATTCTTCACCGTATCCGTGATATTATCCGAGGCATCCTGCAATGCAAAAGCGCTCCCACCAAAAGAAACTGTTAGAAACAATAAAACCAGTAAACTGATTGCATGTCTCATAAATCCCCCTTTTCCATAACCCAAAGTGGCAATGTATCCTGGAATTAACCAAGCCCTTTTGATATTTTACTGCGTCTAAACCCTCCATTGCCCATGGACCAGTCTTGACACCAGGCTCTGAACGAACCAGAATGCGACCAGAGAGCCTACAGAGTAAGCAGTCGCCTGTTCTGCCCAGACGGGCCACCTGACATTATATCTAAATAGTAGTGATTATTTATTAAATGTCAAGTCAATCCTTGACATCTTGGCCCGGCAAAGCAGGCCATTATGGCTGGATATATGTTTCAGTATGAGTTGCTTTTCATAATGGGATTAATGGACAAGATTAATGAGATTGAGATTGATTAATGGGGACGGTTGTTCACGCTCAGTAATTAGGTAACACTTTAAGGG
>SDBT01010947.1_pt1 | contig 14619 bp, 1 predicted proteins | sample 2277101 | NCBI WGS metagenome assembly SDBT01 (sample SAMN10404973, study PRJNA504765) | marine sediment metagenome | isolation source: marine sediment core GS10_PC15, 103 cmbsf | place: Arctic Ocean: Southern Knipovich Ridge | collected 2010
CTTCGACGTACCCGACACGATCGCCGGCGCAACAGTGACGATCTACGCTGACGCGACGGCGATCGGCAATGCCGTCGCGGCCGGGACGCCGACCAGTGTTACCACTGATGGCGCTTTCGACCTCGTGGACGGCGACCACGCCGTTACCGCGCGTCAGACCGAACCCGGCCAGCCGGAATCTCCCGACTCCCCAGCGTTGACCATCACAATCGACACGCTCGCTCCGGTTGTAACCGTTGATACCCTGACCACCGAGGACACTACCCCACCGCTGACCGGGACAATCGACGATCCGAACGCCGCTATTTCTATCACATTGGACGGGAACACGTACGACGCCGTGAACAACGGCGACGGCACGTGGTCGTTGCCGGACAACGTGATCGCCCCGCCACTGCCGCCGGGCACATATGACGTCCAAGCTTTGGCGACGGACCTGGCCGGGAATGTGGGTCAGGATGCAACGGCGGACGAGTTGACGGTCGACTTTGCGGACTGCAACGAGAACAGTATCCCAGATGCTGAGGACATCGACGCGGGCACCAGTGCAGATTGCAACGCAAACGGAGTCCCGGATGAGTGTGATACGGCTGACGGAACCAGCGAGGACGCCAACGGTAACGGAATACCGGACGAGTGTGAGGTCTGGGGCATCTGGTACGTCGATGACGACGCTCTCAACGATCCCGGCCCCGGCGACCCGGCACTCAGTGATCCCCAGGAGAACGGCTCCGCGGCGCGGCCGTTCGACGCGATTCAGGAAGCTCTCGACGCGGCCTCGTGGTCTGGCGAGACGGTCCTGGTCGCGGACGGGACCTATACCGGCAACGGAAACCACAACTTGGAGTTCTTCGGACGGCCTACGATCCTGCGAAGCGACCACGGGCCGCACCGGACCATTATTGACTGCCAGAGCTCCGGGCGTGGGATCTGGTTTGGCTGGGACGGAGATTCAGACGTCGTGGTTTCCGGTTTCACCATCACCAACGGCAGCACCTCCGATGGCGGCGCGATATACATCGGATACAACAGTCCGACCCTGATCAATTGCGTACTGAGAGAGAACTCGGCTGGAACGGGTGGTGCAGTCTATTGCGGCATGAATAGCGCGCCCCGCTTTGTCAACTGCGTCGTTTCAGACAATTCGGCCGGCTACGCAGGCAGTGCTGTCTACAACTCGGATAGCGGACCGGAGTTCGTCAACTGCACGATTGCAAACAACGGTTACTGGGCCATATCGAATGACGAAGGCAGCCATTCGACCTTCGCGAACTGCATCATCTGGAATGGATGGGGCAGCGAGATTGAGAATCTCAATGGGTCCACGGTCACGATCAGCTACAGCGACATCTGGGGCGGCTGGTCGGGAACAGGCAACATCGACGACGACCCGGAATTCGTGGACTATTACGGTGGCAACCTCAGGCTTTCGCCCGGCTCCCCGTGCATCGACGCGGCCGACAACACCGCCGTACCGTCCGACGTCGCCGACCTCGACGGGGACGGCGACACGGCCGAGCCGACGCCGCGGGACCTGTATGGCGTACCACGGTTCATCGACGATCCGCAGACTGTCGACACCGGCAACGGCACAGCGCCAATTGTGGACATCGGAGCCTACGAGTACATCGAGTACGCTGATTGCAACGGCAACGGCGTGTCGGATGACGTGGATATCGGCGAAGGAACCAGCGAGGACTGCAATGGCAACGCCGTTCCCGACGAGTGCGACTTCGCGGGGGGCACAAGTGCAGACTGTAACGAAAACGGCATTCCGGACGAGTGCGATATTGCCGACGCGACCAGTGACGACTGCAACAAGAACGGCATCCCGGACGCGTGCGATATCGCAGATGGGACCAGCGCGGACGTCAATGGTGACGGCATTCCCGACGATTGCGGGCTGGTCGAGAACCTCCTCCAGGGAACGTATTACGCCACGCTGGGAGCGGCCATCGCCGACGCCGTCGATGGCGACGAACTGATCGCTGGTCCAGCGATATATCGCGAGGTGATCGATTTCGACGGGAAGGCCATCACGCTACGAAGCAGCGGCGGAGCGGCGGTTACAAGCATCGACGCCGAGGGCCTCGACCACTCGGTGGTCATGATTAACAGCAGCGAAGGCGCCGATACGGTTCTGGACGGCTTCACGATCACCAACGGTGCCGCCTCCTGGGCGACCGCGCACGTTGGTGGCGGGATCTTCTGTGTTCGCACGTCTCCCACTATCTCAAACTGTATCATCGTCGGAAACACGGCCTTCGCATACGGGCCCTTTGACGGCCAGGGCGGCGGCATGTTCTGTTCGGTCGGTGCTCCGACGCTGGTCAACTGCATCATTAGTGGGAACGAGGCGGATGTCTGCGCCGGCGTGTACGCTTACTCCGGCAATCTGACAATGATCAACTGTACGGTCAGCGGTAACCACACCGGTGGCGGATTCTCACAAACGTACGGCAATCCGACGCTGGTCGGATGCATCGTGTGGGGCAACGAGCCATATGACATCGACGGTTCGCCAACACTGAACTACTCTGCCGCCCCAGGGCAGTGGCCCGGCGAGGGAAACATCGAAGCCGACCCGCAGTTCGTGCGCGATCCCGATCCCGGCGACGACGGCGAGTGGGGCACATCTGACGACGACTACGGGGACCTCAGACTCAGCCCGGGCTCGCCTTGCGTTGACGGCGGCGACACCGCGGCGTTACCCGCCGACGTTGACGACCTGGACGGCGATGGCGACACCAGCGAACCGATCCCGTTCGACGTCGATGGCGACGCGCGGATCGTGTACTGCCGGGTGGATATGGGTGCGTACGAGTCGGAATACTTCTTCGACTGCGACGACAACGGGTTGGCCGACGCGTGCGAAATCCAGGACGGCACCGCCGAAGACTGCAACGGCAACGGCGTCATCGACGAGTGTGATCTCGACCAGTTCCGCGTAACCAGGGTCTGGACCACGTTCGACGCCGGCCGCCATGGTGTTGGCAATGACCCGGTGGCGTACCACGGCGCGGTATTCGATGGCCGCTACGTCTATTACGCGCCTTACATGAAGACCGGCCCTCAACTCCACGGAGAAGTGCTGCGCTACGACACGACTGGCACCTTTGCCGCGGCGAGCTCCTGGGCCACGTTCGACGTCGTCGCCGAGGGCGTTGCCACCGACCCGGGCGGATACCGAGGCGCGCTGTTCGACGGCCGCTACGTCTATCTCGTGCCGATGTCCGGCGAAGTAGTGCGCTACGATACCACCACCGATTTCTCCAACCCGTCGTCCTGGGCCGCGTACGCTCCCGGAGAGCACGGCGTCGGTGAGAACCTCGGTGGGTACGATGGCGGGGCCTTCGACGGGCGCTTCATCTACTTCGCGCCGGATCACGGTGAGGTACTGCGCTTCGACACGACGCTAGATTTCGAGGTGCCTTCGTCGTGGGCCGCCTTCAACCCCGGCGACAACGGCGTGGAGCTCAACGCCTCCGGCTACCGGGGCGCCACCTTCGTCGAGCCCTACGTCTACTTCGTCCCCTTCGGCAGCGTGTATGACACGCACGGCGAGGTCCTGCGCTATGACACGCTGCAGAGCTTCACGGCCACCTCTTCGTGGACCGCTTTTGACCCTGGGGAAAACGGTGTGGGGGAGGATCCAGACGGATACGACGGCGCGGTATTCGACGGTCAATACATCTACTTCTCGCCCCATCTCGCCGAACCGCTCTGGGGTCTCCACGGCGAGGTGCTGCGCTACAACACGGCGGCCGGATTCAACGACGCGTCTTCGTGGGACACCTTCGACCCCGGCGATCACGGCGTGGGGGACAATCCCGACGGCTATGTCGGCGCCGTCTTCGACGGCCGCTACATCTACTTCGCCCCGGAGCAGGACTGGATGTGGTTCCACGGGGAAGTGCTGCGTTACGACACGAACGGCGGCTTCGGCGTCACATCCTCGTGGAGCACATTTGACCCCGGCAGCCGCGGTGTTGGCGATCACACCGCAGGATACGGGGGATTGGTCATGGACGACCGCTACATCTACTTTGTTCCCTGGCTTGACGGCGTCAGCCATGGTGAGGTGCTACGCCACGATCCGACCGGAGTTAGCCTGGACTGTAACTTGAACGGTATCCCCGACGAATGCGACATCGCTAACGGAACGTCCGAGGACACCAACGAGAACGGCATCCCTGATGAGTGCGAGCCGCCCGAGTGGATCACTGTCGCCGGACAGGTCTCGACGGTCGGCGAATCCGCGCTCAGCAACGTGACCATTTCGGCGACCAACGACGGTAGCTCGGTCGTAACCGGACCGACCGGGGGCTACGAGCTCACCTTGCCATACGACCAGCCCGAAACCATCACGCCCTGCAAGGACGGCTGGCGCTTCGAGCCGCCGTCACGGTCGTACGATCCGCTCATGCACGATCTGACCGGCGAGGACTACGTCGGCACGCTGATTTACGACATCGACCCGCCGGAGGCCGGCGACGATCAGATCGGGGTCGGCGATCTGTCGCAACTGGCCACGTCCTGGCTGCAGGCTACGCCGCCGGGGAACGAGTGGCATGACTTCGACTGCGACGATTTCGTCGGCGTCGGTGACCTGTCGTACTTCGCGACGGCGTGGCAGCGGCCCGCGGTCGACCCCGACATCCTGTTCCCGCCCTGCCAACTCTGTGAGGGCCGCCACCGGCCGCCGGGCAGTGTCGCCCGCATCAAGCTGGAGGTGATCGGCGTGTCCAAGCTGAGCGCCGAGTTGGAGGTCGCCGAGCTTCCGGCGTCGCTGGAACGCGTGCGGGTCGGTGAGGAGTACTGGCTGGAGGTGTGGGTCCGCGACGACGCCGACGAGAGCCTCGGCGTTACCTCGGCCTATTGCGACCTCCGGTTCCCCGCGGCAGTGACCGCCGTGCGGGGCGTGGAGCACGATCAGCCGTTTGCACTCTTCGAGTCGGGCAGCGTGCGGAACGCGCTGATCGACGAGCTGGGCGGGTCGAATCTGAACTCGGGCAGCGCCGTCGGCGTCTGGACGCGTGTTGCCCATGTGCGGGTGCTGGCGACTGCGGCGGGTGTCGCGCGCTATGGGATCCGCGCCGGCGAGACGGGGCTCGCGACGTACGGCCGGGGACTTGTGCCGCCCGAGCAGGTCGCGACGCACGGCACGGCCGTAATTCACGCGCGGCCGGGCGTAAGTCCGACTGAGCGGCGGCGTGGCCGCCCGCGGCCGTAGACGCACTCCCACACCGGATGTCGGAGTGTCGAGGATCTTTATCCACCCCGCGCAAGCGGGAGCGAGCAGCGATAAAGCGGAGGAGAAAAGCCGATGCAGCGCATTCTGTCAGCGTCAGTTACCCTTGCCGTGCTCCTGAGCACTCCGCTCGCGCGCGCGCAGGACATCGACCTGCGGCTGCTGATCGTGGCGAGCCCGAGCGTCGATGAACTCACGACGACGCTCCCCGAGTCGATCGCGAGCACATCGCTCGGGGCCGCCTGCTACATCGAGCTGTGGGCCAGCGACGTCGGCGAGACCAACACCGGCGTGACGTCCGCGTATATCGACCTGAGCTGGCCGGAGGCGCGCGCCACCGCCGTCAACGTCGAGCACGGCAACATCTTCACGGTCTTCCCCACCGGCACGATCAACGCCGGCCTGGTCGACGAGCTGGGCGGCTCGATTCTCGACGTTGTCGCCGTCGCGCCCGAGTGGGCCCGGGTGGCGTTCGTCGAGTTCACCGCCGACGCGAACGGCCCGCTCACCTTCACGGCCGGCGCGAGCGCCACCGGCGTAGCCGCCTGGGGCCGGGGCGTCATCCCCTGGAATGAAGTATCGCTGGACGCCGTGGGCCTGAACGTCATCTACGCCGGCCCCATGCTCTACGTGGACGCGAGCGCAACCAACGGCGGCGACGGGTTCGGCTGGGCCAGCGCCTTCAACGACCTCCAGGACGCCTTGACCTACGCTGACGGCCCCGATGGCGACAACATCACCGAGCTCTGGGTCGCCGCTGGGACCTATACGCCTGCTCCACCAGGCGGAGATCGCACCGCTACTTTCCAACTCCTGGACAACCTTGGCATTTACGGCGGCTTTGCCGGCACTGAGACCGAGCTCGATCAGCGCGATGCCGCAACAAACATCACTACCCTGACTGCCGACTTGAACGGCGACGATGTCCCCGACGATCCCAACCACGCCGGGTACGACGAAAACAGCTATCACGTTGTAACCGGTACCGGCTCTGACCAGACCGCGGTTCTGGAGGGGTTCACTGTAGTTGCCGGCAACGCGAACGGCGGCTCGACCGACAGCCACGGTGCCGGCCTGATCTATTGGTCCGGCCAAGCGACCGTTCGCGACTGCAGTTTCCGACGGAATATCGCGGCAAGCAACGGCGGTGGAATCCTCTGCAACTACGGCAGCAACCCCGTGATCACCGGATGCTCCTTTTCGGGCAATCACGCCGCTATCGGTAGCAACCTTGTCATCGGGAACGGCTCCGGTCCGCAGATCGACAATTGTGCTTTCCTGCAGGGTAACGTGAGGGTGTCCGGAAGCACGCCTGTATTCTCCAACTGCACGTTCAGCGGAACCGAGTCCGGGACTGGGAGCCCTGCGATTTATGTCGACTACAGCAACGCCGTCGCCGAGTTTGTGAACTGCACCGTAGTGGGCAACGCGAACCGAGGGGTCATTCTGGAAAACAACTCCACCGCAGTGCTCACGAACTGCATCCTCTGGGATAACGGTACGCAGGACGAAACCGGGCAGATTCACATTTCCAGCGGCACGGCGCTTCTGAATCACTGCTGCGTCCAGGGCTGGACCGGGAACCTCGGCGGCGTCGGTAATCATGGTCGCGATCCGCTCTTCGTCGATGCGAACGGATCCGACGAGATCCCCGGCACTCCTGATGACGACCTGCATCTGCTGCCCGCATCCCCTTGCATAAACGCCGGCGACAACGATATCCCCTCGCTCCCTGACGTCGATTTCGAGGGCGAGCCGCGCATCCAGCAGTGTCGGGTGGATATGGGCGTGGACGAGACGCCCTATTACCGTGACTGCAACGACAACGGCGTCCCGGACGCCTGTGATATCGAACAAGGTACGTCGGACGACTTCAACGGCAACGGCATCCCGGACGAGTGCGAGCCGCCGTACCTGCTGGTGAGCGGCGACGCGCCGGTTGGCGGCGACGGATTCACCTGGCCGACAGCGCTGAACGACTTGCAGGAAGCACTGGCCCGGGCGGCCGCTTCACCCGGAATCGTTACGGACATCTGGGTCGCGGCGGGTACGTACACGCCCGACCATGGCACCGGGGATCCCGATGCCACGTTTCAGCTTCTTAATGGAGTGGCCATGCGCGGCGGATTTCTGGGAGACGAGGATCCCGACACCTTCAATCTGGTTGACCGGGACTTTACGGCCAATCCGTCACTTCTGAGCGGTGACCTGAATAGTGACGACGGACCTGATTTTAGTAATTACGGTGAGAACAGCTATTATGTGGTAACTGCTAGTGGTACAAATGCAAGTGCGCTCCTCGATGGTTTTTGTGTACGAGGAGCGAATTCGTCCGGCATACGCAACCAAGGTGGTTTACCGGTTATTGTCAACACCATAATCCACGCTAATCGCGGTATGATCGGGGCCGGAATGTATAACCATCTATCCGCCAATCCCACCGTGATTAACTGCCACTTCATCGGAAACCAGGCCGCTTACGGTGGTGGTGGATTGGCCACAACATCCAGTTGTAGCGCGACTTTGACGAACTGCGTATTCAGCGGTAATACAGCGGTCTATACGGGTGGCGGCGTGCTCGCGGGTTATCCCAATGAAGAACCGGCTCCTTATGGTACGATCATACTTACGAACTGCGCCTTTAGCGCCAATGATTCTAACTGGGGGGGCGGTCTGCGGAAATGGATGGGTGTGGGATATCTGCGGAATTGCATATTCTGGAATAATGGAACACAGCCCATATACGGTTCCTGTGTGGTAACCTATTCGGACGTCGAGGGTGGATACGCAGGCTCAGGTAACATCGCCATCAATCCTCGTTTTGTGGACGCAGACGGTGGCGATGACATATATGGCACGCTGGATGACGATCTTCGCTTATCCGCCTGCTCACCCTGCATCGACGCCGGAAACAACACGGTCGTACCGACTGACATATCCGATCTCGACGGTGACGGTGACACGACCGAGCTGGTGCCCCTTGATCTCGACGGAAACCCGAGGTTCATGGACGATGTCGGGACCGACGACACCGGCAGTGGCACGCCGCCAATCGTGGATATGGGTGCGTACGAGTTCCAGGGGACGACGCCTCCACCCCTGTTGTTCGTGGACGACGACGCAACCGGGGCGAACAACGGCACGAGTTGGACCGATGCTTTCGACAGTCTCCAGGACGCCTTAGTCGTCGCCGCGGCCGCGCGGGACTGTGTGACCGAGATCTGGGTCGCCGCGGGAACCTATACTCCGACCTTGCCGGACGGCGATCGCGCGATTTCCTTCCAGTTGCGTAACGACCTGGCGGTCTACGGCGGCCTGGCCGGCGATGAGGATCCGAACGCGTTCGACCTCGCCGACCGCGACTTGGTCGCCAACGAGACAATCCTCAGCGGTGACCTGAACGCTGACGACGACCCGAACTTCGCCGGCTACGCCGAAAACAGCTCTCATGTCGTTACGGCCGACTACGCCGACACCACGGCCCTACTCGATGGGTTCACGATCACCGGCGGCAACGCCAACGACGCCGACCTCCCCCACAATGCCGGCGGCGGCCTGCGCAGCGCCTACGGCGGCCCGCTGATCGCTAATTGTACGTTCGTCGCGAATTATGCCCACTGGGGCGGGGCGGTCGAATGCTACGGAAGCGGCGACGTCTCGTTCTCGGCCTGCACTTTCACGGCCAACGCCGCGAGTTCGGGTGGTGCCGTCAACAACTACCAAACCAACGCCTCCTTCACTGACTGCACCTTCAGCGACAATCAAGCGGACATTGGTGGTGCAATCCGTAGCCGTACCGGCGGCAGCGTGTCCGCCGTCGACTGTGCGTTCGCCCGCAACAGCGCCTTTAACGGAGGGGCGGTCTGGAACTCTTCGACCAGTGTGACCGCGACCGGTTGTACCTTCACTGACAATGTGGCCGAGGGGCACGGCGCCGGTGTCTATGCCTGCGACGCCTCGACCCTCGCGCTGCAAGGCTCCGTCTTCCGCAACAACCAGGCCGCATACGGAGGAGGAGTCTCCGTCTTGGAAGCCGGCACAGTGAACCTGACCAACTGTACCTTTGAGGACAACACGGCCAGTGGTTCCGGCGGTGGCGTGTTTACGCGCGAGAGCAACACCACGCTGACTGACTGCGACTGGCTGGGGAACTCCGCCGATGCCAGTGGCGGCGCGCTGACACACGAGGGCGGGCCACTCAGCGTGACCGGTGGCTCGTTTACCGAGAACTCGGGATCTTCCGGCGGCGGCATACACCTCGGCTGGTATGGGACCCCCACACTCGACACCTGTACATTCACGCAGAACTCCGCCGTCAACGGCGGCGGCGTGTACATTAGCGGCGAGGCCCACCCAACACTCACCGACTGCGTCTTTGACACAAACTACGCGACGTCCCACGGCGGCGGCGTATATGCCGGCTGGGATGGTAGCCCGACCTTCAACAACTGCAACTTCACCAACAATAACGCCACTTGGCGGGGCGGCGGCATCCGCAACTGGGGCACTGGGACCCTCACGCTGAACACGTGCACTTTCAGTGTCAACAGCGCCAACAGTGGCGGAGCACTCGACTGCTCCGGCGGACCTTCACTGCTTACGGCCTGCGAGTTCACGCAAAACAGCGCCACATCCGAAGGCGGGGCATTCAACTTCCACGACGGCGCAACGTCGACCCTCGAGGGCTGCAACTTCACCGATAACACCGCCGCTTTCGGCGGAGCGATCACCGCCTGGGATCCGCCCGACGCCACCGTGTCCAACTGCACCTTTGCACGGAACTCCTGCGACGGCGCCGGCGGCGCTGTGTGGAACGCCGCTGGAACCGTCGCCCTGGCCGGCTGCACCTTCGACGACAACGTAGCGCACGGCGACGGAGGCGGGGTCTACTGCGGGCAAGCAACGCCCAGCTTCAGCGGCTGCGCGTTCAACAACAACCTGGCCGATTATGCCGGCGGGGCCGTGTTCGCCGACGACAACGCCGCGCCCGAGTATGCTAACTGCACGTTCACCGGCAACCACGCGGGCACCAACGGCGGCGCAGTGCTCAATGACAACGACTCCACGCCGATCATCACCCAGTGCACCTTTAGCGGGAACACCGCCGAACGCGGCGGCGCGATCGCAAACTGGAGCAACTGCGCGGCCACGCTCGCGGACTGTGAGCTCAGCAACAACCAGGCCACCCTCGACGGTGGGGCGTTGTTTCACGGCAGCAGTGGCACGGTGGCGCTGAGCGAGTGCACTTTCATGAACAACAGCGCCGCATATGCGGGCGGCGCCATGTTCGCCGACAACTACACCACTGCTGGCTTCGATAGCTGCACGTTCACCGGCAACTCCGCCGAAACCGCCGGCGGAGCTCTGCTCTGCGACGCGGGCACGGTTCCCACGCTGACCGCCTGCGCGCTCAACGGGAACTCGGCCGGAACTGATGGAGGTGGTATTGCGCTCTGGGACGTCACCGGCGGTGACCTGAGCGACTGCACTTTCATCGGTAACTCCGCAAACGGCACCGCCGGAGCGATCCTCGTGTCGGGCGGGCAATCGGCAATAGCCAACTGTACGTTCCGCGAGAACACGGCGGAATATCACGGCGGCGCGGTGCGTGTCATCAACCAGGCCGGCCCCACGCTGACCGGCTGCACTTTCATCGAGAATTCATCCAACAACTACGGCGGCGCGCTCAACATCGCCGGCAACAGCGACCCGATCTTCACGAATTGCGCTTTCATCGCCAACGCGGCCACGGTGAACGGGGGCGGGCTGGACATCGCGGATAACAGCATCCCGGTGCTGGTCAACTGCGTCTTCATCGGCAACATCGCCGAGACGGCCAGCGGCGGCGCGATCTGGAACGTGTTTGAGGCGGCAAGCGTGCTGGTCAACTGCACAGTGGTCGGCAATGTGGCGGCCTTCGGCGGCGGCGTGGCCAACGGGACCGACTGTAGCCCGAGCCTGACCAACTGCATCCTCTGGGGTAACCGCGACGACAGCGGCGCGGGCGAGTCCGCTCAGATCCACCGCACCGGCGACTGGCCGACCGTGGACTACTGCTGTGTGCAGGGTTGGACCGGCGTGTTCGGCGGCACCGGCAACACCGGCGACGACCCCGCCTTCGTCGACCCCGACGGCCCCGACGAAATCCCGGGAACCGAAGACGACAACCTGCGCCTGCGCGTCGGTTCGCCTGCCATCGACGCCGCCGACAACACCGCCCTGCCGCCGGACACTCGCGACCTCGACAACGACGGCAACACCGCCGAACCCATCCCGCTTGATCTGGACGGCGAGCCGCGCTGCTATGACCACCCGGACACGCCCGACACCGGCGTGCCGGATCCCAACTTCCCCGAACTGGGCATCGTCGACATGGGCGCCTACGAAGGACCCGGGCGGCATCTGCTCATTACCGGCGAGCCGGTCACGGTTCCGGAAGGTGGGGCGGAAACATTCTACGTTGCGCTGGCCCGGGACCCGCAGGCGACGATCGAAGTCGCGGTTGCGCATCACGAGGGCGACCAGGACATCTCGGTGCTCATCGGTGATCTGTTGGCGTTCGACTCGTCGAACTACTCCACGCCGCAATTAGTCCTACTCCTAGCCGCTACGGATGGCGACTGGCTCAACGGTGAGGCGATTATTCGCGTCAGTGCGCCGGACATGACACCTGAAGACGTGCTTGCCACCGAAGCGGACAGCGACGCCGTCCCGCCGGTGGTGTTCGTTGACGCCAGCGCCACGGGTGCAAGTAACGGCACGAGTTGGATCGACGCGTTCACGGAGCTGCGCAACGCGCTCAGCGCCCTGGCGGATCGGCCCGGCACCGCGGAAGTCTGGGTGGCCGCCACCGGAACCTATACCCCTGACTCTCCGGACGGCGATCGAACCGCGACGTTCCCGCTCCTGGACGGGGTCGGCTTGTACGGCGGCTTCGCCGGTGGCGAGACCAGCCTCGACCAGCGCGATCCGCAAGCGAACGAGACGATCCTCAGCGGTGACCTGAACGCTGACGACGACCCGAACTTCGTGAACAATGACGAAAACAGCTACCACGTCGTCACCGGCAGCGATTCCGACCAGTCCGCCGTGCTGGACGGCTTCACGATCACCGGCGGTAACGCAAACCATCCCGAGCCGCCGCACCGCGACGGCGGCGGCATGATCACCCTGAATGGTAACCCGACGGTCAACAACTGCCGGTTTGTTCGGAATGCCGCTTATATTGGCGCCGGTTTGCTATTCAGTGAGTCCGGCTCGAATGTCACAAACTGCGTAATCAGTGAGAACGTGGCGGAGTTTTCCGGTGGCGGCATGCAGCTCGTTGACTCGGACGCAACCTTCACGAACTGCCTCTTCGGCGACAACGCCGGCGGCGTCGAGGGCGGCGGCCTCCGCAACCATCGCAATGCCTCGACTTTCACAGACTGTGTATTCACCGGCAACTGGGCCGCTGAAAGCGGCGGCGGGCTACACAACACGAGCGGCAACCTGAGCCTGACGCGCTGCACGTTTACCAACAACACCGCGCAGAATACCGGGGGCGGGATGCGCAACGACACCAGCGCCAATCCCGTGCTGATTGACTGCACATTCAGCGGGAACATCGCGAACGGCAACGGCGGGGGAATCCTGAACCACGACGACGCCAACCCGACCCTGGTCAACTGCACTTTTACCGGGAACACTGCAGACAACAACGGCGGCGGCATGGTCAACCGATTCAATAGCAACCCGGAGCTGCTCGGGTGCCGGTTCGGGGGAAACACCGCGGTACTCGACGGTGGCGGCATGTTCAACAAGCGCGGCAACCCGACGCTGACTAACTGCCTGTTCAGTATGAACTCAGCGGACAACAGTGGCGGCGGCATATATAACGACGTGAATGCAGCTCCAGTGCTCACCAACTGCACGTTCGCCAGTAACGTAGCCCTCAGCGAGGGCGGCGGCCTCTGCAACTCTTCGGAGAGCGCTCTCGAGTTGACCAACTGCATCCTCTGGAGGAACCAGGACGCCGGCGGGAGCGACGAATCCGCGCAGCTCGCCGGTGGCACGCCCGTCGTCGATTATTCCTGCCTCCAGGGCTGGACCGGCGTACTGGGCGGCACAGCCAACCATGGTGCCGACCCCTCCTTCGCCGACCCCGACAACCAGGATTTCCATCTGCGGCCCGGCTCCTCCGGCATCGACTCCGGAAACAACGAGGCCGTTCCGGCCAGCGTGACCACCGATCTCGACGGAAATCCGCGTTTTCTCGACGACCCCGGAATGCCGGACAGCGGACACCCGCCAGGCGCCGGACCGCTCGTCGATCGCGGAGCCTACGAGTTTCAGGGCGAGACCTGCTTCGGCGATCTGGACGGCGACGACTACATCAGCCTCGCCGACCTCGCCCAGCTACTCGGCCACTACGGCACGACCAGCGGTGCCGTGTACGGCGACGGAGACCTCGACGGCGACGGCGACGTGGATCTATCCGACCTGGCGGACCTGCTGGGCGTGTACGGGACAACCTGTCCGTAACGCTCCCAACCGGAAACGCCAGCCGCCCTCCCCGCTACGTTGAATGCAACCCTCGTACGCACATGCGGCGGTCGAGCAACCGACCGCCGCCTGACCCGCGAGCGATTTCGCCGACGTCGACCAGGCTGCCCAAGTGGACCCGGCCGATTACGGGCTCCGGCCCCGCAGCAGTAGCGGGTACGGAGCCCCGGCGTCACCGGCCGCGAGCCGGCGGCGGTCGTGCTCCCAACAGTTCATCTGGCCGGATTGCTATCCACCACCGTGACCACCACCATGACCGCCACCGCCGCCACCGTGACCACCACCGCCACCACCGTGGCCGCCGCACTCCTCACAATCGACCGATTCGCACACCGTGCCCCAACCCTGGGGCATCCCGCCCTCGGTCATGCAGTCGTGCGGATGCAGGTCGGCACAGGTGCCGTCTTCAAAACAGCAGGCCATGGTCTCGCCCGCCTCGCAATCAACCGTCTCGCACGACGTGCCCCAACCCTGCGGCATCCCGCCCTCGGTCATGCAATCATGCGGATGCAGGTCGGCACAGGTGCCGTCTTCAAAACAGCAGGCCATGGTCTCGCCAGCCTCGCAATCGGCCGTCTCGCACGACGTGCCCCAACCCTGGGGCGTGCCGCCCTCGGTCATGCAGTCGTGCGGAGACAGGTCGGCACAGGTGCCGTCTTCAAAACAGCAGGCAGCGGTGTTCCCTCCCAACTGCGGACCGCCGACCGCACCTGCATTGCCGGTACCAGCGATCACCGGCCTCGTGGCGAACTTCGCGGACAACTCCGCGTCATCCCCGGTTGGCGAGTCCAGGGCGGCAGGGCAGCCCACGATGCCGACGACAG
>SDBT01010948.1_pt1 | contig 14618 bp, 23 predicted proteins | sample 2277101 | NCBI WGS metagenome assembly SDBT01 (sample SAMN10404973, study PRJNA504765) | marine sediment metagenome | isolation source: marine sediment core GS10_PC15, 103 cmbsf | place: Arctic Ocean: Southern Knipovich Ridge | collected 2010
ACCTACCTTGCAGTGTACCGTGTGCTCGACAGGCGCGTACGTATCGTCGCACAGGCCGAGCCTGCACTTTATGCGCTTCCTGAAAACGTGGTCGGTTACCCGCCAGGCGCCGACATCGGCCCCCGCTACCGTGAGCGCGTCGCCGGTCAACTCGCCGAACAATGCGGGATGCGCTAGCAGCCTCGTAGCCGCCGCCTGCAGCACGCGCCCTAGGCTACGCCTGCACTCAAGTAAGATCCGTCGCATCTCAATCCCTCGTATAGCAGCTGCACCCGTAAGCGCGCTCGCACCCACAAGCCAGCCTGGTAGGATCCCTGTGCTCGGTGGGTGGATCCTGCACCATGTGAGGGACATCGGCCGGATCGGTGCCTTCGATGCGTGCCATCTTCCGCAACACTGTCGTGGCATGTACCTGCTCCGGTGCGCCGTCCAGCAGATACTCGCGCAAACGCTCCCACCGCGCATCCGCCGTTTCCCGCCGTTGGGCTTTACACATACAGACCCTCCTCTTCCGGTTGCTTACAATCGCTCACTTGGCCGCCGCCTTCCGTAGCGCCCACCATGCACGCAAGCGCCACCACGGCGCAGCTCCGAGCCATGCGCACACGCAAACGTAGCGATGCGTAAATCGCGCCCACCCCAAGCTGCTCGACCACGAGCTGCACACGAGCACGCCGGCGCTCTTCACGTACGCCGTGGTTTCGTAGATCTTGATCCGACCACGCCCGGCGTTGTGGTTGATGCCCACGAACTCGGTGCCGACTGCGAGCCCTAGCAGGTGGCTCACTGCGATAGGGCGCCGGGTCTTATAGCGCTTGCGAAACGCAGCCGCCTCCATGGGCTGGCCTGCGACGTCAAAGAACATGTCGCGCATTTCGTGATCGGCTTCGGTCATGCGTAGTCCTCGTCAAACGAGCAGCTAGTCTCAATCCGCTCACCGCACCGCCGGCACTCCAAGACATCTCGATCTCCGTCGCACTCAGCCACGGACCAGCTGTGCCCTCCCGGCATACACGCCGCCGCTGCGGTCTCAGGCTTCTCAGTGTCGGCTTCGATCATGCCCGATATGACGTATTACACTTCAAGTGCAATAGCAAGCGACTACGCCGCGGAGACGTCGGCGGGGGCGTCGGCGTCGGCGTCTGCGGCCTCGCGCACGAGCCGCAGTTTGGTCTGGATCCGCTTCATCGCCTTGAGGTCGTCGAGGTCGAGGCCCGAGTAGTCGATCGGCTCGCCGGCGTTGCTCTGTATGATCTCGCCAGGCTCGCCCCGGTTGAGGCGTTCGAGTTTGGAGCCCAGTTCGATCAGCTTCATCACGAGCCCCTGCTCGAGCGTGCCCGCCTTCGCGTGCTGTTTCGCGTCGACGAGCATTTTCTTGAGTTCGATCGCCCCCAGCTCCTGCAGCTCCAACGCGATCCGCGTCTGGCGCCGGCGCATGTCCTCGACGCCCTTGAGCTTGCCCACCTGCTCGCGTCGGTCCATTTCGCGATCGTAGGCGTGCACCCGTTTTCGCCACTGGTGCATCGTGGCCCACCTGGACATCAGGCCGGCGTTCTTGCCTACCTTGGCGGCGACAGCCACGTGACTGCGCTCGGCGCCCATGTCGCGATAAACGGCGAACGCAGCGAAGGCGGGGTCGCTCTCGTCTTCGCGCTTCTCGTATGGGGCTGCTTTGGCCATGCCGTTGTTACAATCCTAGCAGGAAGTATGCCCCCGCCGCGCCGCCCACGCCAAGAATCAGGCCGATCACACCCCCGACGAGAGCGGCACGGCGCTTGACTCGGGGCCCGATCACCTCCCGATGCGTGTGCATACCTCGCTCGAATGCCTGCACCTCGGCCATCGTCCTGCGCGTGATCCGCTTGTTATCTCGCACAGCTGCGCCCTTCGACCTCCGCTGCCCAGTCATTCGCTCAGCTCCTGCACAAGATCGTCAACCCTGGCCTGCAGCACCCGAAAGCTCTGCAGGTGTCGAAGGCTCAACGGGTACAGGGCCATTTGACCGTCGGTCGAGGGCGTCAGGCGGTTGAACATGTCGAAAGCCGCCTCGTGGGCTGCTACGAGCGCCGTTGCGGCTCCTGCAAGCGACGCCGCCTTGACCAGCGCTTCGGCGGTCTCCGTGAGCGCCTGCGTGAGTTCCTGCTCGCGCGTTGCGGCCGTTACGAGTTCCTGCTCGAGCGCCGTCACCCCCTCAGCAGCAGCGCGCACGTAGTGGCAGTCGTCGGCGTCCAGGCACACGTGCTCGTCTTCGCCCTCGGCTTCCGCCGGCGACATCGCCACCACGGCGGCAGGCACAGCGCGCAGCCCAAGCGCTTCCGCCTGCGCTGGAATCTCGAGCTGTTTCAGGTGCTCCGCTACCCGCTCGGCCACCTCGTCGGCGAAATCTATCTCGTGTTGTCGTAGTTCCATCTCGGCACCTATTCCTATCTCGTTAGCGTATGTGCGCATCTCGGCCGGCGTGTCGGCGAGTGCGGCGTTTGATCCCCACTGTGGTTACTGTAGAAACCCCGATCCCTCCCTGCTCTATACCCTCGCATATATGTAACTACCTTTTGACTCGCCGCACTAGCCGACAGATCTTCTAAATGTCCGAAAACCATTGGCTTTCATGCCGGCGAGTTGCGCCTTTGAACTCGCCGACAACTCGCCGCAACTAGCCGGCCGAGATGCGCCTGCGAAATACGCTCTCGCACGCTTTTTCTATTTCGTCCCACGTGTGATTCCCTTCAGCCTGTAAATATTCGAGCAGCCGCTCGTGGTTCACCCGCCAGGCGTTCCACTGCCGCGAGTCGCATGCGCGTTCGCTCGCGACCAGCTTGATCCCCGCCTTCTGCAGCATCCGCCCCACCCGTTGGACCGTGGGCTTACGTAGCCCGCTACCCGCCGTGATCCGACTATCGGCCCATTGCTCGACAATCCGCCCGGGCGACAGCCGCAGGCGCCCTCGTGCGTCCAGCACTAGCGGTAGCCGGTGCAGCTGGCCGGGGTGCGACGTGCGGGGCTCAGCGAGCAGGGCCTCGACGGCGATGCTCATGCACATGACCAAAGTATCGTCGGCGAATCGCGCCCGCAGCAGCACGTCGGCGTCGGTGCCGGTGTCCACGAACAGCCGCCCCACGCTTGCGCAGACGTGCGACGCCCGCAGCCAGCCGATATGCTCGAGCAGCGGCGCCCCCTCCCGCAGCGCGTCCATTTCCAAGGTTCTCAACCAACGGGCCTCGAACGCCGCCATCGTATCGCCGTCAATGTGCACCACGAGGTACCGCTCGACGGTGGCTTCGACGCTCGCCGCGTCGACCTCGCCCCCACCGAACACTTGATCCAGATCGTTTACTGCGATCACGTGCCGCGTGGCCGTGTGCAGCGTCACGGGGTCGACGCCCTTTGCCTCGACCATGTGCACGCGCGACGTGATCGACTCGCGGTAGATTTCGGGGATCGCCCTGCCCGCCTCCGACTTCGCCATAACCTCGTCAGTGTGGATCACAGGGCACGATAACAACGGACGCGAAAAACGCCCCAGCACCTGCGCAGCTGAGCACGGGTTGCCGCTTTCCCGTGTCGACCAAAACCGCGCGACGATTTGCGCGAAGCGAGTTTTCCACGTGCCCCGAGGCCCTACTAGTACGAGCGCGGGCAAGATTTGCTCGAGGTTCGTGAACTGCGACAGGTACGCGAGCAGCCGCGCATGCTGTGGGCCCGCAATCGCGATCAGGAACTCTTCTACGATCTGATGCCACCTAGCCTCCCACGTATTCCAGTGGTAGGCGGGCACGTGGATCGTTTTGGCCGCTTCGTTGAACACCTCGGCGGGCGGGTGCGCCCAGTAGTTCACGCTCTCGAGCCGGTAGCCGTACTCGGTGACGAGCGTCGGCCCGCTCTTGAGCGACGGCGCCCCGTTCTTGCCGAACGTTACGAACTTGAAGTTAGGCACGCCGGCGAGCCCTTCCCGGCACGCTGCAGATAGCCCGGTCCCCTTGACGGGCCCGACGTACTTGCGCGCGCGGGCGTCCCATACGTAATAGTTGCCCCGGTGCTCATTGACGAGTGCGCCCTCGAGCGCGCCGGCGGCTGCTTTGTCGTCGTCGGACAGCTCGAGCGCCACCGTAGGGCAGTAGCGCGCCGACGTGGCCGCCTGCGCCGCTTTTTCGTCGAGTAGTTTCGCCGTGGCGCTGTCTACCTGCGCAGACCAGTTTCGCAGGCGCTCGTCGTGGCTGCCGCCGGGCATCTGCGCCCACGACTTCGCTAAATACCGATCCGCAAACCCCTCGCCGTCGAATAGGGGCACGTCGCGCACGAGGGCGAAGGCCATATCGCGCCCGGCCAGGTGCACGCCCCCCGCTTCCGCGTACGCACGCCCAGCGAGCGCAGCCTCGAGCACGGCGCCCGTAGCGACTGCAGCAGGCGCCGACGCCCGCAGGAGCTTGGCAGCGATGTTGCGCAACTCGGCCACGGGGGGCAGGCGCAGCGGGGCGCCTACGCCGGCGCCGGCACCTTCGCCAGCGCCCGCGCCGACCGCAATCGGCGGGATCTCCCCGCTATCGAGCGCAGCTAAAACCGCGTCGACGGGCAGCGGCACGCCACGGAAGCGGAAACGCCACGAGTCCCCGACGCACCCCGGCATGTGCTGCGGCCCGAAAAAGAAACGCGCGCGATCCTTCGTGGACGTATCGAAGCCGATACCGAGTAGGTGGGCCACGGCGTGGTACAGCCGCACGAACTCGTCGCCGCTGGCGTTCGCCACGGGCCTTGACAAACGCACGAGCAGTCGGATCCGGGGCTCGGTCGGCGTGTGCTTCATCGTCGAGTACACGGCGGCATCGAACTGCGCCCACGTTTGCCAAACGGCGTCGATAGCGGCGCGCGGCTGTTTGTCGATATCGTAGCAAAGGATCTCCGTCGACGACGCCGGATCCAGCGACGTTATAAACTTGTCGCGCGCGCCCTCGCGGTACTGTGCGAGCACGAACCCGGGCCCGGCTAGTTTTTGCTCGCGCGTGGCGCACTCGAGCGACGCCGAGCCCGTCGACAGCCCCACGTCGTCGAGGAAATCCCCCGCCGAAATGTCGACGACGCTGCCGTAGTCGGGCGTCTGCGTGACGCCTGCTAGTAGGGTGATCCGCACGCGCTAGGTTATTCGCGTGGTAGCTCGTGCCACGCAACGACCTCTTGGCCGTCGAAGCTGTCAGGGCCGAAAGCTTGCCAACGGTAGTCGCGTTCGTTGTTGCCGAAGGGCAGCGCCTGCACACGCTTAGCCACGACCCAGTGCACGCCTTCGGGATCTTCGTCGAGCCAAGGGCGGTCCGGCACGTAGATCAGCACGTAGCGCCCCAGCGGCGGCAGCTTGTCCTCGGTTTTGTGCAGCGTCACGCGCTCGCCTCGTCAAAAAGCCCGAGGGTGCGGGGGAACAGCTCCCACAAAATCGAGTGCACGGCGATCGCGTACTGCTGGATCTCCCACTGCGCTTTGGGGTGCTTGCGCAGGGCGAGAAAGCCGAGCCAGTTGCGCAGGTTGGCGTGTGCGCGCATGCGGCTGTAGCGCCCTACGGGCAGGTGCACGCGGGCTAGCTCTTTTGGCACGCCGTGTGAGAGCGCGTTTTCGTAGAGTTTCTGGGCATTGATGTAACTGACCGAGAGCGCCTCTTGAAACGCCTGCGCTTTTTCGTGGGTTAGCTCGCCCGACCCCTTGACCGTGCCCGCTTGCCTGTTCGTGCCGCCGGCGTTGCGCATGAGGCGCTCGATCGTGGGCACGTAGTTGACATCGGGCAGCGGGATGTAGCGCGCCGACATCTCATTGTAGGACTGCGTGCGGTGCCGGTGCCATGCGCGGAACACGAAGATCGGCGCCTGCACCTCGATGATCGCCCCCGCCATCTCAAACGGGGTGCTGTGCCCCTTCTCCCACAGGTAGCGCAGCAGCTTCTCGTCGCCGGGCTTGTCGTCGTTGCCCCACCTCTTGAAGCCCTTGCCAGTGCTCATGCGCGCCGCCTCGATTACGCGCTCGTCGCTGCCGTAGTGCTCGATCAGCGTCACGTGCCCGTGATCCAAAACCTCGATCCGCTTCATTTGTGAGACCCTTTCCGGTGGTCGATTTCGCGCTGCAGGTACCACAGCGCCTTTTCCAGATCTTCGGTCGGCGTGCCTGCGGGCTTGTGGCCGTCGCGCGCTATGTATTTCACGGCGTTACCGAGACAGAACGACAGCGCCCACGCCTCGATCACCTTGATCGCCTCGTAGGGATTGTCGGCGCCGCCGTAGTGCGCGGGGTGGTCTACCGACTCGCTCACGCTTTCGCCGCGCCCTCGTTATCGCACTCCGCTTTCGATTTCGTCCAGTCGTCGCCGTTTTTGTCGTAGTGGGGGAGTGCGTGCCCTGGCGCGAGCACGCACGGCAGGTCAGCCCAGCTAGCGCTGTCCCCGTCGGGGGCGTGGTCGTATACGGCACCGCACAACGTCGCCGAGTCACCCCCGAACGCCTCAAACACCTTGTGCATAAGCTCTGCGCCCGCCTTGCGGTCGAGAAAACGTACGCGCTTGGCCTGGCCGACGGCGTAGACAAGCTCGCCCCACGTGCTCGGCCCTATGTAGCCGTCGACGTTCAGGATCAACACCTCGTCGCACATGTCGATCTTGCGCAAGTGCAGCTCCTCGAGCATGGCTTTCTGCTCGCTATCAGGCTTGATCCCCAGCTCGACGTCGGTAGCGCCGTAGTTGCCTATAGACAGCACGATGCGCCCCGCGAGGGTCTCTTCGAGGTTCACCTTCTGAAATGTTTGGTAAAAGCGCGTTGAGCCGCATAGGCACACGACTACGGGCTGCTCGCTCACTTCGGCAGCCCGTCGCGCACGAGCTGGCGCAGCACGTCGGAGACCGCGGGCGGGTACCCGGTCTCTTTTTCCAACCGATTCAGCTCCTTTTCGATCCGGCCCCAGTCTTTCAGGTTGAACAGCACGGTCACCCGTTTGCCCCCTTCGTCGGCGTCCTCGATCTGTCGTGCCATAGGTGTTGACTCCCTTCAATATCGCTATTACAACCCAAGTTGAATCAAGTCAACTTGAAAGCGCACACCGCTTGCACCACATAGAAAACGCCGACTGCCTCGATTTTCTGGCCGCCCTCAACCCCGACTGTATCGACGCTTTCGCCGAGGATCCGCCGTACGGGCTCACGTTCATGGGCAAGGGGTGGGATCACGCCGTGCCCGGGCCCGAGTTTTTCGCGGCGCAGCTGCGCGTAGCGAAGCCGGGGGCGCATCTCGTCGCCTTCGGCGGCACGCGTACGTACCACCGACTCGCCTGCGCTATCGAGGACGCGGGATGGGAGCTGCGCGACTCGCTCATGTGGCTGTACGGTACGGGGTTTCCGAAGTCGCACAATCTAAAAGGCGATTGGGACGGCTGGGCCACGGCGCTGAAACCCGCGTGGGAGCCTATTATACTAGCCCGCAAGCCTTTCAAGGCCACCGTGGCCGCCAACGTGCTCGCACACGGCACGGGGGCGATCAACGTGGACGCCTGCCGGATCGCTACTGACGACAACCCGACCGCAAAACGACGCGCGTACGGCTTTAGCGCCAATAATGAGATCGCTAGGGACAGCGAAGCGCGCGGCGCCCTCGTTTGTCGGACGGATCCGGCCAAGCGCGCTGCGCCCCGCGCTAGCGACGAGCTAGGACGTTGGCCCGCTAACGTCGTGCTCGACCCCGAGGCCGGCGCGCAACTCGGCGGTGCTTCGCGCTTTTTCTACTGCGCCAAAGCCTCCAAGGCCGAGCGCGAAGCCGGCCTCGAGAACTTCGACGCCCGCATAGTCAACGACGGGCGCCAGACGAGCATCGATAACGCCTACCAGCGCGGCGACACGAAGCGTCGCAACACGCACCCGACCGTAAAACCGCTGGCGCTCATGCGCTGGCTTGTGCGTTTGATCACGCCCCCGGGCGGGCTCGTGTGCGATCCCTTCTGCGGCTCGGGCTCTACCGGCTGCGCTGCCGTGCTCGAGGGCTTCGACTTCGTAGGCATCGAGCGCGAAGCCGAGTTCGCAGCGCTGGCGAACGCTAGATTGGCCCACCACGCCCAAGTAGACTTGACATCTACTTGAATGCGTATAACGTCGCATTGTCCCCCGCTACAAAAGGGGGTTCCGAAAACCACGATCACGAGATAAACACACGAGGTAAACAGAATGCACGACGAGATAAGCACACAGGAGCGAGACACGCTCGGACGCCTACTCGTATGGGGGGAGACGCCGACTACCGACACCGCCGTAGAGCGCGTCGAGCGTGAGCGCGAGCGAGAACTGGCCAGGCCCCGCGACGACGGGGCGGGAGCGTGATGCCTTTCGCGCCCGTGGGCGTCGGCGTAGGACGCACTACGTACACGATCGAGCCCGTGGGCGAGTCTACCGCAAAACTAACTTGCGTAACCGGTACTGAGATCGTAGAGGCGCAGTTTCCTAGGGCGCTGCTCGAAGCGTACGCTCGACAGTGGGCACGGGCGCAGGCGCTCGAGTTTGTAGCGAAGCTATGACCGAGCGCCACTACATAAGCGACACCATGTGCGCCGGCGCTTACGCGGTCGTTGATCGCGAGCGCCAAGAGGCGCCGGATTACGAGGGGCAGGAGCTGCGCGAACTCGAGCACGTGGTCGCGCTATGCCCCGAGGGCTTAGACGCCTGCGAGATCGTCGACGCGCTTGCGCTTTTCCACGCGCAGACCGCCATGCAAGACGAGCTGCGGCGCCTGCGGTGCAGCGTCGACGCCTACAAGCGCGCCGCCGCGGCACGACGAAAGGCGAAGCGGTGAGCGACGCGCCCCCTGGAAAAGCGCCACATAGTCGCCCGCGTGGGCGAGTGGGTCCTGTTCCGCGACGACAACGGCAAAGCCTACCTTGGCGGTCCCAAGGGTGCCGATCTCGCCGACTGCCCTGCACGCGAGCTGCTAACGATCGAGCGCAACGCGAAACTGAACTAGCCCAATGGCACGTGAGAAACTAGAGATCCCCGACGGGGTGACGTGCGTGAGCCCGTCGCAGATGTCGACCGCTATGCGGTGCTGGCGCCTCTGGGCCTTCGACTACATACAAGGCATGCGCGAGCCTGGCGGGCGCGGTGCGGCGTTCGGCAATCGAGTGCACGCGGTGCACGAGGCGTATCTCGACCACGGCATCGCCCCCGACATCGCTGAAACGTGGACGTTTCGCGTGTACCTCGCAGCAGAGCTAATAAGCGGCGACGACAAGCGCGTCGCCGAAGCCGCTGAGCTGCTACGCAGTGCGACCGATACCACGCTCGACAAGCAAATGTTCCCGGGCAAAGTCGCGCTCGCCATGATGCCGCAGGGCGTCTACCCCGCGCCGAAATCGGGTCACGTCGAGTTCCACTTCCTTTACAAGCGCGAGCCGGCGATCTGGTACCAGGGCCTGATCGACTGGCACGCCTACGACCCGCAGACGCGCCGGCTCAAGGTGATCGACCACAAAACGAGCCTCGACCCGCAGAAGTACGGGCTCACGACCGACGCCGCGCGCGCCGACGACCCCGAGCCGCGTAAGCAGCTGCGCGTCGAGCATCAGGGCGTGATCTACGCGCGCGCCGGGCTCGACATGTACGAGGATCCGAAGGGCGGCCCGCAGCCCGAGGGCGTCGATCTGTTTTGGAACTACGGCAAATCCGACGGCGTGCGAAAGCACAGCTACGTGGCCGAAGCCCGTTTCGACGATGTGGGCGAGGTGTATGCGCGCTTCGAGAACGACGTGCACCCGTGGGCGGTCGAGATGCACCGCCTAAAACAGCTGGGCGCTGCGCCCTTGTCGCTCGATCCGAGCCCGAACCGTTGCCGAGATTTCAACCGACTGTGTAGCCACGCCGCGGCGTGCAACCTATCAACCGAAGACAAACTAGGAGCCCTTCTCATGTCCACAGCACCGAACGCAAACCCACTACTCGGCAAGATCCTCGCAGGCGCCAACGCTGGCGCGGTGCCCGGGGCGGCCCCTGTGATGCCCGCACCCGCCGTCGGCGATGTTGTGAGCCCGCCCGAAGCGCACGGCGCCGTGCCGGCCGCCGCGGTCGCCCCTGTCGCGGTGCCTGCGCCCGTACCCGCCGTCGCGCCTGCGGGCCCGCTGCCGGCGGCGCCCATCCCGGCCGCTGTCGCGGCGCCTGTGCCTGCGGCAGCGCCCGTAGCAGCGCCCGTAGCAGCGCCCGTAGCAGCGCCTGCGCCCGCAGCAGCGCCCACGCCCGCGGTCGCGCCTACGGGCTCGGCGCTCGCCGAATACGTCGGCACCGAGGTCGCGAAGGCTTGCCCCGCCGATTTCTGGGATCGCGTTGCCGCGCAGGTGGCCGCGCAGCTCGTGGCGAAGGTGCGCTAAATGGGCGTTGATCTTACAGGGCTTTTCGGTGCCGACACGATGCCGCGCACCGGCTCGGGGCTTCCGGGCATCTCGTTCAGCGACGAGTTGCGCCGGATCCTCGAGATGCCCCTGCGAGATCCCCTCGAGAACGCCGACGCGCTCGTGGACTACCTGACCGCGCAGCACAAAACGCCTGCGGGCACGATGCGCCTGCGCCCCCTGCAGGCCCTCGGGCTCGTCGAGGCGCACGACTACGGGGGCATGCTGGGCCTGCTACCCGTCGGCGAGGGCAAAACGCTGCTCAGCTTCCTACTACCCCGCGTGCTCGGTGCGCAGCGCGCTGTGCTGCTCGTGCCCGCCTCGCTCGTGGACAAAACGCGCGCCGAGTTTGACGATCTAGAGCTGCACTGGCAGTACGTCCCCGCGCACGTGACGAGCTACGAGCTGGTAAGCCGGCGTCCGCAGCTGCTCGAAGAGTTGGCGCCCGATCTGCTCATCTGCGACGAGGTGCACGCGCTCAAAGACCCCAAGAGCGCCGCCACAAAGCGCGTATGGCGCTACATTCGCCAGTGCGCCACCGAGCACCGGCGCCTGCAGTTCTGCGGGCTGTCGGGTACCATCGCTGCGCGCTCGTTCAAGGATTGGTGGCACCTGCAGCAGTGGGCGCTGCCGCCGGCGGTGCAGCCGCTGCCGTACCACTACCCGACGGTGCTTTCGTGGTGCGAGGCCCTCGACGAGAAGCTCGACACGCGCCGGCCCGTGGGCGAACTCGCGCGCCTGGCTCCCCACGACCCCACGCCGGCGGGTATCCGCGCCGCGTTCGGCGAGCGTCTGCGCATGACCCCCGGCGTCATATCGTCGCGGGGCGGCGAGGTCGCAGCGTCGATACAGATCAGCGTGGTGCAGCACTCGGTGCACGCTATCGATGAGGCGGTAACGCTGCTGCGTGCGAAGTGGGCCACGCCTGCCGAAGAGTTCACCGAGGCGAGCGACATGTGGCGCCACGCCCGCGAAATGGGCAACGGCTTCTACTACAAATGGGAGACGCCGGCGCCGGCGGACTGGCTCGAGGCTCGCTACGAGTTCAATGCGTTCGTTCGCCAGGTGCTCAAGAACTCGCGCACCTACGACACCATGGGCCAAGTCAAAGGCGCGTTCCCTGATGCCCCCCAGGTCGCCACGTGGCGGCGCCTCGAGCACGACTTCGAGCCCGTAACGGTGCCGGTGTGGTTTTCCGACGAGGTGTTAGAAGCCGCTGCGGGATGGGCGAACAGCACCGGCGGCCTTGTGTGGGTAGAGCACACCGCCGTGGGCGAGCGACTCGAGAGTGTGTACGGGATCCCCTACTTCGGCGAGCAGGGCCGCACGCGCGCCGGCGCAAGCATCCTGCAGCACACGGGGGCGGCGGCGGTGTCGCAAAAGGCGGTCTCGAAGGGGTTCAACCTGCAGTACAAGTGGTATCAGAACGTGCTGCTAAACGTGACGCCGGCGGGGTGGCGCTACGAGCAGCTCATGGGGCGCACGCACCGACAAGGGCAGCCGCACGATACCGTCTACTTTGTCGTCGTCGTAACCGTGGCCGAGCAGCTCGCCGGCTTCGAGCAGGCGCAGGCCGACGCGCTCTACGAGCAACAGACTACGGGGCAGCAGCAAAAGTTATGCCTCGCCGACGTAACCAACACGGGCGCGCTCTGCGCGTAAACGAACAGGAGAAACGAACATGGGTGTATTTGACGACATGGATCAGGCCGATATTTTCGGCGACCGCTCGCCGTACTTCTACCCGGGGCAGCACATTGTGCAGCTCACTGGCGCGAAGGTGATCAACGGGCACCACGGGGAAACCCACATAATCGAAGCGCGGATCCTCGGCGTGCGCTCGGTGCATCCTGAGTCGTCGCCGGTCGGCACGATCTGCGCGCAGGGTTTCAACGCGAGCAAGAATCCCGCGGCGGCCAAGCGCGCGACGGAGACGTGGGTAAAGTTCATGTGCTCGATCTACGGTATCGCGCAGTCCGATTGGGACGCGGCGCAGTGGAAGGCGAATATCGCCAACGTGATCGACAACAACGCGCTCGCGGGCACGATCGTCGCGCTCGACTGCTTTTTCAAGCCCATGGAAAAGGGCGGCGACTTCACCGTGCACAACTGGCGCGGGATTCCCAGCGTCGAAGAGCTGCTGCGCTTCGGTCTCGACGCCACGGGCGCCCCGATCCCGGGCTGGATCGACCCGTCGCCCATGGCCGCACCCGTCTACGTGCCGCCAGCGCCCGCAGCAGCGCCCGCACCGGCACCGGCGGCAGCGCCCGCAGCAACGCCAGCACCCGCACCGGCGGCAGCGCCAGCACCGGCGCCAGCGCCCGCACCCGCAGCAGCACCGGCACCCGCACCCGCAGCAGCGCCTGCAGCAGCACCGGCACCCGCACCCGCGGCAGCACCGGCACCCGCACCCGCGGCAGCGCCAGCACCGGCAAGGCCCGCCGCACCTGCACCACAGTACGCGGTCGACGCTGGCGGGCGATCGCTCATCTCGCACGACGGCGGCGTGTCGTGGGCGTTCGCGTGAGCCCTCCCGAGCTGTCCGAGGCCGCGCTCGCCGCGCTGGCGCGATTCGAGAGCCTCACCCAGCCTGGAGTAGCGGCCCCGACAAACCGCGCTTTCGAGGAGTTAGTCGCGGCTGGCAAGATCGAAGTGCGGGATCTGCGCGACGTCGAGCAGATGACATATCCTGCGAGCTACCGTGTGTGGTCGTTGGTGACATCGTGAGCGCGCTGCGCGCAAAGGTGCTCGTGCGCGTTATGTGCTCGTTCGATGTAGAGGTCGAGCACGCGGGCGCTGATGTAACGCAACGGCTACCCCAACTGGCGAACGAAGCGGCCCAGCGCGTGGTGACTGCGGTAGCGGCTGCTGATTTCGGCACCGGCATTCACTTCCCCAAGGGCGCCAGCCCGACCGCGACGCCGCGGCGGGTCGAGGCAACACTAGAGATGCCATGAACGACAAAGACGAGAAACGCACCCGCGTCGAGCGCACGGGGCCGGGCGTGAGCTTGGGCGACGCGGTGCGCGACTTCGTAGGCGCTAACCGAGCCACGCACGCGCAGCTCGATGCGATTGCGCTACCCGTACCGCCCGAAACGGCGCGCAAGCACGCGCAAGGGTGCGAAGCGCACCGCGCCTACGGCGCGTGCGTGGACGGCTGCGAGACCGACGCCGAGCTGCGCGCGCGTCTGCAGGAGCGGTACGGGTGAGCGACCTAGACGACATTTTAGACGGCATCGAGGTGCGCGACGGCGACGGCGATCTGCTTACGTTCGAGTGGGACAAGCGCCCTGCTGCGTGGTGCTGTAAAGATTTTCGGATCCAATACGACGGCTACGGCTGGCAAGCGATGTTGATCACGTATAACCCCAGGGCGGAAGTGCTCACAGCTCGCCACTACGCCAGCGCGCAGGAGGCTCTCGACGCTCTGTGCGCAAGCCTACACCGATTCGCTCTTGCTGCCGGGATGGGCAAGTGAGCACGATCACGATCATAAGCGTGCTGTGGTGCACGCTCGTCGTGTACGGGTCGGAGCGCCTGCGCAGATCGTACAAGGCGCGCGCCGACGAGCTAGACGCCCAGATCGATCGCGTGCTGCTGGCGTCTTCTGAGCAGGGAACGCTGAGCGCGCTACAGATACGTGCGGCGATGTACCCTAACGGCGTGTGCGCCAACCTGCTCAAGTCGCGCGCACGAGACCGCCCTCGCTGGGGCTGCAATCCCGGCGTCGTCATTGAGCGACCACGCCCGGAAGTTTTCCGGACAGCGCTAGGGTGGTTTTTCTTCAATGAAACGTACTCTGATGCCTGCGGCGCATTTGAAACGTACGAAAAAGCAAATGCAGCCTGTGCAAAGTACGAGATCTCGCTATGAGCGTCCTGGCGTGCGATGTAGAAACGTTCTTGATCGTGCGCTCGCGGCCGTTCCCGCCTGTCGTGTGCCTGTCGTGGGCTCAGCGCCCCGACGGGGACGCCGTGCGCTCGGCAGTGATGCCGCACACGTCGGTCGAGGCGTTCGTAACAGTGCAGCTCGCCCACCTGGGCCGCCGTTTCGTGGGCCACAATATCGCCTACGATTTCTGCACCATAGGCGCGAGCTACCCCGGCCTGCTGCCCGCAATCTTCGCCGCCTACAAAGCCGGCCGCGTCACCGACACGCAGCTACGGCAGCAGCTCATCATGATCGCAAGCCGGCACATCGTGGGCGACGACGACGCCGTGCGCGGCTACG
>SDBT01010949.1_pt1 | contig 14618 bp, 12 predicted proteins | sample 2277101 | NCBI WGS metagenome assembly SDBT01 (sample SAMN10404973, study PRJNA504765) | marine sediment metagenome | isolation source: marine sediment core GS10_PC15, 103 cmbsf | place: Arctic Ocean: Southern Knipovich Ridge | collected 2010
ATACGCCCGTGCAAGGGCCGTGGTCGTTGGGAAGACACGCGAGATTGTTCCCCGGGACCTGCCCATTTTCCGCCCCCATGACCTGCAGCCGGATATTGGAGATTCCCTGAGGGAAATTGAAAAAGAACATATTACAAAAATTCTCGATAACAATGGGTGGAATATCACCCGAAGTTCACGACTTCTGGGGATTGACCGATCCACCCTTTACAACAAAATAAGACGGTACCATATCCGCAGACCAACTTGACTGATCCGCAGCCACATACCATTGCTGTTGTTCCAATTGGGCATCTGAAAAACGAACTTCTTGGTCGGATTAAGAGGGAAATTTGTCGGGTATTCCAGTGCCAAACCGAAGTCATCCCTCACAACCAAGATCTAACCTTTGCCCTGGACCCGGCCCGAAGCCAGTACCACTCCACCGTGATCCTGGAGAAGCTGGTCCTTTGGATACCTCCCCACATTGCCAAGGCCGTCGCTATCGCAGAAGTGGACCTTTTCATTCCTATCTTCACCCATGTTTACGGAGAGGCCCAAATGGGGGGGAAGACATGCATTGTTTCGACATTTCGTCTAAAGGAAGGGCTTTCTCAACTTGACGGAAATCAGATTTATTACCGACGGGTTATCAAAGAGTCAATCCATGAATTGGGACATACTTTTAATCTTCGCCATTGCCCGGATCAGGTCTGTATCATGCACTACTGCCGGACGTTGATGGATGTGGATCGGAAATCTCACCATATGTGCCGTTATTGTCAGGTCCTTCTGGAAGATGAAACTAAACGGTTGGCAAAATATGAGGCCATCAGCCCGGCGTAAGGTAAGCTGAGGGAAATCAGGTCCTAAGAAAGACCTTGCAAAGCCGCTCCCATCCAAGTTGGGGCATATTTCCGTAAATGTCCTTTCCTGGATGACCGCCATCGGTCGGAAGAGGGCCTGCCGTATCTTCAATAAGTCTGTAAAGGGTTTCTATTTCCCTTTCCATAAAATCTTGAGTCTCTTTGTGGATCATCAGCTCTTTCAAATCCCGGCGCAGGTTATTTGAATGAAGCCGTAACACCCAGCCGTCTGAAAATGGGTCTTTATTGGCCAGACACCCCTTTTGCCTAAGCGGTGTATTGATGGCGGTAACAACGCCGCTCACCGGAGAAAGGGCCAAGGCCGTCTGTGCCCCACGGCGAAGCTGAATGTCCGCATCTCCCTGTTTCACTTGTTTGCCCAGGAGGGGGGCTTCAACACGGTCAAGAGGCCCCAAGACGCGCAACGCGAACTCATCAAGCCCCACCCGAACCGAGGAATCCTCTTCAATTTTTGCCCACGTATGCCCGGGGTGAAAATAATATCCTTGAGGAATTTTGAATCCGTGAACCTCCAAGAAATCGATGGGACTCACTACCGCATGGACCGAATGCTCGTCATGGAAGAATTGATCGAAATCACAATTCCCGCATTGGTACTTATGGGTACACACCCTAAAGTTGATGCGCCCCTTCATGTGATGCACACAGGGCCTCTTGGATGCGGGCAGGACCATCAGTTTGTCTTTCCAGGGCAAAATCTTGTTGCGCCTCCCCTTTAGAGGGTAGCCCGACTCTTTCAATGCCCTGTTTTTTTGGGAAACACGGCTCATGACCCTGTCAAACCGACATTCGGCGCAATTGAAATCGATCTTGCAGAACTTCTCATAGACGACCCCTGCCTGCATCCAGACACAGGGGCACGGTTTTTTGGAGCGTCTGATTTGGGATTCAGAGATCTGCATTTCGCACCTCACTCAAGTCCTGAGAAATGTTCTTGTCAGATCCGACCAACCCAGATCCGGAAGATGTCCATAGATGTCTTCGGCCAGAAACCCGCCGTCAGAAGGCAAGGGACCGGCAGCCTCTTCGATCATGTTTTCCAATATGTTAACCTCACTTTTTATCCAGGGCATACCTTCTGTATGTGACATCAGTTTCTTGGCAGCACCCTTGATGTCGGGAGTGTGTACCATAAAGAGCCAACCTCCCTCATAAGGTTCCTGGTTGGTGATTTCCGGTTTCTCTCTGACATCTGGATTCACCTCCACAATGACGCCATCCACGGGTGAAAGAACATCTGCCTGGTTTTTTGTGCGCTTAAACCCCCAACCCACTTTGTCTTTATCAAGCTCCTTTCCCATCAATGGGAGGTCGTAACCATCGGCCTTTCCCAAAAGCTTCAGGGCGAAATCATCCATTCCCACCCGCACATAGCCTCCACTTTCAATTCGCATCCAGGTATGCCCGTCATGAAAAAAATACCCGGTGGGGACCCTAAAGCCTCTGACAGTTTGAACCTCACGAGGGATGCTTTTTGTCTTTGTTGACCAGACCTCCTCAAAAAACTGATCAAAATCACAGGTCGAACACTCATAGTCATAGGCACAGGCCCTGTTTCCAATGCGTTGGGTCAGGGTATGCCGACAGACCCTTTCCAACCCGGGTTTTGTCCTCATGGCCTCCTGCCAGGACATTTGTTTGTGATCTCTTGCCTTTTTGCGCATACCCAGATCGTATTTACAAGTGGTGCAATCGTAAAAATTATTGCAATTCTTGAATCCTGCCACTCCTGTCTGCATCCAGATGCAAGGGTTGCCGGCTTCTGCCTTTTTGTCCGGCTTCACCATCCATACCTGTCCCCCCAAGACAGTGCCTATCTCAGATGGATGTTCAAGGTCTTGGCCCCTGCCTTTCCGATAGGATGAACCATAACCAATGAGGCTTCTCCGGCGCTCCTTTAATTTATCGTTCATTTCTTCAACTCCTTTTGATAGGTTTTTTCCTGATGCTGCCACGTCTATATTCGCAAGTGCCATGCCATTTGGCGAAAATTCTTTGCATAAACCCCTATCTAGTTGATATTCCCGGGCATTTACCTATCAAATACTCCAAAGGTTATTCCTTCGGGCTGCCAGGGGAAACAACAGGTATGCCTCAATATCCCACAGACAAACTGAACAAATCATCAAATACAGAGGCCAATCCCTGAACTTCCAGGGTGTTAGACGATTGTTGTTTTTTCCTACATCAGAGTTGCGTTTTTCAACAGACAACAAAGGAAAGTGTAACTTCTCAGTAAGTCCCGGAGAAATAATAGGATTTCAAGAGTGGGGTTCAGAGTTGACAAATTTTTTGAATAACGTTAAACAATTCTCGTCTCAGGATAGTTGTGGGATTTTGAACGGCGCCCCGCAGGGTTTGCAAAAAATATGATTTTGCACGCCGTGTCTTTAACCCGTTCGTTACCAGCTTCCCGAGATTTCCTTCAAAATCAGAAGACGATACTTACCCCCTGAAAGTTTTTCTTAAACACTATGCGAAACCGGAAACATGCAATCGACAAAGGACTCGAATTACTAATCCAGTGACGGCTGCGCTCACTGCTGTCGGTGGATTATCCAAATAAACCCGGAGGTTCACGTCATGCGGCTAAAAGAAAAAATTGCTTCTGGAAAGTTTGTTGTTTTAGGAGAATTTGAACCACCCAAAGACGCCGATTTTTCGGAACTCCTCAAAAATGCGAACAACACACGGGGACGGCTGGATGCCGTAGTTGTACCCGAGATGGCAAACGCGGTCCTAAAGGCAAGTTCTTTGGGCGGATGCGCCTTCCTGCAAAAGGAGGGAATTGAGACCGTCTTTCAGGTCTGCTGCAGGGATAGAAACCGTCTGGCGCTTCAGGCAGACATCCTGTCAGCAGGCGCTTTGGGAGTAGGAAACATCATGGCGGTTACGGGGGCGGACATCACGTATGGGGATCATCCTCACGGGAGAACTGTGAATGACTTAAATCTTCCAGAACTCCTGAATGCTATCGCGGTTCTCCAAAGTGGTAAAGATCTGGCCGGTGTTGAATTGAGGCATTCTCCCCGGTTTTGCGTTGGCTCCACTGTGGATTCTGGGGCCACAGGGGGGTTGCTGGAGATAGAGATTGAAAATATAAAAAGTATGATGGATTTCAGTGTCGAATATCTGATCACCAACCCGGTCTTTGATATTCGCCGTTTTCAGCAGTTCATAAAACGGCTTGGTGTGGACAATGTTGCGGTGATCCCCACCGTGCTTTTATTAAAATCGGCTGGAATGGCACGTTATATTGACCGCAATATTAAAGGGATATCGATCCCGTCTGAGATGATAAGAAGAATCCAGAAAGCCCCGGACAAGGCCGAAGAATGCATCGGCATCGCAGCAGAGTCCATACGTCAAATAAAAGAAATGGGGATGGCCGGTGTATTGATATCGACTGTGGGTTGGGAGGATAAGCTTTCTCGGGTATTGGATGCGGCAAAACTTTAAAGGGAAGGGAAGCATATAATGTCAGGCAGTCAGTCCAGGAATGTGTCAGGTTCAGCCATGGTTGTTGGCGGGGGCATCGCCGGCATGCAATCGGCCCTTGATCTCGCCAACTCGGGCTATTATGTCTATCTTCTTGAAAAGTCATCGGCAATTGGTGGCATTATGTCTGAGTTGGATAAGACATTCCCCACCAATGACTGTGCCATGTGAATTATCTCACCAAAACTGGTCGAGGTCGGCCGGCATCTGAACATCGAACTGATCACCGGTGCCCAAATAGAACAAGTAGAAGGCCCCCCTGGTAACTTCAAGGTCACCGTTAATAAGATTCCACGCTATATCGACGAATCAAAATGCACGGCATGTGCCGATTGTCAGGAGGTATGCCCGGTATCCCTGCCAAATGAATACGATCAAGGGTTAAGCCAAAGAAGGGCCACTTACAAGAAATACGCCCAAGCAATACCAGGCGCCTTTGCGATTCAAAAGACTGATAAGGCCCCCTGTGGTCTTGCCTGCCCGGCAGGTCTTAATGTTCAGGGATATGTGCAGATGGTCGAACAGGGCAAATACAAAGAAGCCCTGGAAATTATCATGGAAGAGCTCCCCCTGCCCGGAGTACTCGGGAGGATTTGTCCTCATGGGTGCGAAAACGCCTGCCGGCGGTGCGACGTGGATGAGGCAGTGGCAATCAGGGATTTGAAGCGGTTGGCAGCGGATCAGTTTGATCCAAGACAGGTTGAAATAAAATGCCAGCCCCTGAGAGAAGAAAGGGTGGCCATCATAGGCTCCGGTCCGGCCGGTCTCTCTGCCGCGTATCACCTGGCGCGCAAAGGAATCATGTCCACGATTTTTGAGGCCCTGCCAGAGACCGGTGGCATGTTACGGGTGGGTATCCCCGACCATCGCCTCCCCCGGGAGGTTCTGGACCAGGAAATCGAACTCATAACCAATCTGGGAGTGGAGATAAAAACCGATACGCCCTTGGGGCCTGATTTGACGGTAGAAGATCTTTTTGAGGCGGGTTATAAAGCAATCTATCTGGGTTTGGGCGCTCACAAGGGAATAGATTTGGGAATCCCGGGGGAAACCGCTAAAGGGGTGTGCCAGGGGGTGGATTTTCTGCGAGAACTAAACCTCACCGGTCGTGCGAAGGTGGGAAAAAAGGTTGCCATCATCGGGGGGGGCAATGTGGCGATCGATGTGGCCCGTTCAGCGATCCGGTTGGGTGCGGGCGATGTACAGGTTGTTTACCGGCGGACACGAACGGAGATGCCGGCATGGGAAGAAGAAATCAGCGCTGCAGAGGAGGAAGGGGTCACCATCACCTATCTGTCAGCACCCCAGGAGGTCTTGACGCAAGATGGGGAAATCGTGGGGCTCAGATGCATTCGCATGGAGCTTGGGGAGGCGGATTCATCTGGGAGAAGACGGCCGATCCCTGTCCCCGGAAGTGAGTACGACATCGAAATCGACCAACTTATCCCGGCCATCGGTCAGAGACCTGATCTTTCGGCCCTGGAGGATGTGATGGGGCTCGATTTTTCCCGCTGGGGGACCATTGAAGCTGACCCCGTCACCTACGCCACAAACCGGGATGGGATCTTTGCAGGTGGTGATGTGCAAACCGGACCGTGGGTTGCTATTGGCGCCGTCGCAGCGGGTCGTGAGGCAGCTGAATCCATTGTACGATATCTGGATGGACGAGATATGACCGAAGGGCGGGAACCCGTTTCAAACGAACACCCCACCCACCGTCCAATCCCCCAAGGGGAACCTACGGCACCCAGGGCGAAAATGCCGATGCTGCCCGACGAAAAACGCAGTGAAGGCTTCTTGGAAGTGGAATTGGGATACGATGCGGAAACCGGTCAACGGGAAGCCAACCGTTGCCTGAACTGCGGATACTGCTGTGAGTGTTTCCAGTGTGTGAAGGCCTGTGGTCCGGAGGCGGTCACCCTTGAAACCCACGCACAAAAACCCGAAACCATTCAACTGCAGGTCGGCTCTATCATCCTGGCACCTGGTTTTCGTCCGTTTGAACCCTCAAGATTTGAAAATTACAGCTACGCAAAACTTCCCAACGTGATGACATCATTGGAGTTTGAGAGGATCCTCTCGGCATCAGGCCCCACCATGGGTCACCTTGTCAGGCCATCTGACAAAAAAGAACCAAAAAAGATCGCCTGGCTTCAATGTGTTGGATCGAGAGACATTAACCGGTGTGACCACAGTTATTGTTCTTCGGTCTGTTGTATGTATGCCGTAAAAGAGGCTGTCGTAGCCAAAGAACACGCTGGCGGTGATCTTGACTGCGTTGTATTTTTTATGGATATGAGGACGTACGGCAAGGATTTTGAACGGTATTACAATAACGCACGGGACAAACACGGTGTTCGTTTTTCCCGGTCCAGGATCCACACAATAAACCCCATCGAAGGATCGGATGACCTCCTGGTAAGGTATGCCGCTGAAAAGGGAGAAATCATTGAGGAAACTTTTGACATGGTCATCCTTTCGGTGGGTATGGAGATCGCACCAGAGGTGATGGAACTTGCCGAAAAGCTCCAGGTCGGGCTGGGTGAGGAGGGGTTTTGTCTTACCGACACCTTCCAGCCCGTAAGCACATCCAGAAAAGGAATTTACGTGAGCGGTGCTTTTCAGGGTCCAAAGGACATCCCCCAATCTGTCATTGAAGCAAGTGCTGCGGCCTGTGCCGCGGGAACCGACCTGAGCGAGGCTCGGGGGACCGAGATCCGGACCCAGGTGATCCCGGAAGAAAAAGATGTCACCGGAGAGGACCCCAGGATCGGTGTCTTTGTATGCAACTGCGGCACCAACATCGGAGGAGTGGTGGATGTGCCGGGCGTGGCTGAATATGCATCATCACTCCCCTATGTGGACTACGTGGACCAGAACCTTTTTACCTGTGCCCAGGATACCCAGGACAAAATGAAAGAGGTCATTGAAGAGCATGGACTCAATCGGGTCGTGGTAGCGGCCTGTTCACCCATTACCCACCAGGCCCTTTTTCAGGAAACCATCCAGGAATGTGGTCTTAACCAGCAACTCTTTGAGATGGCAAACATCCGAAACCAGAATTCATGGGTCCACAGCAATGATCCGGCATCGGCAACCGACAAAGCCAAGGATCTTGTGCGGATGTCCGTTGCAAGGGCGGCCTTGTTAAAACCTCTGAAGGCAAAAAGCATCTCCATCAACAAACGCGCCCTCGTGGTTGGCGGGGGGGTGGCCGGCATGACGGCAGCGCTGGGCCTGGGGGACCAGGGTTTTGAAGTGGTCCTCGTGGAAAAGGAAAGCCGGTTGGGGGGTCTTGCAAAAGAATTGACCCATACCATCGAGGGGGACAATATAAACGACCATCTCCTTGAACTGATTGACAGACTGGAACGCCACGAAAAAATTCAGGTGCTGACCGAGTCTCTTATTGTGGGGTTTAGTGGTTTCAAGGGGAATTTTACCACCGAGGTACTGGTCGGCCCGGGTATGTATGAGCGGAAGATCGATCACGGCGTGGTGGTCTTGGCGACCGGAGCAAATGAGTACACCCCTCAAGAGTATCTTTATGGTGATGATGAAAGGGTTGTAACCCAGATCGAGCTCGCGAAACGGCTGGAGCTAAAAGGGGCTTCTGATCTCAAGGATGTGGTCATGATCCAGTGTGTCGGGTCCCGCGATGATGATTATCCCAACTGTTCCCGGATCTGCTGTCAGAATGCCATAAAAAATGCCCTGCATATCAAAGAGCTCAACCCTGATACAAATGTCTATATCCTCTATCGGGATATCCGTACCTATGGTCTGCTTGAAAAATACTATCGGGAAGCCAGACGAAATGGGGTCATCTTTATCCGGTTTGACAGGGATAATCCCCCGCATGTGACATCAACCGAAGAGGGTCTTAGCGTTGTCACAAAAGACCATGTCCTCCAAAGAGACCTCAAAATTTCTCCTGATCTCCTGGCTCTCAGCGCCGGTGTAAGAGCAGCGGACACAGAGGAAGTTGCCTCCATTCTGAAACTGGCACGAAACCAGGAAGGGTTTTTTATGGAGGCTCACGTAAAGCTGCGACCGGTTGACATGGCCAGTGACGCGGTCTTTGTATGCGGCACCGCACACGGCCCTAAATTGATCACGGAATCCATTTCCCAGGCTATGGCGGCAGCGTCCCGGGCCGCTACATTTCTTTCCCAGTCAGAGATCACCCTTTCGGTTATAACGGCCAAAGTGGATCAGGAACGATGCGCATCGTGCCTCATATGCGTACGTTCTTGCCCCTACGAAGTGCCTCGAATAAACGAGGACGGGGTAAGCGAGATCGACTCTGCCCTTTGTCGTGGGTGCGGTATTTGTGCGGGAGAATGTCCGGCAAGAATTATTCAACTTAACTGGTATGAGGATGATCAGGTCTTGAGCAAGGTAGATGCCTTGCTGGAAGGGGTTTTATGATGGATAAATTCGAACCGATCATAATTGCGTTTTGTTGCCAGGCCTGAGGATATACCGCTGCGGACCTGGCAGGTTCCATGCGTTTACAATATCCGAGCAACGTCAAGATTGTCAGCATCCCCTGCACTGGAAAGGTAGACCTCATATATATTCTCAGGGCGTTCGAAAAAGGGGCTGACGGTGTCTACGTGGTTGGTTGTATGGAAGGGGAATGCCGTTTTGAAAAGGGAAATATCAGGGCCCGAAAGAGGGTGGAGCAGGCCCGACATATCCTGGATAGTATTGGGGTCGGCGGAGAACGGGTACGGATGTATAATCTTTCATCCAGCGAAGCCCCGCATTTTGTCCGATATGCAAAAGAAATGACAGAAAAAATACGGGAGCTGGGCCCGAACCCCATCAAGACGGCCAAAGAGAAAATGGCAGCATAATGGTCTGTTCAGCCGGAATCGGTTGAACGTTTTAGGGGCATCTGGTAACTTGGCAAAGTCAGCAAAGGGGGGTATTTCAGATGATTGTGGCCAAACAAAAACCTGTTGAAGAAATCATTGAAGAGGCCAAAAAGTATGACAAGATACTCCTAGCGGGATGCAACGAGTGCGTTACCGTGTGTGAGGCAGGCGGCAAAAAAGAGGTTGCGGTTCTTGCATCGGCGCTCCGGATGTACTTTATGAATCAGGGAAAAGATCTGAAAATTGATGAGGTCACCCTGGAGCGGCAGTGCGATCACGAATATCTGGAAGAGATAAGAAACACAATCGATCAGTATGACGCGGTGATTTCTCTGGCCTGTGGGGTGGGTGTTCAATTTATGGCGGAAAAATACATGCAGATGCCTATATTGCCGGGTGTGGACACCTGTTTTATGGGCGTGACAGAGGAAAGAGGGGTGTGGACTGAACGATGTCAAGGTTGCGGGCAATGTATTCTGGCCAAAACAGGGGGAATCTGCCCCGTCTCCCGATGTGCAAAACGGCTTTTTAATGGACCATGCGGGGGCTCCACAAAGGGATGCTGTGAAATCAACAAAGATCTCCTTTGCGGGTGGCAGTTGATTGTGGACCGTCTCACGGAATTGGATCGACTTGAAGACTATGAGAAACTCGCACCCATAAAGGACTGGTCCACGGAACGGGCTGGCGGACCCAGAAAAGTTATCAGGGAGGATGTGCGGCTATGAAAACAAAGACGCCCAGCAAACTGGAAAAAATTATTCGGGCAGGACATCTGGCAGTTACCTCCGAGTGCGGACCGCCAAGGGGAAGCGATGCTGAGACCATTACAAAAAAGGCCGAAATGATCAAGGATCATGTGGATGCCATAAATGTTACCGACAACCAGACTTCTATGACGCGTCTCTCAAGTCTGGCTTCCTGTATCCACCTTAAACTGATGGGGCTTGAACCAATTCTGCAGATGGTTACAAGGGACAGAAACCGGATTGCCCTGCAGAGCGATATTCTGGGTGCTGCCTCATTTGATATTTATAATATTCTCTGTCTCTCCGGGGACCATCAGCAATTTGGTGATAGCCCCACAGGCCAGAACGTTTTTGACCTGGATTCAATGCAGCTGGTTCAGACCGTAAAACTCATGCGGGATGAGGGAAAATTTCTGGGAGGTGATGAAATCAAAAGACCTCCTAAAATGTTTATAGGCGCCGCAGCCAACCCTTTTGCCGATCCTTTTGAAATACGGGTGCCGCGTCTGGCCAAGAAGGTCGCGGCAGGGGCGGAATTTATTCAAACACAATGCATCTACAATCTCGAAAAATTTGAACTCTGGATGAAACTGGTTCGTGACCGGGGACTTCATGAAAAGGTGGCTATCCTGGCGGGCGTTACCCCTTTCAAGACCGCCGGAATGGCCAAGTACATGAAAAACCGCGTGCCGGGGATGGATGTGCCGGACGAGGTGGTAAAGCGGATGGCCGATGTCCCAAAAGAAAAACAGGCCGATGAAGGCATCAACATCTGTGTGGAGACAATCCAACGGTTGAAGGAATGTGAGGGCATCAGGGGGTTTCACATTATGGCAATCGAATGGGAAGAGAAGGTGCCGGAGATTGTGGAACGGAGCGGTCTCTACCCCAGACCCGTATTGAAGACTGACAATTGAAGATTCGCGTTTGAAACATAGGTTCCATAAAAGTAAAACTAAACACCGGATAACAACTAACCGATGACAAATGGACAAAAGGAGAAGTGGCATGGATAAAAAGTATATTCTGGTTGTAGACGATGATCCGGATCTGGTTGAGACCCTGGCCATGATGCTCGAAAGCAAGGGATGCGAGGTGGGACGCGCCTATGATGGTATCGAAGGCGAGGAATCCATCCTGGAACGACGGCCGGACCTTGTTGTCCTTGATATCATGATGCCGCGGAAAGACGGCTATGTCCTGTGTGGTGAACTAAAGGCCGACGCAAAGACACGGGATATCCCTGTTGTGCTTCTCACGGCAGTGGGTGAGGCGGTTCCTTCCACCAGCTACACTCACGCGGACGGGATGTCCACGGAGGCGGACGATTATATTGCCAAACCCATCGATACGGAAGGCCTGTGGGAGGTTGTGAGCGCGTTGCTATAACCGCCTGTCTTACCGAGTGGCTAGGGGAATCCGGAAATTGAACGCTTCATGACACCTTCAATACGACTTGGCGGCTTTAAACTTCTGCAAGAGGTGACCTGGATTTCGGTGACCACGCCTGGAAGAGACAAAGGGTTGCCGGAGGAACTGAGCAGTCTCCTGGCAGGGGAAAAAACAAACCTCCCCTTTTTTACATGTGGGAACGATGACTGGGAATGGGGGCTAGACCTCGTTATTGACGCCGGGGATGAAGAAAAGACAACAAGCCTCCTTCAACATAATTTTCACGGAGCACGCCTCACAACCACCAGGGCTGTTATTCTCTCTATATTTCCCCACCAGGGAAACCCTGAGACCCTGGGGACACTTCTTGGGGCCTTTGGCAGGGCAGGAGTAAACCCTGTTGCAATAACCAATTCCCACTCATCCATCTCAGTGGTACTGGATAAGACTGTTATTAACAAGGCCACGAGTGCCCTGTTCGGGCCGTTCAGCTTTAGTGCTTACCGAAGCCCCGCCGACTGGAAGTTGGCTCAGAAAGGTAAAGAAACGCTTTACAGGGAGGTGGTCGCCTCTTATCAGGAAAAGAGACCCAAGGTCTACGGTCTGGAGTGGGTGGCAAAACAGTCGCTCTTACGGATCCCCATAAAGAAACATAATCTGGGAGCCACGGGAGAAATCTTTAAAAAGATTTCACAACTGGGCTTTCGGCTCACTTTTTTGGTTACAAGTCCCTCAAAAGAAAATAACGCGGCCAACCTCTTTTTTTGCGTCCCCCGTGCAGATATCTCCGGCTGTGCGGAAATCCTAAAACAGTCCCCTAGCGAGAAAAGCATGGGTTTCGAGACCCCCGCAGTAGCATCATTTTCAATGAATGGTCCCCATTTTGGAGATCGTTACGGTATTGCAAATGATCTTATAACGGCCCTTGCAGAGGCCCGCGTGGAACTCCTAGGGTTGAGCTGCTCCATCGCCTCCATTTCGGGAGTTATCCCCGCCGATCAGATTCATCCGGCTCTTGTGGCCATCCAGGGTTGTTTTGAGGTCCCCTCGATCATCGATAAGACAAACAACATGGGATAGCGCCAGATAAAACTGCTACATGAACAACTGGTATTTGATATGGGTTTTCTGATATGAACTACCAAAACAAAGGCGCAAGAAAAGAAAATCTGAATCTAAAATGGTCGAAAACCGGCTATTGTTCTTCCGATCCTCCAAGTAATACGGATTTGCCAAGATGGTCAGATTCCCCTATTTCATCCGATCACTGTTGGTGGGGTTGTGCGTTTCCCAGCTCCTGGCAACCATACATGTTTATCTGTCAAATACCTATCTCTATGACAGACTCACAGCCATAAGGGAGTCCGGGTATCTGACAGTTCCCAACTCGCTGGTCATGGATCACCTCCAGGAACTGGGCCCCGCATTCTTGGGGGGGCTTTTCTTTACGTTCAGTGTGGGGGTGGGGATCTCCATGGTCACCCTTGCCGCTGTGTGGAGCTGGGACAGGCTTCTATCAAGAAAAAAACTTCTCCTGATTCCGTTTTGTCTTTTGTGGGTCGGCTGTCTTGTGCAGGTGAACCTACGGGGGATTGTTCCAATAGTAAGCCTTTATTTTCTTGCCATTCCCCTTGTCGTATTTGTGTCGGCCCTCAGATGGATGCCTCCGCGCTCGGGAAAGAGGACTTGGTTTAGTGGCATTATAACCATTGCGCCTGTTATCTTCCTGACGCTTTTGTGGGCACCCCATCTGGACAGTCAAATCTTTTTGAAACTAAGAGATCATTTTCTCCTGTCAAATCGCTTTGGCATCGCAATCAACGACTTTTACTACAAGTATACCCTATATCCTGCAGAGGCCTTCAGAGCTCCCGAGCAAAAGATGCTCAAAACCTGCAGTCTCGAAAAAGTAGAGAAGCTCCCCATCAGACGGCTGCTGGAGACAAGACTGCTCAATCATGACTACCTCAACATAATCAAGGCAGAAGGAGCGGGGGTCGATTTGGAGATATGGCAAGATGGTAAAGACCTGGTCTTTGAAAATCAGGGAAGGACCATCCTCACTACCACGCTGGATGGTTTTCTCTCCAGACGCAGCAGTATACTGAGGGAGTTTTCCAGAAAAAGCGACAAATATTCCTTTTTCCGCCGGTTCACCTTTTTTTCCCTTTTGATAGGGTTTCCCATCACCCTGTATATCTTTGTTCATGCGGTTTTGTATTCCATGTTTGGCCTTTTTCTGCTACCCCAAAGGGCCCGCTTGATGGCCTCAATCGTGTGCCTCCTCGCAGGCATCATGTTGTATATGCCGTTTCACCGATATGAAGACGGGGAGATAAAAAAAACAGATCTGGCCCGGATGTTGGACTCCGACGATTGGGAAGAAAGGGTTAGAGGCCTGAGGGCTGTCTACGAAAACGGGGTGGAAGTGGCGGGATTCCCGCGCTATGAGAAAATGTTAAAGAGTTCCCATATACCCGAACAATACTGGTTTACAAAGGCCCTGGGTGTCAGCCGGAAACCAAACACTTACAAAGACATACTGGCACTTCTGGATGATCCCCATCCAAACGTAGTCTCCATGGCCTTCCAGGCCCTGGGGCAAAGAAGAGACCGGGGGGCTATAGAGGTAATTATAAAAAGGTTAAAGAGGTCGAACGACTGGTACAACCAGTGGTATGCCTACAAGGCTTTGAGGTCGCTTGGATGGAAACAGACAAAATCGAACTAAAAACCCTTCTCATTTCTCTTGGGACGCTAATCGGTGTCGAGTTCCTGGCCAGAGTGGTCATCTCAAAGGGTCTTTATCACTCGATGGTTTTCCTGGGTGTCCTACGTCTCGTCGAGACAATCCTGGTTCCGTTGATTGTCTCTTTTTGGGGAAAGGGAATATCATCAATAGGGTTGACTCCCCAAAGGATGGGCATGGGGTTCAAAAGGGGACTGATCTGGTCAGCCGGGTTTGGTGCGATTGCCGCAATTTCGTTTGTTGTCTTATTTATCGCGGGTGTTGATCCGCTGGCACTTGTCCGGGTGCGGCTCCCCTCTGGTTCTGACGACATTATCATCTATGTCCTTGTTGGCGTAATTGTGGGTCCCGTGGCAGAAGAGGTTTTTTTCAGGGGACTGATCTATGGGTTTTTGAGGCGCTGGGGGGCGGTTGTCGCTGTGACAGTGAGCACCCTCATCTTTGTGCTGGCCCATACGTCTACTTTTAGCGGGATTCCACT
>SDBT01010950.1_pt1 | contig 14617 bp, 11 predicted proteins | sample 2277101 | NCBI WGS metagenome assembly SDBT01 (sample SAMN10404973, study PRJNA504765) | marine sediment metagenome | isolation source: marine sediment core GS10_PC15, 103 cmbsf | place: Arctic Ocean: Southern Knipovich Ridge | collected 2010
TGGAGCGCAATAGACTTCAGCACGACCGTTAATTGAGAACTACCCAACATTCTGGTAGCTATTCAGGCTCCCCGGTTTCTCCGGGAGTTGAGTTATTCTGTCGGCTATCGGTAACGTAGAAACCGGAACCCTTAAACACGATTGCCGCTCCCGGGCCGATCAGACGCCGCAACTTCAAGCGTCCGCACTCGGGGCATTTTCGCTTAGGTCCAGACTTGATCGACTGGAACAACTCGAACTCGTGCTCGCAGGCGTTACACACGTAATCGTAAGTCGGCATCGCAAGGTCTCCTTCGCAACGTTTACTCGTCTTTGGGGGGAGCGTCTTCAGGGGGGAGGGCAGAAACGACGACCTGACTGGGACGAACCACGCGGTCGTGCAATTGGAAGCCGGTCTGCGTCTCCACCAATACGGTGTTGGCCGGGTGATCGCCGGAGGGCTGCTGCGAAACGGCTTCGTGCAGGTGCGGGTCGAACGGCTCGTCGAGCGCCGCGATCTGCGTGCAATGGTGTTTTTCGAGCACGCTGCCAAATTGCTGTCCCACCATCTTGACGCCTTCCAGCAGGCTCGCCGTATCGTGGGTCTTCTCCGCCGCCTCGATCGCCCGGCGAAGGTTGTCCATCACCGGAAGCAGGTCTCGCATCAACGGCAAGTTGGCGTAGCGGCGTTGTTCGACCATCTCTCGGGCGGCCCGCTTGCGGTAGTTTTCCAACTCGGCCCGGCAGCGAAGCTCGCGGTCGACGGCCTGCTGCATCTCGGCCTGCGCCGCCTCCAACGGATCAACTTCTTCGATCGGCTCCGCATCGCCGACAACATCCGCCGTCACTTCGTCGGCCAGAACTTCGTCGGCCAGAACATCGTCGGCCAGAACATCGTCGGCCAGAACGTCGTCAACGGCCGAACGCTCGGCGGCCACATTGTCGGCAGCCACAGCGTCGGCGTCGTGCGGAGAACTGTCCGGGACGTCTCGTTTGGCTTTCTTCGTCACGCTCGATTCCTCCTACCGCCGACTGCTGCAACGCAAAGTCTGTGGTACGGAAACTGGTTTTCAGTTGTCAGTTGTCAGTTTTCAGTTTTCAGTTTTCAGTTGTCCGTTGTCCGTTGTCAGTCTTCAGTCCGTAGTTCTGGGCCGTGTGCCGGGAATAAACGTCCGAGGTCGGGACTGATAACTGAAAACTGATAACTGAAAACCTCTCTACGTAAGTGTCGTGGCAACCATATTTTGCGTGGCTTCAATTCCGGCAACCCTACGCCACAGTACTACTCGGCATGGAAATACTCCCCGAGCTTCTTGAAGAAGCTCTTTCGTTGTGGGCTCACGTGGCGTTGCTCCATCTCGGCAAGACGCCGTAGCAGTTTCTCGTGTTCGACGTTGAGCTTCTTAGGCACCTCGACGTGGACTTGGATTAGCAGGTCGCCATTGCCGCGATGTCGCGGGGCGGGCATGCCGCGACCCTTCAGCCGCACCACCTCGCCGTTCTGCGTGCCGGCGGGAACCTTGAACTCGTTGCGCCCGTCGAGCGTCGGCACCTCGAGCGTGGCCCCCAACGCCGCCTGCGAATAGCTGACCGGAAGCTGACAGATCAGGTGTTGTCCGTTGCGCTCGAACAGCGGGTGTTCCGTCACGCTGATAACACAATAACAATCGCCCGGCGGACCGCCCGAGGGGCTCGGCTCGCCTTCGCCGGCGATTCGCACTTGGGTTTGATTGTCGACGCCGGCGGGGATCGCGATCTTGCGGGTAACCTGTTGGACAACGTATCCGCCGCCGCGACATTCGCCGCACGGATTGCGGATCACCTTGCCGCTGCCCTGACACGAGGGACAGGTCGTCCGCATCGAGAAGATTCCCGTCGACTGGAGTACCTGGCCTTGGCCGCCGCAATAGGGACATTGCTCGGCATGCGTTCCCGGCCTGGCTCCGGAGCCCTTGCAAGTCGTACATTTTTCATGCCGTTCGAACTGCACCTCCTTGGCCACGCCCCTGGCGGCCTCCAGCAGGCCGAGGGTCACGTTGCAGCGGACGTCGGCACCGCGTCGTACGTGGCGTCGCCCGCCCTGGCCGCCGCCGAAGAAATCTCCGAAGAGGTCGCCAAACGCATTGAAGATGTCCGACACGTCGTGGAACTGCGCCGCCCCGCCGCCAGCCCCTTCCAGACCCGCGTGGCCAAAGCGGTCGTAACGCGACCGCTTCTCCGCATGGCTGAGCACCTCGAAGGCCTCGGCCGCCTCTTTGAATGCGGTTACCGCCTCCTCGTCGCCCGGGTTGCGGTCCGGATGATACTTCATCGCCAGCCTGCGATACGACTCGGAAATCTGCGCGTCGGTTGCCGTGCTGTCGACCTCAAGCACCTCGTAGTAGCAGCGTTTCTCGGGCATTGTCGCCATCGGACGGAAATGCGTGGTTTGGTGACAACTCAAAGTGAAAACGATTTGTCCGCCACCGCCGGGTTTACCCCGGCGGAGCGATGATTGATAGCTAACAGTGAACGCGGAAACACCGTTGTTTCTAGCTGCCAATCATCGCTCCACTGGGACAAGCCCAGTGGTGGCGTTTTCACTGCGAGCAATAAGTCTACCCCCACAACTATACATCGAAAACGGGCCACCCCCAAGGGAGGTGGCCCGGTAGTCGTCGGTTTGAGCCGGTCGAAACAACCCGACCGGTGCCTAGCGGACGCTTCCCTCGACTTGCTGCTTGTCTTTGTCTTCCTTGTCCAGGTCGGTTACCAACGTCTCGGTGGTCAACATCAGGCCGGCGATGCTGGCCGCGTTCTCCAAGGCCGTGCGTACCACCTTCAGCGGATCGATAATGCCCGCCTTGAACATGTCGACATACTTGCCGGTGTTGGCGTCGTAGCCGGTGTTGGTCGGCTTGCCGGCCACATCGTCGGCGATCACCGACCCGTCCACGCCGCAGTTGTCGGCGATTTGCCGGATCGGTGCATTCAAGCAACGGGCAATGATGTCGACGCCGATCTTCTCGTCGCCACGGGCACCGCCGCGAACCTTCTCGACCGCCTCTTTGCAACGCAGCAGGGCCACGCCGCCACCGGGCAGAATGCCTTCCTCGGCGGCCGCTCGGGTAGCGTGCAGGGCGTCTTCCACGCGGGCTTTGGTCTGCTTCATCTCGGTCTCGGTGCTGGCACCGACCGAAATCACCGCCACGCCGCCGCTCAGCTTCGCCAGCCGCTCTTGATACTTCTCGCGGTCGTAGTCGCTGTCGGTCTCCTCGATCTGGCGATGGAGTTGATCGACGCGGCCTTTGATGTCGGCCTTCTTGCCGGCGCCCTCGACGATGGTCGTCTTGTCCTTGTCGACGGTGATCTTCTTGGCATGACCGAGGTGCTCGATCGTGAGGTTTTCGAGCTTCAGGCCGAGGTCTTCGCTGATCATCTGGCCGGCGGTGAGAATCGCGATATCGCCGAGCATGGCCTTGCGGCGATCGCCGAAACCGGGTGCCTTGACCGCACAGATGTTCAAGACGCCGCGGAGCTTGTTGACCACCAAGGTCGTGAGCGCTTCGCCCTCGACGTCCTCGGAGATAATCAACAGCGGCTTGCCGGTGGCGCTGACCTTCTCCAGGATCGGCACCAACTCGCGGAGGTTGCCGATCTTCTTTTCGTGGATCAGGATGTAGGCGTCTTCGAGCACGCAATCCATTTCCGGCATGCGGCTGACGAAGTAGGGCGAGAGGTAGCCCTTGTCGAACTGCATGCCCTCGACCACGTCGTAGGTCGTCTCGGCGGTTTTGCCTTCCTCGACGGTGATCACGCCGTCGTTGCCGACGACGTCCATGGCCTCGGCCAGCAGCTTGCCGATCGCCTCGTCGTTATTGGCGCTGATCGCGCCGACGTGGGCGATTTCGTCTTTCTTGGTGACGGCCTTGGCCATGGTATAGAGGTGCTCGACGGCCGCATCGACGGCCTTTTCGATCCCTCGCCGCAGGGCCGCCGGGTTGCTACCCGCGGCAATGTTCCGCAAGCCTTCGCGGAAGATAGCCCGGCCCAGCACGGTGGCCGTGGTCGTGCCGTCGCCGGCAACGTCCGAGGTCTTCGAGGCGACCTCGTTGACCAGCTTGGCGCCCATGTTCTCGAAGCGGTCTTCAAGCTCCACTTCCTTACTGACGGTGACGCCGTCCTTGGTGACCGTCGGTCCGCCGAACGATTTGTCGAGAATGACGTTTCGCCCGGTCGGGCCCATCGTCACGGCGACCACGTCGGCCAGCTTTTCCACGCCACGGAGCATTCGGCTGCGGGCGCGATCGTCGAACAGTAGTTGTTTAGCCACGATGGCGGTTCCTCATTCTTAATGGTTCATGGTAGTGACGTAGGCCGGGGCGGGTTACTTGACGACCTTGGCCAACACGTCGGTCTCGCGAAGGATCTTGACCTCGCGTCCGTCGACTTCGATGTCGGAGCCGGCGTACTTGCCGTAGATAACTTCGTCGCCGACGGCCACGGAAAGCTCGCCGCGCTCGCCGCTATCGAGCAGCTTGCCGACACCCACCGCCAGCACGGTGCCGCGTTGGGGTTTCTCCTTGGCCGAATCGGGTAGAACGATGCCGCCGGAGGTGACTTCCTCGGCCTCGACCGGCTCCACCACGATCCGATCGTCCAAAGGCCTCAGGTTGATTTTCGTCATAATCTGGTTCCTCGTATTTCAGTGGTTTCTCGATATATTCCCTTGGTTCGTGCGAGTATTGGTGACGGGCTAGAAGCCACCCATGCCACCCATGCCGCCCATGCCTCCACCCATGCCGCCCATGCCTCCACCCATGCCGCCCATGCCTCCCATGCCTCCGTCCATTCCGCCGGGGCCGCCGGGGCCGCCGGGGCCAGCCGGTTCATCTTCCTTGGGGATCTCGCTGACCAGGCAGGAGGTGGTCAACAGCAGACCGGCTACGCTGGCAGCGTTCTGCAACGCGGTGCGGACGACCTTGGTCGGGTCGATAATGCCCGCTTCGACCAGATCGCAGTAGGTGTCTCGTTCGGCGTCGTAGCCTTCCGTTTTGCCCTTCATCTGCCGGACGCGGTTGACGACCACGGCGCCGTCCACGCCGGAGTTCTCGGCGATCGCCCTCAGCGGCGCGTCGAGCACCTTCTCGACGATTTTCGCTCCCAGGGCCTCGTCGCCAGTCAGTTCGAGCTTGGCGATGCACTTTCCGCTTCGCAGCAGGGCCACACCGCCGCCGGGCACGATGCCTTCTTCCAGGGCCGCCTGGGTTGCCGCCCGGGCGTCCTCCAGCAGGGCCTTGCGCTCTTTCATTTCGGTTTCGGTGACCGCGCCGCAGTTGATCTGGGCAACGCCGCCGGCCAGTTTGGCGAGCCGCTCTTGGAGCTTCTCGCGGTCGTAGTCGCTGTCGGTGCCTTCTATCTCGCTACGGATCTGGTCGACCCGGCCGTCGATGTCTGCTTTCTTCCCACCGCCGTCGACGATGGTTGTGTTGTCGGTGTCGATGATCACCTTCTTGGCGGTTCCCAGGTCGGAGATCTTGATCCCGTCGAGCTTCACGCCCAGGTCTTTGAAGATCGGCTTCCCGCCGGTCAGCGTGGCGATGTCGCCGAGCATGGCCTTGCGTCGGTCGCCATAGCCGGGAGCCTTCACGGCACAGACGTTGAGGATCCCCCGCATCTTGTTGACCACCAACGTAGCCAGGGCCTCGCCGTCGATGTCCTCGGCGATTATCAGCAGCGGCTTGCCCGCCTTGCTGATCGCTTCCAACAGCGGCACCAGATCCTTGGCGCTGGAAATCTTCTCTTCGTGGATCAGCACCAGACACTTCTCCAACTCGGCCGTCTGGGAGTCCTGGTTGGTGACGAAGTGGGGCGAGAGGAAGCCGCGGTCGAACTGCATTCCCTCGACGACGTCGACGGTCGTCTCGGCCTGCCGGCCTTCCTCGACCGTAATCACGCCGTCTTTGCCGACCTTGACGAACGCGTCGGCCAGCACCTGTCCGATCGACGGGTCGTTGTTGCCGGCGATCGTGGCGATCTGGGCAATCTCTTTTTTGTTCTTTTCGTCGACCTTGGTGGCCATCTTGGCGACCGCTTCGCCGACCGCGTCAGCGGCCTTCTTGACGCCGCGCGAGAGGGACATCGGATCGGCCCCGGCGGCCACCATCCTAAGTCCTTCCTTGTAAATTGCCTCGGCCAATAATGTGGCGGTGGTCGTACCGTCGCCGGCGACGGCGTTGGTTTTGGAGGCCGCCTCCTTGACCAATTGGGCACCCAAGTTCTCGTTCGGGTCGTCCAGGTCGATGTCCTCGGCCACGGTCACGCCGTCCTTGGTCACTTTCGGGGCACCCCATCCCTTGTCCAGTACGGCGTTTCGGCCGCGGGGTCCCAATGTGCTGATGACGGCCCGGGCCAGTTTGCTGACCCCGGTGGCCAACGCCTGTCGAGCCTCGTCTTCGAAGACCATCTGTTTTGCCACAGCGGATTCCTCCTGTTGCTGGCGAGAATACTATTTCACCCGGCGGTTACCCTTAGGCATCTACCCTTAGACATCCGGCGCCGGGCGTTTATGTTTCCTGAAGAAATAATGTTTTCAGGCACTGCCAAATCCGAACCACACCCTACGGCCACAATGGCAGCCGCGGGGAATTCTTTGCCCAGAAACGCAAGCGGCGTGCCAACGGGGGAGATTGTGGGCGTAACGTCATGGAATAAAAGGAGTTACACCACTTCCGTCACGTCGGCACCAGGGCAGGCCGAGATGATCGCGTGCCTGGGGATGCCATTTTGGCAGGTCGTCGGCGGCTGGAGACGCACTGTTGCATGCCGCTCTGTCACAGTTTGATTTTGAGGTAGCCACGGTCGCCAGGCCGTGGGAGTCCCACACTCTGGCGGGTGCAGCTACATCAGAATTCGTTGCATAAGCGGGGTCCGGGCGGCCACAACGTCGAAATCCGCGATCATTCGACTTGCCGTTGTCCCCGCCCGCAGGGGTTTGCTGTCAGGTTCGTGGCGAGAGAAGCTGTGTCAAGAACCTCCTGGCGGCACGGCTTTACATGATCTTGATTTTGACATGGCGATCTCGGACTCCCCGGAGCAGGACTTGCGTGCTGGATAGAGGATTGCGGCGTTCGCGTCGGGAAACGAACGTATTGTGGGACGCTCTGCCGCGCCCCAAGAATCACTGCACCGTGCCCAGTTTCCAGTCGTTCGGTGACAACGGTCGCAAGAATCGCCCACTTACCACAATAATCTTGAGGATCTGGCGAATAGGAACTGGGATGAAGCATCAAACAACCAGATGTGAGAGATTCCGCTACCGGATCAGGTTGACGAAGTCAGCGGCACGTCGGTAATCTACTCCAAGAAGGCCCCCGACCGTACACGGCCAGTGTACATGGCTGAGATTGTGCTGCCGACTAAGAGTCCTGGTGTTTTCCGGCAAAATGGCTCTGAGGCCCGTAAGTCGTTACCGTTTGCGAAAGGGCAAACCAATGAAATCGCACATGTTGACCACCGTGATCTTGGGCCTCTTGCTGGCCACCGCTTCGGCAGAGGACGTGCGGAAGTGGCGGGACGGCACGGGCAAGTTTTCGGTGGATGCCGAACTGCTGAACATCGAGGACGACAAGGCCGTCTTGAAGAAGACGACCGGCTCGGTAATCCGCGTGCCGATCTCGCGGCTGAGCGAGGTCGACCGGCGGTACCTCACATCCTGGAAACAGTCCCAAGCAGAGAAAGCGAAGGACGACGCGGAAGCGGTTCCCAAGGCCGAGCCGTCGCCGGAAAAGCTCCGCTGGACCATGGACCCTGCACAAATGAAGATCCCCAACGCCAAGGTGTCGGGGCGGATCCATGGCCAGACGTTCGTGATGGACAAGACCGAGCGCAGCGGCAGCGTCCTGACGCTCCGCCAGGGCGAGGAGTTCTTCCCGGACCGGTCCGTCAAGCTCTTCCTGTTTCTCAAGGAGGGTGAGACTCTCATGGGCAAGAAGTACCGGATTGCCGACGGAAGGCGCATGGGGGGGCCGCACGTTCACGTCCAATGGAAGAAGGAGGGCAGCAGGTTCGGAGAGAGCAAAGAGTTCTTGAAATACGCCATGCTGCTTCAGTTCGGCAAGTCCAAGGCCGGACAACTGCCCGGAAAGATCTACCTCTGTTTGCCCGATGAGTCGAAGAGCGTGATTGCGGGCAAGTTCTCCGTCGAGATCTTCGACAACACGCATCCAGAGGTGAACCAGACCGAAATCGGCGGCAAGGTGATCGTGCGTGGAAAACACGAGGATCTGAGCATCAGCTTGGGCTGCCTGGGACTTAATCCGCAGGGAAAGTTCGAGAACCCCCGCATCGGATTCCAATTGGGCGGCGGAGTCCAGTTGGACAGGAGCACCAGCGAAAACACCGGCAGGAACTACCCGCCACGGTTCAGTTCAGTGGCATGGGACGAAGAGGCCGGCCGCGTCTCGCACAAGCACGTCAACCGCCCGCCGGGTCACTATCTCGTCTATGTCCGCGGGCGCAGCAAGCCCAACCAGAACGGACGAACATTCTCCGAAGGATATTACGACTGGAAATGGGTCGAACTGAAGAACGACAAATCGAAGGCCCAAGTCGACCTGACCGTCGACCCGGACAATACCGGCAGCCTGGAAGTCTCGCTGCCGGACGGCGTGACTGCCCAGAAGCTTAGCTATCTTCCGCTGGACGACCAGGGGAAACTGCCGCTGCCGGAAGTGGAATGCCACTATCATGTGTGGAGTACCAGCATGGCTAAGTTCGAAGATGGCAAGGCGAAGATCAAGTCGCTGCGACCGGGCAAGTACCAACTGGCCACCTTGCGACGGGTCGGCCGCGTCATGACCGCTAAGGCCGAGGTGGAAGTGAAGCGCGGCGAGACGGTCACCGTCGAGTTGACACCCGTGGAACCGGATGCGCTCGCGCCTCGCACACGTTAGGCATACAGGCTGCGATCCCTGATCTACGGAATGGGCCAAAACGGCTGTTGGGTGCATCATCACCCCAACGTTTCTCGAAACACTGGAACTAACACCACATGTTCGGTCGCAGATACGCACCCGAGCGTTATATTCTCTCAATGAGCACGCCAATCAATTTATTGGAGGGTCTGCCTGCCGCGGACCCACGGGGGCGTTATCGTTCGTATTGGAAATCTGGCGCTGTTGCCCGGTTCAGTTTTCGTGGTGTTGTGCAAACTTTGGAAGGAGTTGTCCGATGATGAGGTTCTGTTTGTGTGTTGGCGTTGTTGTCGTGTTGGTGGCACTGTCACCGCCGCTGGTGGGTCAAGAAGACGACGAGCGGCAAAGAGAGCAGATCGGTGAGGTCCTCGGTATGCCCGTTTATCGCGACGAAATCCGCACGGGTAAGAATGTGCGTCTGCAGGCCGAACTTCATCGCCTGTTGAGCGTTCCCGTCATACGAGTCTATCGGCAGACGCATGAGGCGGAAATCGCACCGACAAAATCTGAGATCGCTATCGCGACAGCACACTTCGACAAGAAGCACCGCGAACGCATCAGAGGGCAGGAATCTGAACTCCGAGGGAGACTCAAGGCGGTTGAGGAGAAGCTTGCCAGCAAAGAACTTACGGAGGAAGAAAAGCGGAAACTTGAAATTGAGCGACGAACCCTCCAATCGAAACTGAAAGCACCTGGAAGGTCCTTTGCTCTCTTCGTATTGAGGAATTGGAAGCTGCAACGACATCTGTACGACGAATACGGCGGTGGCCGCATTCTCTGGCAGCAGGCCGGATTGGAAGCATTCGATGCAAACCGCAAATGGCTCGAATCTCTGGAAGAAGCTGGCAAGTTCAAGATCACCGACCCAACGTTGCGGACAGTGTTCTACGAGTATTGGACGACACAGAAGCACGGAGCATTTCTCATGGATGACGAGACACACATTCGGAGGAGGTTCCTTGAACCGGAATGGCGTAAAGAACTATCTCCACAGAAATGAGCAAGATTAGGTCAAACGGCTAACAAATGTGGATCTGGGGTCAGACCGACGTTAGACGGTAGTGGAGCTGCGCTCAATCGCCACCTACCGCACTAACGTCTAACGTCGGTCTGACCCCAATTCACCTGAAGCTCGGCACAACGGATCGGCCGATCTTCTGGTACAAGCCAAAAGGGAGTAAGAACTACCGGGTGATCTACGGCGATCTGAGCGTCAAGGAGGTCGCTACTGAGGAGCTGAAGGGATTTCCCGAAACGAGCGACCCAGAATGATGTCAGGGCATCGCAACAAAGGACCGTATTTCAGGACTCTTGTCTCCATCTACCTCCAGCCTCGCGCGGCCGCCTTGCGTGCGATGCCGAGAGCGAATCCCACCGATCCAGCCAAGGTTCTAGCGAAAGACAAGAAGGCCCGGGGCTAACAGCCTGTTCTTCGTGGTGTAGGCGGCCCGCCTGCGCTATACCGTAGTGTAGGCGGCCCGCCTGCGCTATACCACAGGCGAGACGCCTGTGCCACGACTTCTTCATCTCGGTCTCAAATCTCGCGGGAGTGGTTCCGACGTTTCTCCCAAGCGTCGACCACGCAAACCAGCAATATCGCGCCGGCCAATAGCAGCCAGGCCGGCGAGAAGCGGAAACCGAACACAGACGCCCGATCGGCCGAGGCCTGCGTTTGCTCGGCAGCGGGGACCATGGAACCTTCCACCGGGTCGTGGCCGTTTTCGATGGCCAGCACTTCCCTTGCAGCCAGGTGTCGGCCGGAGAGTTCGGAGGCGATCATTCGGATCATCAGGCGGTTGAGGTGCTCGACCTGGTAGTCGGGCACATGGGGTTCGGCGTGCGGGTTGCCCACGCCCGAATGATCGGTCAGGAAGAGATATTGCCCCATGGTCAGGAACGAAGTCGCCCGGAGCACGAACTCGGCCCGGAATTCCGTCCCGCTCGCCGCCACGGGATAGACGCGGACCGTCTTGGCCTGCAACTTCCGCACGGCCGCCAAAGTTTGCTCGGCGAAACGCTCGTGCGGCGGCGCGTCGGCCACCAGGAACATCACCCGCGCCGTGTTCCGGCTACGCCAATCGAGTTTCTCGGCCTGTTGCAGCGCCACATGCATGGCCTCCGGCGCATCGCCGCCGCCATGGGCCGATTGCCCGGCCAGCCGCGTGCGGAACTCCGAAAGCGAACCGGTGAAATCAAACGTGCGGGTGACGTACTGGTCGCCTTCGTCGCGATAGACGACCAGTGCGAAACGCTGATCGACGTTCGGAAACATCCGATGGACCGTCGCCGCGATATTGTCGATCTCGACCTTGAGATATTCCAACTCGTCGCCCATGCTGCCGGTGGTGTCGATCACCAGGGCCAGATCGAGCCGCGTTGGCCGTTGCGAGGCCACCTGCGGTAGCGTAATCGTGCATGAGTCTTCATCGGCCTCGATCACCCGTGTTACAGGTTGCCCGCCTTGCGGCGGCTCGACCGTCACGCGGAATCGGCTGCTGCCGGTGCGGTCGCGTCCGGTTAGCAGCAGTGCCCGGCCGTCGCTGGCCGTGGTTACGTTCAGCAGTGCCGGGCCGGTCTGCTGGGGTGAATCGGCCGGGCGAACCACCACCCGGGCGTCGCCGATCGGACTGCCGCCACCGTTCTCGACGCGAATCACCACGCGCCGCCCGATGGCCAACCGCGGCAGCACCTCACCGCGGTCGTTCTGCAGGGCCTCGGAGACGAACTCTCGATAGTCGTCGAATCGCTCGTGGTCGTCGAAACTGCCGGCGGTCAGCGTGCCCGACTGGATGTGCCGATTGCGTCGATGCTGTTTGAGACGATACTCCTGGGCCGGCTCGGCGCGCGGGCTCGGTTCCGCCGAAGGGCCCTCGGCAGCATCTTCGGTCATCGCTTCGCAGCTCTCGCCTTCGGAGACATCGGCTTCGGCACGGTCGCAGGAATCGACACGGCTGACCTCGCCGGTCGCATCGCACGCCCCCACCATAGGACTCTCATCTGCCGACTTGCTGCACCCGACGACAACGATCCCCAGCGTCAACAACATTCCAACCAGGCAGCATAAGCGCATAGCGCACCTCCATCTCAGATTCCATGGCAGGGCCCCGGCCAAGACCGGCGCAGGACCTCTCCACAACAGACAACGTGTGGCTTACCGATTCGTTACACGCATTTCGGCGACGGCAGCAATTGTCCGGCCAAGCGTGTTCGGAAGATTAGATGCCCCGACCGCCGAAAAAATTCCCGGAAAACGGAATGTTAGCAGCCCGTTGAAGAAATCGTGGCACAGGCGTCTCGCCTGTGGAAACGGGCAGGCGAGACGCCTACACCACGAAACGCTACCGTCGCGGACGACCGGTGAGCGGATTCCAGACGGCCATGTCGATCTGTCCGGAGAATTTCTCAATGCCCGACACTTGTTCGACCGTTCGTTTGCCCTCGCCGGACTGAATCGGCGCCGCCAGCGTGGGTTCCATGTCCGGTATCGGTTGGATCTCGTACTCCATCGACTGGCCGCCGGGCGAGAGAATCGAGCCCTGCCGGGCGCTCGGACAACTTCCCTGTCCACACCCCTGTCCACACTCTTCCATGGACGTCGGGCCGCAGTAGTCATAGGGCGAGGCACACATCCGGCAACCGGCCATTGACGCGACCAATACCAACAAACAGCAGGCGAAGATTGTGCGAACCATCGAAAAGGCCTTCCTGAAATGGAAACGAACGTCGAACGCGTTACGTCTGTCAGAATTGCAGACGTAACGGTATATTCGGCCGAAAAGCTTCCCCAACCCGCATCTTTTCCCATCAAATGGCGGTTGCCGGGCCCATGTCACCAGCCAAACCGATTCCCGCAATCACCCAGAGCGCCCCGCTTCGCTATATTCCAGCCGTGTTCTGGGGAGTGCTGGCAGCGACAGCGGCCGTGAGGCTACTTGGAATCGCTCGGCCCCTGCTCGGGCCTTTCGCCACCAAGAACGTCGTCTACGCGATGATCGCCCGAAACTGGGCCCGAGGCGTCGCACCGATCTGGCTGCCAACGCTCGACCTGCTGCGTGGCGGTGAACGTGGGCTGCATCTGGTCGAGTATCCGGTCTCCGCCTGCCTGACGGCCGGGCTCTGGCGGATGTTCGGCGGCTCGCTCGACGTCTGGGGCCGAGCCACGGCAGTTGGCTTCAGCACGGCCTCGGTCGCGTTGATGTTCGTCTACGTCCGCCGTCGCCATGGGCCCGTCGCCGCGACGGCCGCCGCGATGGTGCTGGCCTTTTCGCCCGTAAGCATCATTTACGGTCAGAGTTTCATGCTCGAAGCATCGGTCGTCTTCTTCACGCTGGCCGTGCTCTACACGCTCGATCGCTGGCTCGAACCGGGGCACAACGGCTGGCTGGTCGCCGCCGCGTTCTGTCTGACGCTGCTGCTGCTGACGAAAATCTACATGCTGGTGATCCTGTTGCCGGCCGTGTGGACCGTCTGCCGCTCGCAACGATCCCGGCGTGGTTTTGCCGTGGCGGCGGCCGTGGCAGCCATCTTGCCGGCGGCCGTTTGGTACGGCTACGTGTGCTATGCGGCGTCGCCCGACGGCCCGCTGTCGTCGCGGGTCTACTACTCGGTGCTTCAGAGCGTGGAAGCTCACAGCAGTCCACATCTACTGCTATGCTCGGCCGATTTCTATCGCCAGGTGTTCGACGATCTCAGCGGCGTGGTGCTCACACCGATCGGCCTGACGTTGCTGCTGGCCGGTTTGTGGTATCGTCGATGGTGGCAGTACGCCCCGTGGCTCGTATCCATGGCAATCTTGGTATTGGCCTTGCCGCGAAAGTTTCACGAAGCGAACTACTACTACCTCGTCGTGCTCCCGCCGCTGGCGGTGATGATCGGGCTCGGCTGCGACGTAATCCATCAACGTGTGCGTCCGTCGCGGATAACCGTGATTGTCATCGTAGCCGCAGCGTTGCTCTTCTCGGCGCGATACACCGTCAAGCCGGCCTTCGTCACACCGCCGGAGGATCGCGCAGTCGTAGCAGCCGCCAAGGCCGTACGCGAGTTGACCGCCGAAGACGAGCCGGTCGTCACCATGCACGGCACCTCACCCGACCTACTCTACTATTGCGACCGCCCCGGTTGGGCACTCGACCCGGCCACGCCGGAGTTGGCCGAAGCATTAGAACGCTGTCGTCGGCAAGGTGCGCGGTACGTAGTCGTGGTGGGCAAGGTATCGATCCATGCAGAACTCGTTACCGAAGGCGACGGGTTCGGAGTTTATCGGTTGGCAGGCGGCCCACACGCCCGGCTCCCCCTGTTGCATTGCGCCGCGGGTCTGCAATAATACGACCGCGGACCGTGACCCCCCAGCAGCAATATACAGTCCTCTCTCGGAAAGGGGCACGCATGGGTGACACCCACGAAATCCGACTCGTCGTCACTCCGGCCAAAGACAACTACTCGGCCTGCTGGATCGAACCGGGCGGCCAACAGTCCGACCCGTTCCCGCTGACGCTGCCGCTGACGGTCGCCAACATGGCCGATCTGCGTTGGTATCTCGAGAAGTACATGCAGTTCCCCGGCACGGGCGACCGTGCCCGGGCCGAGCAGGTCGAAACCAATTTGCAGCAGTGGGGCCACAATCTGTTCGAGGCCGTTTTCGACACCACGCAAGGCACGCACGTCTATCGCAATCTGGCCGACGC
>SDBT01010951.1_pt1 | contig 14617 bp, 8 predicted proteins | sample 2277101 | NCBI WGS metagenome assembly SDBT01 (sample SAMN10404973, study PRJNA504765) | marine sediment metagenome | isolation source: marine sediment core GS10_PC15, 103 cmbsf | place: Arctic Ocean: Southern Knipovich Ridge | collected 2010
GCGCAGTACGACGAGAAGTCGGCAACGCCGATCTGTCTGTCACTATCGTTCGCATTGCGAATTCAGCCGATGCGCCGAATAAGCCCAAAAAGCCGTGGAGATACCCACACGGCGAAGCGGTAAGGCAGGCGCAAGTCGACTTCGTGTCCGGCGACGTGCAAGCCGCCTTGGTCGACACCGACGACCTTGTCCAGGAGACTCTCCTTCAAACTCTCAAGCGGATCGGTGATTTCGAACCACGTCGAGAAGCCGCGTTTCAAGCCTATTTGCGACAGGCGTTGCTCAACCGAGTTCGAGATGAGATCCGCCGCGTCCGGCGAAAGCCTGCTCCAACAGGGAACGTTGATAGCCAAGTGGACCAGCGTCCATCGCCGCTCGAGGAAGTGATTGGCTGGGAGGCTGTGGAGCGCTACGAGGCAGCTTTGAAGCGGCTCAGAGCCGAGGATCGAGAGGCGATTGTGGCGAGAATCGAAATGGGTTGCAGCTACGAAGAGGTGGCAGAGTCGCTCGGTAAGCCTACACCTGACGCAGCCCGGATGGCGGTCGCTCGGGCTTTAACGCGTCTGGCACAGGAGATGAACCGTGAACTGTGACGATGAAAGGCTTCTGGAGTTGGCGAACTCGATTTCGGACGGTGCTCCCGTCGATTGGGAACAGGCAGAAAGTGGAGTAAGGAGCGAACAAGATCGTTCCCTGATTCGCCAGCTCAAAGTCGTGTGGGATATCGCCGAAGTCCATAGGAGCCCGCTACCAGCAACCAAACCGCCCGATTCAGAACTGGAACAGACACTCCAACGTGGCAACGGGTGTACGCCGGGTGGCGGCAGGAATAGCGAAAAAGAAGAAGGGTTCCGGCAATGGGGACACCTCGAGATCATAGAGAGGGTCGGCGAGGGAGCTTTCGGCGAAGTCTACCGGGCCCTAGACACCCAACTCGGCCGCGAAGTCGCTCTCAAGCTTCTCCATTTCCGGGAGTCGCAGCAAGATAGCGTGGCTTCCACAGTTATAGAAGAAGGTCACCTACTGGCCCGCGTACGCCACCCCAATGTCATCACCGTCCACGGTGCCCGTCGCTCCGAGGGACGGGTCGGGCTGTGGATGGAGTTTGTCCGTGGGCGCACTCTGGAGAAGCTCCTGCAAGAGCAAGGGATTTTCGGGGCCCACGAGGCGACTCTGATTGGTTTGGACATCTGCCGCGCCCTTGCCGCCGTCCACCGTGCGGGGCTCGTCCATCATGACATCAAGGCCCAGAATGTGATGCGCGAAGACGGGGGGCGGATATTACTCATGGATTTTGGGGCGGGAACTGTTGTCGGCGAGGAACGAAGCGAGAAGATACTGTCAGGCACACCCATCTACATGGCACCCGAGATGTTCAAGGGCAAGGCAGCTACGGTCCAAAGCGACGTCTATAGTCTGGGCGTGCTGCTTTACCATCTAGTCACCGGCTCATATCCTGTTGATGGGCGGACGGCAGCTGAACTGTATAAAGCCCACGAGCAAGGCAAGAAAAAGCTCCTGCGTGACGCACGCCCGGATCTGCCCGATGCTTTTGTGCAGGTAGTCGAGCGAGCGCTTGCTCCCACCCCCGATCAGCGTTTCGAATCTGCCGGCGCCATGGAGGCTGCCCTGACCAGCTCTGTCGGCCTTGGCGCTCAAGCAACAGAGGAAGGCAAAGATAGCTCGACGAAATCTAGCCTTGGGTTTTCGTTGCAGTTAAAACGACAACGTTTGAAGATTTTTTTGGCCGCTTCCATCATTGCCGCCGCGCTGTCTGTGGGACTGATGTTCCACAAGTTGAACCCACCAGCGGAAGAGCTCGAGCCCTTGGAGCCCGACCGGAGTGGCCCCCAGGCTGGCACCACCCCTACGGTCCCGATTGCCCCCTCGCCAAGCTTCGAGCCGGTTCGAGAACGGCAACTAAGCAGGGCGCAGCGGGATCGTGTGGCGAGCTTGAATAACCTCGCGGGACTCCATCAGGCAATGGGCACCTATTCTGAGGCGAAGCAACTTTTCGAACAAGTATTGGCCATCCAAGAAAAGCAACTAGGAACGGACCACCCAGACGTGGCGGATAGCTTGAGTCGGCTCGCATGGATAGCGCAGGCGTTGGGCTCCGACACCGAGGCGATAACGCTCTACCAGCACGCTTTGTCGATCCAGGAAGAGCGGTTCGGTCCAGATGGCCCGCAGGTAGCCGCGAGCCTCACCAACTTTGCTCTTCTCTACCAGACAAAGGGATTATTCGAGCAAGCCGAGCCTCTCCTAAAACGTGCGGTGGAAATCAGAGAAAGGCAGCTCAGGGAAGAGGTGCCTGACGCTTTGCCGGTGGAGAGCAGCCTTAACAATCTGGGCGCTCAACTCCGTGTGGAAACCCCCGCCTACACGGTCGAGGCAGCCCTCTATCGCCAGCGTGATGGCAGACCGGAGCGACTCGAGCCCGGTGCTCGGGTTTCTCCTGGAAACACACTCTTCCTCGAGTTCAAAGCATCACAGAGCCTTCACGTCTACGTGGTCAGCGAAGACGAACAAGGAGAGGTCTATCTGCTCTTCCCGCTTCCAGGCTACGACCTCACAAATCCAATCCCGGCCGGCGGCCCCCATCACCTGCCGGGAACCCGAGACGGAGAGCAGACGCTCTGGCAGGTGACGAGCGCCGGGGGGCGCGAGCATTTTCTCATCGTCGCCAGCCCCGAACGTCTAGAAGAGTTCGAGACCGAACTCCACTCCCTGGGGCGTCCCCAAGAACAACGGTCTCTCGTGGCGGCTCGCCTTTCCGAAGGAACCACCCGGCGCCTGCGGGGCATCGGCGGCGTTGTGAAGGCGCCGGATCTGAAGGAAAGCCCTGAGCCAGGACGGATACTCCAACTGGCTCAACAGCTTGCCGCTCAGGAAGAGTCGATCCGGGGAGTCTGGATTCGGCAGATCTCTCTGGAAAACCCAACACGGTAGTAGAGATCTGTTCCACACACCACGCGGGTTCCTCATTGGATCCGAGGGCGTGCCTGGCACGGCCGGTACGTCTAAGCTGAGATCGTCGGAGTTCCTTACTATTCACCAAACACATCTAAAGTGTTGAACCCGAGCGGATTACCTCAAATCGTTTCTTTTACTGTAGGCATTCCTCACAAATTGTCGTGAAGAATAGCTGCGCATGACACCCTGGCCCTTAGTGGACTCGGGCTGTAAGCTCCTCGTAGGATTGGCCCTAGAGGTTGCGTGCCAAAGGTAACCAACACCGGCGCAATTTTTGCTTTCCTAACAAATGGGCATATGTACTACACCATGTATTTCACAATGAAAAATTGATTGGGCGGGAAGGGGAGCAAGAAATGAGATTTTTCAAAGTACTGCTAATTGTGGGAGTCGTCGTTGTTTGTTCCCTCGCCGGGACGCAGGTTGAAGCGGTTATATTCGACATCAACTTCGACGCCACCTTCGATACCCAAACAAAGCGCGATGCGCTACAGTTCGCGGCGGACACTTGGGGCGGCCTGCTAAAAGACAATTTCACCGGCGAAACCGTCACTATCAACGCCACGTTCAATTTTGGAGGTCCACCCAACGCCTTGGCAGGCACCAGTCCGCTCGGTGCCGTATATGATCCGACCCTGCCGCACTTTGGCGCGCCCAATTTTTTCTATCCGATCGCGCTCGCTAACCATCTTGCGGGGCATGATATCAACGGTGCGACGGCCGAAATCGCGATGGAGTTTAATCCCAATCCTACAACACTAATCGGCCCGACCCCATGGTACTTCGGCACCGACGGTAACACGCCGGTCAATCATATAGACTTCGCCTCCAACGCGCTCCATGAAATCACGCATGGCCTGGGGATGATCTCGGGTATGAACGGCGACGGTTCTCTTGATTTCACCGTGCCCGGTTCCTTCGACACCGGGTACATCTATGACGCTTTCGTGCAAGATGCCACCACCACCCAGTTCCCGATAGGGCAGTTACCTTTGGTTCGCGCCAACACGCTGGTCAACGGCGACCTGCGTTTCGCTGGCGTATCGGCCACAGCAGCCAATGGCGGCGTCCCCCCCCAGCTTTTCGTGCCGAATCCTTTCCGGGACGGTAGCAGTGTGGTGCACCTCGACCCTCTCTTCTTCCCTGGAGAGCTCATGCGGCCGAACCTCGGCGTCGGCCCCGGAACAGCGACACACAGCCCCAGCGACATCGACCTGGGCATTATAAAAGGTGTTGGCTGGACCGTCGCGCAGGCCCCCGAGCCCGCCACCTTCTGGCTCTTAGGCTCTGGACTGGCCGGCCTGCTACTGGCGCGACGGCGAGCAAGGTCTAGTGAAAAAGGGCCATCGGCTTAAGACACGGTTCATCGTCGCCGGCGGCCGGGAAAATCAAGCATAGACCCAGGGCGTGTAGAAAAGACCCTGCAACCTTTTCCCGACCGCCGATTTCGACACTTGCCCAACGACTCCACCTATCGAGAGGCATCGCGAAGATCAACGCCTTCGAGGATTACTTACTTCTTTTTCTTCTTTTCCTTCTTTTCCTTCTTTTCCTTTTTTTCGCCATTGTCATGGGGAACATTGACTTCCACGGACTTCTCCGAGCTATTTCCGGACGCGTCGGTACACTGGACGGTGTTCGTATACACGCGTCCGCTCCCCTTCCCTAGACGTTCCGCCCTGAGGTTCACCGTTAAGTCCGCGAACTCCCAGTCCGGTGAAGTATTGTCGCCGCGGCCGCTGACCGGCTCGTTGCTCGTCACCGAGACGATCTCACAGACGGGGGCTACATCGCAGATGTCCGAGACCGAAACGCCCACGGTCACTTCCACCATCTTGTGGCTCGGTGGCCAGAGGAGGTTCGGGCTAGCGCTCAAGCTCGCAATGACAGGCGGTGTCGTGTCCTGAACGGTTATGATGACGGAGTCGGTGCTGGTCCCGACCTCGTTGTCATCCACCTCGAGCGTGAATTCATACACGCCGCAAGACAAGATGACGGTGGGATCGACGCCGTTGACAATGCCGCCGCCGGGAAAGGGTCCGGACCAGGTATAGGTTAGCGGATCGCCGTCAGGATCAATCGAGCCCGATCCGTCGAGTGTTACCACCGTGCCCGATGGGCCGGTACATTCAACCGTTTGGTCCGGACCGGCGTTGGCGACCGGCAGCGTTATCGCTTCAACCAGGGATGTAATGACGTCGCCAATGCCTGCTCCTGCCATTCCAATGCCACTAACCAGGGGATCTCCTGCTGGGATATCAGGGACCAGATCACCATCGAGATCGACTCCACCAAGTGGAGCGACTGCGCCGGTCGCATTGGCCATGTCATCCAGATCGGCCTTGGCGTCACTGTCGTCTCCGGAAAGAATACCGATCACCATCGGCGGGTCAAGCGCAAGGATAGCGGCCACCGTGTCGGCGAAGGAGGGCCCAGGGTACAAGAATCCTCCGGTTTCTCCGTCTCCTGGATTGTGGAAGGGGGCGTCGGTCCAGAGAACGAAGATCTTTGTGGCACCATTTCTGAAGTTCGCCTGCTGGCCGGCAGGGATACTCGCGTCCGGGTAACCAGCCCCTGAGAGGTCCTGCTCCGCCCCGGTTGCGGCATAGTAGAGCGCTGCCAGCTGACTTTGAGGCCAGTCTCCACCAGCAGCCCCACTCGATATCGTGAGTCCGGCAATCGTGGTCTTAACAGGATCCGGATCGGGACTCAGGTCCAAAACTCGTTGATACGCATTATCTCCGTCAAGGCCAAACGGATAGATCGGGTAGTCTTCAAACCTTCCCAGGCCAAATCGGGTGTTGAGGTTTTTACCCCTCAAAGTATCGATCATTGCCGGTGCTTCCGCCTTGAAATTATCTAAGTCGTCCATGAAGCTGCCCGAGAGGTCGACGAGGATGTAGACGTCGACGGGCGGGGGGTTACATTGCGCGCCGGTATAAAGCCCAAGCCGGCTCAGAGGGCCGTCGAACAACATTTGTGTGGTTTCGAAGAAGTTGGAACCGATGTTGGCGTCCGCGGCCCCACCAAATGCAGGAGGTGGTTTGACAAATACCAGTGCATCGTTGATCACGTAAGTGTTCGAGCCGTTGCCCGCATCGATTTCTATCCGATCGATGATGTAGCCTTTCGTGAGCACTCCGTCGAGCACTTTTGTTTCGTCGACCGGCGTCGAGGTGGTTATTCCAAGATCTGATGCGAGGACCTCGCTGATCTGAGTCGTGCGGTTGCCGGTGTCATACAAGAACCGGTTAGGTGTTGCAATGGGACCTGATGCTGGGCTTTCGACTGTTTGGGATCCATTCTTGAAGCGCATGCCACGGATATAATAACGCTGGCCTTTTCCGGTAAGTGTTTCGGAGCTGGTATCAATGCTTCCAAACGGTTCTAGTTTCACATAATACAGCGGTGCCGGAATGCTCGGGTCAAAGGAGTCGGAGAAGAAGCTGATGGCAGGCGCAATCTCGTTTCCCCAACTGTAAGTTCGCGTAACGGTGATGGAGTAATCGATGTAGGCAATCATGTGATTCGTAACGGGCCCGCCGAGAAGGGTTGGCCCACTCCAACCCGGATCCTCAAAGAGGTTTACGGCTCCGATCTCAACCTCGGGGGAGTCGAGCGGGGCCCCCATGCCGGGTGTAATGACCGCTTGCAGCCCCCAAAGCCTGACGTCGAGCAAGGCCGGGGTGCCACTGTAATTCATTAGGGTAGGATCGCCATCGAACAAACTGAACCTGACCCGAGTGGATCCCGTATCGAACACAGGGAAGAGATAATATAATACAGGCCCGCTCCCTCTGGCAACGTATCGAACACAGGTTCGGGGATCCGAAGCGTGTAGATATGAGAGGCGTACAGGCCTTCATTGCTGTTCCCCGAGATCTCCCCGCATGGAGGAACAACAAGATCCGGATCGCAGGCGTCGCCCCAATCATCGCTATCCGCGTTGGCCTGAGTGGGATTGGGAACGAATGGACAGTTGTCGCAGAGGTTGCCGAAACCGTCATCGTCCGAATCGCGTTGGTTGGGATTCGCGGTATAGGGACAGTTGTCATAGTCGTCCGGCATACCGTCTCCGTCCGTGTCGACCGCCAGCGCTGAAACACTGGCAAAAGCAAGAATCAAAGGAACCGTGAAAAAGAGCGCAAATAATTTTTTCATTTCTTTTTCTCCTTACCTCCTTACGGTATTTGGTTCCGACTAAAGCATATAGAAGATCGCCTCCTTTCCGGCTTTCACAATGCCGAAAATGATGCGGCTATCTCCAATCACCCGCGGCGACAAAGCCACCCCAATAAAAAGGATGGGTGCTTTGGCCGTCCTCCCGCCGCTGATTCAGCATTTCGAGACTCGCCTCCCTTACCGCTTCAGCTGTACCCAGCCCCCTCAGGAGCCGTGCCTGGTAAAGCGCCGTCATCCATTGCCCTGTGGACTCGTCCTCGACCGGCCACAAGCTCATGATGAGCGTCCCCGCTCCAGCGACTTTAAAGGCCCGCCGCAAACCGAACACCCCTTCTCCTGCTTGGACCTCCCCAACTCCCGTATCGCAGGCCGATAACACCGCCCATTCCACACCCGACAGATCCATCGCTGCAATCTCCTCCGCCGTCAGGATGCCATCGTCCTCTTCTGGACCGGCCACCTCGCGGTGATTGGCCCCCGCTAGGGCAAGGCCGGAAAGCAAAAGTGGGTTCTCACCCGCCAAGGGGGGGAGCTTCTCCCACGACCACGCCACCAACGCTACGTGAAGAGCTAAGGGCCGAAGGACATCTCTCGCCGAGGAAAAAGCCGTGTGTGGCCACGTGAAGCACCCGCCGGCCGGGCGCCTGCTGCTTGAAGGCGGACTCGCTCGCGCCAGCTCCACTGAGATGGATAGATTCCCCTCTACCGCCTGTGCTTCTCCAAAGGTCGACAACCTCCTTGGCCTCACGGGCCGTTGCGGGCAACGGCGCGAAAAGCACGGACTCGAATTCGGAGCAAGCGGGCCGTGCTCCACTGTATGAAAACGCGCCCCGCATACCCGCCCCGCTGCTTTCGCCCGGCGCTTTCCTCTGAGGAGCCAATGCACTGAAGAAGGACGCCTCATTGAAGTCTGCACCACCCAGCGCCAACAACCCTTCACTCCGGGCACTTTGAGCGCTCTCCTGGAGCAGTTCTCGCTCTGCGGAGAGATAGTGGAGCAACGGCCCCGTCTCCACCAGGTACCGGTCCTCCCCCGCGGGCAGCGCCGCCAGGCTCACTAGATTGAGCACCCCATCCGGGACCACAAACACCCGCTTCGCCTCCCGGAAGTGAGAGGTAATCGGGTCCCAAACCTTCTGCCGTAACGACTCGCCAATCCTCCGGTAGGAGTCATTGAGGCTCTTTGCCGTTCCTCGCCGTACCCCCGCGCCTTTCACGATTTCTTCCTTCCAGCGAGAGACCAGACTCTCGATTTCCTCGGCCGATCCGAGCCGCACCGCAGTCGGTACCGCATCGCCGCTTCGAAGAACGAAGGCTAGATAGGACGCCACAAACTCGGGTATTCCCAAGGAACTTGCAACCATCGATGGCTCCGCCGGGACAGGCTTCCCAACCGTGTCGTTATACCTGGCGAATGCCACCAGGGCGCTTCCTCGAGTAAGGGCCGGTGAAACTTCGACCAGGCCGACCCGACTCCTGGCTTGTTCTTGCTGGAAGACGACGCTTTTCTCCGCCAGGGCCCGCTCAGCGCGCTCCTTCTCCAGACGAGCCTCATTGAGAAGCCGGCGGTAGCGCTCGGGCGGATGCTGGCTCAAGCCGCGCACCGTGAGGTTGGCCAGCTTTTGCTGAGCGGAAACCAGTGCTTGTGCCAGCTCAACGATATCTACGGCGCCACTAATCGTGCGGTGACGAGCCGCCATCTCGTCCAGCATGATGGCACGCGAGTGAATCAAAGCATCCCAAACCTTTTGCTTCGAAGCAGCGTCCACGCTCCGGGCGGCCAAGGAAAGGGCCAGATGGAGTCCGGAAATTCTAACGGAAGCGTAGCGCATCGCCTGGCGCTCGGGTAAGGTGCGGACGGTCAGGCGCAGGTGCTCCCTGCCAATCGCTTCGGCCCGGAGAGCAGCATCGATCGCGGCCACGGCGTCCCCCGCCTGCGCATGTATTTGCGCAAGACCCAACAGATTCGACGCCACGTCTGGGTGGTGGGGGCCATGGATCTTCTCCGCAATAGCCTGGGCACGCTCGAAAAGGGGTTTCGCCTCAGAGTAACGCTCCATCTCCAAGAGCAGGCTTGCCAGGAAATATAATCTCGGTACAAGGAGGTGGTGTTCGGGAGAAAGCCTCTTTTCCACAATCGCCAGGGCGCGCTCGTGAAGCGATTTCGACTTCGTGAAGTCACCAGTCTCGCTGTACACAATCGCTAAACCGCCCAACGTCGACGCAACGAGCGGGTGCTCAGGCCCGAAAGCCTTTTCCTTGATTCGGAGGGCCCGCTCGTAAAGGGGTTTTGCTTCACTGTACTGACCTGTCTCCCTGAAAAGCTCCGCCAGGTTGTGCAGGCTCTGAGCCATGTCGGGGTGGTTAGGATCGAGTATCTTTTCTCGAATGGTCAAGGCATGCTCATAAAGGATTCTCGCTCGATCGTAATCGCCCATTGCTAAGAGGAGGCTCGCAAGGTTGTTCAGAACTCTGGCTACGTCAGGATGTTCGGAACCCAGCGCCTTTTCCCTGATGGCCAGGGCGCGCTCATAATGCTCCCTTGCTGTAGTGTACTCGCCCATTCGCTTCTCTGTATTCGCGAGGTTACCCAGGCTCACTGCCACGTCCAGGTGGTCTGGGCCGAGGGCCTTTTCTCGAATCGCCAGGGCGCGTTGGTGAGCTCGCCTTTGCCCCTCGTAGTCACCTACGTTCCCGAGCAGGTTGGCAAGACCGTTCAAGCTGGCTCCCACGAGAGGATGATCCGGCCCGAGCGCCTTTTCCCGAATCGCCAGGGCGCGCTCGAAAAGCGGCTTCGCCTCGGCGTACTCGCCTGAGATGCTGAAGACAACCGCGTAGCTGTAAAGGCTCACCGCAACCTCGAGATGATCGGGCCCCAACTCTTTTTCTTTGATCTCCACCGCTCGCTTTCCGAGCTCTCGCGACTCGGGCTCTCTCGCCTTGCCGCCTCGAAAGCGGGCTTCAACGATGACATCTAGCGCCTGTGCAACTTGGAGTGAATCGGTCCCGTACTCGACTTCGAATCCCTCGAGAAGCTTTCTCGCGTGCTCCTCCGCTTCGGCGTAACGACCGCTTCGGATCAGGCTCCGAACTTCGTCGAGAGTCTCGGGTGTTCGAGCTTCCTCTACCGGAAGCTGCTGTCCGGCACTCGCAAAAACCGGAGCCGACCGCTCGACTCCAGTTGAAAGCAACAGTGCTGCCAGCCCGCATTGCACCGACCTGGAGAGATTTATTGTTCTCATGGCTTAGCCCCTCTTTGGCTTCGGGCTCGGTTCACCTTTGAGGTCCACCTATCTCCAATCCCCCGCAGCAACAAAGCCCCCCCAGTAGAAAGGATGGGTGCTTTGGCCGTTCTCCCGCCGCCGATGCAGCACTTCGAGACTCGCCTCTCGCACCGCTTCAGCAGTACCCAGCCCCTTTAGGAGCCGTGCCTTGTAAAGCGCCTCCATCCACTGCCGGGCTGACTCGTCCTCTACCGACCATAGACTCATGATGAGCGTCCCCACACCGGCCACTTGGAATGCGCGACGCAATCCGAAGACTCCTTCACCGGCCCGAACCTCACCGACCCCGGTGTCGCAAGCGGAGAGCACTGCCCATTCCACGCCCGAAAGGTCGAGCGCCGCGATCTCCTCCGCCGTGAGGATGCCGTCGTCTTCCTGGGCGCTTGCCGATTCCCGGTGATTGGCCCCCGCCAGGGCGAGTCCGGAAAGGAGAAGAGGGTTTTCACCGATGGGAGGCAAGCGCTGCTTTTCTCCTGTGCTTACCAGCCCTCCAACGCCCCGCACCGCGTCGACTGCTGATGGACACTGGCTTCCGAGAAAAAAGCCGTGGGTTGCCATGTGCAGTATGCGATGGTCAGAAGCCCTGCGCTTGAACTCAGCCTCGCTGGCGGCGGTGCCGGTGAGATACACCGCTTCACCGTATCTTTGTCCGCGCACTTCATTCCACAGAGCAACGACTGCTGCCGCTTCGCGAGCCGTGCCGGGCAGAGGGTCGAACCGCACAGAATGGAATTGGTCACAGCCCGAGCGCTCTCCCCGGAAGGCTGCAGCCGTCCGGGCGGAAGCGCCTGCCCCTTGACCGGCTCCCGAGGGAGACAACCCTGCAAAGAGGGACGTTTCGTCAAAGTCCGGGCCACCAAAGGCAAGCAACGCCCCCCGGCGAGGCGGCCGGGTACCGGAGGCCACCAGATCTCTTTCCGCAGAAAAGTAGTGCAAAACGCTTCCTTCCAACAGGTAGCCCTCCTCCCCGACCGGGAGGGCAGCCAAGTTCACCAGGTTGAGGGCTCCATCCGGTATGACAAAGATCTGTCGCGCTCCTTCCAGGTATGTGGCGAGAGGATCCCAGACTTTGAGCCGCAGCAACTCCCCCGCACTGCGATAAGCGGCCTCGGCCTGCCTTTCCGACCGTTTCTCATCAAAAACGCCTCGCGCCGCCTCTCTGCTCCATTCGGCTACCAATTTATCGATCTCTTCGGCTTTGCCCAGGGTTTGGACAAGCGGTTGCTTTTCACCAGCACGAAGCACAAAAGCGAGATAGGAAGGAACGGGCTCGATTTGTTTGACTTCCGTTCGAGAGCCGGCCGCAGCAGGTTGCCCCGCCTGGGTAGCTGGTGTCCCATGCTGGTTATAGCGGGCAAACGCCACCAGACCGGTATCTGGAGGCAAGGCCGAGGTGATTTCAGCCAAGCCCGTCCGGCTCCGTTCCAAATCTCGTTGAAAGGCAACACTCCCCTCCGCCAGCGAGCGCTCCGCCTTGTCTTTGTCTTGGCGGGCTTCGTCGAGAAGGTGACGGTAAAGCTCGGGAGACTCCTGACTCGGACCTCGTACCATGAGGTTGGCCAGACGCTGATGGGCAGCCGCCAGCTCCTGGGCAAGACGGCCAATCTGGGAGGCTCCAGCAATCGCTCGATGGCGGGCCGCCATCTCGTCGAGCACCAGAGCACGAGAGCGGATCATGCCATCCCAAACCCTCGCCCTGGATTCGGAACCGAGTCCCCTCGCTGCAAGGGAGAGCATCAGATCGAGACCGGAGGCTCTCACTGAAGCGTAGCTCAGTGCTTGGCGCTCCGCCATGGTCCGTGCGGTCAAGTATAGGTGCGCCCGGCCTATCTCCTCCGCCCGCATCGCTGCATCGAGCGCTGCTTCAACTTCGCCGGTCACCAAGAGCAGATGGGCCAGGTTGTTCAGGCTCCGAGCGACGAGAGGATGGCCAGGCCCTAAAGAGCTATCGAATGCATTCAGGGAACGCTCGAAAAGATCTCTGGCCCCTTTGTAGTCGCCTTGTTGATAGAGCAGGCTGCCATAATCGCTCAAGCTCTGAGCCAGGCGAGGATGGTCCGATCCAAGAGATCTCTCGTATATCGCCAGGGAACGCTCAAACTGCCTTCTTGCTCCGGCGTAATCTCCCTCATTTCGAAGCAGGTTTGCCAGGTTGTTGAGCATCTCAGCAACATCGGGATGGTCCGGCCCAGGGCAGCTTCATAAATCGCCAGGGAACGCTCTTCGGATGCCCTGGCCTCGTCAAAGTCACCCATGAGATAGAGCAGCGTGGCCAGATTATGTAAGGTCTGCGCCACTCGGAAGTGCTCGGCTCCTAAAGCCTCTTCGAAGATCACCAGCGAGCGCTCGAATAAAAGTCTGGCTGCAGCATAGTCGCCGGTGTTTTGGAACACGAGCGCCAGGTTGTTCGAGGCAGTCCCCACCGCGGGATGGTCGGGGCCGAGGGAGCTTTCACGAATGGCCAGGGCGCGCTCGAAAAGAGGCCTAGCTCCAGCGTAGTCGCTCATGTCATTGAGCAATGCCCCCAGGTTGTTGAGGGTTTGAGCAACGTCGGGATGGTCGGGGCCAAGAGCTTTTTCCCGGATTTCCAGAGACCGCTCATAAAGCTCCTTAGCGCCGGCGTAGTCACCGATGTCATAGAGGAGGATGGCCAGGTTGTTCAGATTCCGTCCAACAGCGGGGTGATCGGGACCGAGAGCTTTCTCACGGATCTCAAGAGCTCTCTCATAGTGCGTTCTCGCAGACGCATAGTCGCCTATGTCGGCAAGCAAGTTGGCGAGGCTATCCAAACTGGTTCCAACATCGGGGTGGTCGGGACCCAGGGTCGTTTCCCGAATTTCCAGAGCCCGTTCATAAGCCTGCCTGGCACCATCGAGATCGCCCACGCTCTTCAGAAGATTGGCGAGCCCGTTCAGGCTGGAGGCGACCAGCGGGTCGTCGGGACCGAGTGCCTTCTCACGGATCGACAACGCCCGCTCGAAGAAAGGCCTTGCCGCATCATGCTCACCTGCGATCGATAGCGGCACGGCGTAGTTATAGAGACTCACTGCCACCTCGGGGTGCTCGGGCCCGAGAGCTTTCTCCTTAGCCTCGATCGCCCGCTTGGCAAGCTCCCGCGTCTCCGGTTCCCTTGCTTTCCCACCCCGCCAGCGGCTTTCAACGAGTCCGTCTAGAACTTGAGCAAACTCGAAGGTTTCACCCCGACCGTTCGCCTCTATTTCCTCGAGAAGCGTCCGCGCCAGAATCTCCGCTTCGGCGTAACGGCCGGTCTTGATCAGGCTTCGAACTTCCTCCAGAGACTCCGTTGCCGTCGCCTGCTCGACCGGAGGCTGTTGCTTGACTTTCGCGACAGCAAGAGCTGGCCTTTCAGCTCCAGATGAGAACAGCAAAGCTACCAGTCCGCATCGAACGAAACTCGCGAGCCTTTTGCATTTCATGGTCGCACCCTCTCTATACATTTAAACTACATCATGTCCGCCAGGGAGTTGGGAAATCGATGTGAGTTTGAGTGTGAGACTACCGGAAAACTGACTCGTGCGAGACATGAGACTTAGCACTAGCTACGCCATCCCAGATTAGGTGAGCTTTCCTTTGCGCGCTAACGGCACCGCCCACATCCCATCTGCATTATGAATGGGCTCCATACTTTTGGCCCCTAGAGGTTAGATATCCGGAGCAAGAGATATAGGAGAGGTCCGGGCACAAGACCCACTGTGATGCTCCGGGGGCTGTGTTTCATGGAAGCCTTTCCACTTGGTGAAAAACTCTATCACTGCCAAAGTGACAAAATCAACTTTTAGAAACGGAGGATTAGCACCTAAAAACGGAACCCCATGCATAACCCACCGCTTTTTGGTGCGGAATCTCCCCGAACCTACCGTGGCTAGCGTACGTATAGAACTTATAGCGAACCTTGGACTGATAACGAAGGAAAAACTCATGTTTTCGGACCTGCGCCGGGATATGGCTTATGCCACCCGCATGTTGATGAAGAGTCCAGGCTTTACCGCGGTGGCGGTTTTGACGCTGGCACTGGGCATCGGCGCCAACACCACGGTTTTCAGCGTTGTCGAGGCTCTGCTCAATTTCCCCTTACCCATGGACGATCCGAACCGGATCGCTTTGATCTTTAGTGAAAACCCGGCTGTCGACCTGACTCAAAACCCCGCCTCGGT
>SDBT01010952.1_pt1 | contig 14617 bp, 8 predicted proteins | sample 2277101 | NCBI WGS metagenome assembly SDBT01 (sample SAMN10404973, study PRJNA504765) | marine sediment metagenome | isolation source: marine sediment core GS10_PC15, 103 cmbsf | place: Arctic Ocean: Southern Knipovich Ridge | collected 2010
TCGAGCGCCGACCGGCGCCGTACGCCGTCGTGAAGCACCTCGAGCGTGAGCGTGTCGCCCACGTTTCGCTCCTCGATCGCGGCGCGAAAGCGGTCCAGCAGCTCGTCACTGGCACAGTCGAAGTCCACCCCGTCGACCCCCACGACGATGTCGCCGCCTTCGAGCCCGGCCGTCGCCGCCGGACTGTTCGGCACCACGCTGTCCAACGTTATCCCATGCTTGAACACCTGCCCGGCGACGTCGATCTCGGCGGCGTGTACGCTCATCTGCACGCCGAGCCACGGCCGAGCTTCCTGCGCGGGCTGTACCAACACCACCAGCGGCAAAATCCACAGCATCCCGTCCTCCTTGGGAAAATGTTCGTGAGCGGGCTATGCGACCATCAAGCAGTGTGTACCGCGCCGGGGCCGCATCGGCAATGGCACCCGTCGTCGCGCTGGGGCAGCAGATGTAATCCCATGAAAGGCTGTCTCCCGTCGGACGGGCTATCGTCCGCGGTATGGTTCAGGAGATTTGGGAGACAGCCATGGGAATTGAGTTGAGCGTATCGCAGATTGGTTTGGATATCCACAGGAAGTTCAGCAAAGTGACCGCGCGCGATTGCGACGGCAAGGTGGCTTGGCCGCGGCGGGTCGAGCATGGCGACCGCCCGCGGATGCGGGCCGAGTTGGCCGGTTGGCCGGCGGGGACGCCGGTGGTGCTCGAGGGCACGTTCGGCTGGGGCTGGATGAGCGACGAGCTCGCGGCGGCCGGGCTCGATCCGCATCTGGCCTCGAGCGGCAAGGTGGCGGGCTGGCGCAAGGCGCGCGGGATCGCCAAGTCGAATCGCACCGACGCCGACCTGCTCAGCGAATTGTGGTCGGAGCATCAGCGTTGGTGGGAGGTCTGGCTGGCGCCGCCGGAGGTTCGCGCGCAACGTGAATGGCTGCGGTATCGGATGACGCTGGTGCGTTTACAAACCGGCTTGAAGAACCGCATCCACGCGATCCTGCATCGCCACGGTATTCTGCACGAGCAATCGGATTTGTTCGGCCGCGACGGTCGGCGTTTTCTGAATCTGCTGATCGCGCCGAACGACGCGACGTTGCCGAGCAGTGCTCGGGCGACACTCAAGGGTTACTTGCAACTGCTCGATCACGCGCGTCGGCAGATTGCATCGGCCACGCGTGAATTTTGCAAACAGGTGCGAACCGATCCCAACGCGATGCGTTTGCGGACGCTTCCGGGAATCGCCTGGATTCTGTCGTACACGATCGCGGCGGAGATCGGCCAGATCGAGCGTTTCCGAACCGCCAAGCATCTGGTCTCATATAGCCTGTTGGCGCCGCTCGCGGATGATAGCGGAGACGAGGACGACGAACCTCCGAAGGGCCGCCACATCGGCCGCGTCGGTCGGCGTACGCTCAAATGGGCGTTGATCGAGGCGGCTCACGGAGCGGTTCGCAAGGGCGGACGCTTTCGCGAGATCTTCGACCGTCGCACCAACGGCGGCAAACGCGAGAAGAATCGCGGGTATATTGTTGTGGCACACGAATTGTGTCGGATAGTGTATGTGTGTTGGAAAAAGCAGGTGGACTATACGTCCACTCCGCCCAGCCGCCCGGGCATTCGGCGGCGGCGGAAGCGCACGTCTCGTTCGGAGTTGGGCCAGCCCGACGACGCTATGGTCGTCGCCCGGCGGTAGTGGGCTTCAGGCCTCAATGTAAATGGGCCGCCCGCACCGGACGAGATCATATGCCGCGTGCGAGACGTCGGGGGGCCTGGGCGACGCGAGTCGCCCGGGCGAGATGAGTCGTCCAGACGTCGCGAGGCGTTTGGACGCTGCAGGTCGTCCGAAGGTTGTGAGCATTCGGACGTCTCGGCGAAGCGTCTCGTGCGCCAGCATGAATGGATAGTTGGGCCGATCGAAAACGATCCAGCCCGGTCCGGTGTACGAACGAGCGTGACCTGCTGCCCAGGGTTTATGAACTGCTTCTTTCCCCTCCGGAGAGCACCGGGGGGAGAGAGCGAAGTTAAGGTGCGTCCGGGCGTTGTGCAGTTAGCCGAAAAAGAGGCTTCCAGGCGCACAAATCGTCTCGAAACGCCCGCTTGACGAGCAGACGCCTTTCATGGATAGCGTCGGGTCTCCGTGCCCGACGTGGTCGCCGGGCGACTGTGACGCCTGTCTACGTCGGGCACGGAGACCCGGCGCTACGTTCTTGCGGAGAGCCGATGCTACGTTTTTCGACTCGGAACCGGCCCGCCAGAAGCGCCATGCATCCGGTTGCCGGTGGAATTTGATTGGCATACGCGCGGTTCCGATCTAGTATTTACCTTAGAAGGCGGAGCCGACCGCCACGAAAGGGGCTGTGATGTCGATGCTCGATCAGCAGGTCCGTCACACTCGTTTCCGACTCACCATAAATGTTGCCTTGCGGCACGCGGCACGCGGCGTGCTGGTTGCCGCGCTCGCGTGGCTCGCAATCATCCTGGTCGAAAAGGCGTTCGTGCTGGGCATACCACTCTGGCCCAGCGCGGCGGCGGTCGCCGCCGCGGGGCTGATTGTGGCGCTGGTGGGGGGGTACCAGGCCCGGATCGACGGGCTGGCCGCCGCGGTGGTGCTCGACCAGGCCGCCGGTCTCAAGGAGCGCGTCAGCACTGCCCTGACCTGTCGACAAAGCTCAGATCCCTTTGCGCAAGCCACCGTCCGAGACGCCGAGAAAACCGCGGGCGGCGTGCACGTGCCGAGCCACGTCCGCTACCGCGCACCCGCCCTGTGGCCCTGGTCGCTGACGACTGTGGTGGTTGCGTTGATCTTTTTCAGGTTCATGCCGCAACTGGACCTGCTCGCGGGGGGGCCGCCCGAAGACGATGAGGCGTTGGCCGCCGCGATCGAGGAGCGCCAGAGCATCGAGGTCGCCCTGCAGGCGCAGATGCGGAAGGTCAAGCAGCGCTTGCAGGACAAGCCGGCCCTGGCTGCGTTGCAGGAAGAGATCGAAAAGCTGGAGTTCCCGAACGAGCCGACCAGGACGCCCGAGGACGTCCGTCGCGAGGCCGTCAAGAAAATCGAAAAGGTGTCGGACGAACTGAAGAAGCGCGTCGAAGCGAGCGACCTGCAGTCGCTCGACCAGCTCAAACGCGAGTTGGCCAAGCTCGAGACGCCGCAAGGTGACGATCCCGGCTCGAAGCTGACCGAGGCACTCGCGTCGGGTGATATGGAGGCCGCCAAAAAGGCCATGGGCAATCTGAAGAAGATGCTCGAGGAGGCGGCCAAGAGTGGCGACGCCGCGGCCAAACAGAAGCTCGCCGCGATGCAGCAGAAGCTGGACGATCTGGCGAAGCAGCTTGCCAAGCTGGGCGACCAGAGCAAGTTGCTCAAGGACCTCCAGAACAAGGCGGGCCTGTCCGAGGAGCAGGCCCGCAAGCTGCTCGAGGAGCTGGCCAAGAAGGACCCGCAGAAGCTCGCCGAGGAGCTGCAGAAGCGTCTGGCGGACTCGGGCCTGACGCAGAAGCAGTTGCAGGAGATGGCCAAGAAGATCGCACAGAACCAGAAGGTCGCCCAGCAGCTCAAGAGCATGGCACAGGCCATGGCTCAGGCCGCGCAGGCCTGCCAGCAGTGTCAGGGTGCCCCGGGTGACGCGGGAATAGCGGCCATGCAGAGTGCCACGCAAGGCGCCGTCGGTCAGCTCTCCGACCTGGAGATGGCCGAGCAGATGATGGCCGAGCTCGAGGCTCAATTGGCCGAGCTAGATGACCTGAAGGCCGGCGTATGTGAAGGAATGAGCGGCCAGTGCCTGGGACCGCTCGACCCCAACAAGATCGGCCCGCAGGGGCCCAATCGGGGTCGTGGCTACGGCTCGCGCACCGGCAAGCAGCGTGGGGCGCACGGGCTCAAGGCCAGCAAAGCCAAGACCCGCACCCAGGGTGGACAGATCATCGGCCAGATGCTGATCGACGGCCCGCAGGTCAAGGGTGAAGCGACCGCCGAGGTCACCGAGGCGGTCAACTCGGCCCTGCGCGATGCCGAGGACGCGGTCGAACGCGAGGAGATCCCGCGCCAGTACCAGCGCGTAGTGCAGGCTTACTTCGAGCGCCTGGCGGGCCTGATGAGCAGTCAGGCGGAAGCCGAGCCGGAGAACGACGCAGGCGAAGCGGCGTCAGACGACGCGGCCGCGGATAAGCCGCCCTCGGAAGACGAAGAGTCAGACTAGCCCAAGTTACGGAGTTACGGGACAGGAGCGGCCCTGAGGGTGGCGCCAGGGCTGTTTGGTGGCAAGAGTCGTGACTACATTTGGCGCACCTGGTCGAGGCGGCGCAGTCGTTGGGGCAGCCTCAGACCGAGCCGGTTGAGAAGGACCTTCTGAGCTTCGTCCGGCGTGGTCACGCAACGCAGGTGGATCGTGCGGTGGCCGCCGTCCGACATCTGGGCCGGCAGCACGACATCGCCACTCTTGATCTTGGCGAACTCCTCGATGAGCGTGCGCGGGGCATCGCCAAGACCAGCGCTACGCATCCACTGCGCCAGCGTCTCCACAGAACGTACGCCCGGAAGCACACCAGGATGTGCGCCAACACACGCTTCTCCCGCTGATGCCAGATCGGGCGAATCTGCAACTCGTCCTTCGTGATCCGAAACGCCCACTCCGCTTCGGTTAGTTGGATGTACCGCTTCCACCGCGTGGCCGGATCGACATCGGTCAGGTTTGTCCGCAGCAGATAGCAGCCCTCGGATATGGTCGTCCAATCGCTCCAGCGCGGGTCGCGGGACCACGTCACCGACAAGGCCCAATAGGTATGCTTCTTACCGCTCTTACGTCGCTCGAGACGCTTGAGAAACATCGCATCCCTGCCGCAGAACCGTCTTCGTTCTACTTCAAGAATGCCTCAAGAAACGCGTCAAGCAAGGACCAAGGTCGTGACTACATCGCCCTTCGCTCTTCTGACCATGGCCCGTAAACGATCAGGGCCGATTCCGCCTAGAAAACGGCCGTGATTTGCTTAAAGCTCCGTAACTTGGGCTAAGGGCTGGTGGCCACCGGTGGACTGCCGAGGCGCAGGTAACCGGGCGCGTGTCGATCGGATTGTGTGTCACTGCCCTCGAGCAGTGTCAGCTTTCCCGGGTGTGCCGCTATCGTCAAGAAACACTGCTCGAGAGCGGTGGCACATCAGCCGAAGTGCGCGGCGCGGTGCTGCCGGCAGTCCGTGTGTAACCGAACCAGGGCTGCTCGTAACGCGAGTAGCCCTTTGGCTTGGGCGTGGCCGGCTACGGCCAATCAGGCAGACGGGCGTGATCCTCGGGGGTTTGTGACGGGTCTTCCGAGTCCCAGCCGCTGATGCTGTTGCACGAGCAGTGCGTGCAATAGGGGTAAGGGGTCGGGCGTGGGGGCTCGCCCGGCTCGTCGATCAGCTCCGGGATGAAGCGGTAAAAGCAGTCATTGCAGAACCACCACAGATACACGGCCTGCTCGCCGCAGGCCTCGCACTTAAACGGATCGCGCTCGCCCTTCTTGTGGACGACGATGACCTCCTCCTGGCATGCCAGGCAGACGCCGTAACCTGTAAATGTGTCGGGCAGATCAAGCTTGCTCGAGGCGCCGAAGAAGACGCGGTAGCCGGCGAAGGCGAATAGGGCGACGGCAATGACGCTGAGCCACAGGTTCCGTTTGGAGCCGTCCATGGGCTTAGTTCCTGCTCTGAGGGTCACTGGGCAGCTTGTGCCAGAGATGGCGCTGCGTGCGGGCCAGGGCGCTCAACTCCTCGGGGTAATCCATCGGATGGACGTTGTCGTTGTTCGTGCCGGGCGCACCGATCCACTTGTGCGCGACGCGCCCGTCGTTCACCAGCCCACGGAAGGGCAGGCGTCCGTGGAGGTCTTCAAACTCGCCGTCGTAATCCGAGTCCCGGTGTCGGCCCGGCTGTTCGCCGGGGATCCAGGTGAAGGCTTTCAGCGTATCGAATGCCCCCCGCCCGCGCTGAAGATCTACGAGCGTTGGCTTCGGTCGGGCGGTCAACAGCTCGGCGTGACCGTCCATGAACAGGGCGTACGCCTGGAACTCGCCCGCGTGGCCGTGACGCCAGCCCACCATGCTCCCGTGCTGATTCGGGTAAGAGTACGAGTTCGGATAGACACCCCCGCCGAATTCGGTCACCTTCCAGAGCCAGGCGGCGTTGAGCGAGCCAAACCAGGACCACCACCCGTCAATCGCATAGACCTGCTTGGAAGGCGCATCGAGCCAGCGATCGCGCTTGTAGTTGTAGTGCATGATATGGTTGAGGGCGTAGCTGGTACGCAAGCCTGGCTTAGCCCCCAGACCCTCACCAGGATCGTCGCTGTACCAGAAGTCCCAGCCCCAATCGATGCGGGCCTGGGTGACTTCGTCCGGCCGTTGATCCGTGGGGCACACGCCGGCCTCCGGATTACCGACATAGTTCAGATCGAAAAGCACATCGACCCAGGTGTACATGACGAAGTTGTTCACCGAAAAACCAGCCTCGCCATCGTCCCACGAGGGGCCGTAGTCTCTATTCTCGGTAAAGCACATGTTGACGCCGACGCCGAGCCCTTTGAGGTGCGCCCCGCACTTGACCGTCTTGGCCTGCTCGCGGGCGCGGCTGAGTGTCGGTAGGAGAATGGAGATGAGCATTGAGATAATCGCGACCACGACGAGCAGTTCGATTAGGGTAAATGCCCGCCGGGCGGTCTGGGTCGGCAAGTTGCACACGCGAGTGTCTCCTGAGCAAAGGACGCGTCGCACCGCGTTCGGGCCGGCCGAGGCCTGCGGCCGAACGCAACGGTGCCACTAAATGGTACCCGAGTTCGCCCGGCCGTAAAGCCGCCCTTGCCCAGGTACCGTTCAGATGCTGATGAAAGAGGCACGCTTGGCCGGCCTGGGGCAACGGATGTAGCGTCCGCCCCCCGTGGCGGACGTCGGGTGGCGAAAGATTCCCACATTCTACGTCCGCCACGGGGGGCGGACGCTACGGGCGCCCGGCGAAAGGCCGGGTGGCCCATGGCTTCAGCCGTGGGGGACGCGAATCGGACGAGCGTTCGCGTCCTGTTTACGTCGGGCACGGAGACCCGGCGCTACTTTTTTCGACTCGGAATCGGCCCGCCAGACTTGTCGGGCTTCGGCGCGGGGGCTGTAGCGTCCGCCCCTCGTGGCGGACGTCGGGTGGCGAAAGATCTCCACATTCTACGTCCGCCACGGGGGGCGGACGCTACTGGCGCCCGGTGAAAGACGCCAATTCGTTGAATCCGGCCGCGCGTTCAGCTATACTCTATAATGGTAGTTTAGGAACGCCGAGGGAATGTTTGCAGGTTTGCCAACACGTTTGAGTTCTCAGGGAGGTACGAAAGATGACACCACGTTTGAGTAGAGGGTATCTGTGTCTCGCGGTCATGCTGCTGCCGGCGGCAGCCTGGGCCGGGCCGTCGGTGGACGGCGTGGTTGTACCCGGCGAATATGGCGCTGGTGGACTGCTGTCCACCCAGCGGTTCCAGACCGAGTTCGGAGACGACGATAGCGGCGATCAGTGGGGCTCGGGCAGCGAGCTCGACCAACTCTTCGTAACCAATGACAACGACTTTCTTTACATCGGCCTCAGCGGCAACCTCGAAAACAACGGCAACTGCGTCGTGATCTTCATCGATGTGGACGCCGGCGCAACCGGGGCCAACGAGTTGTTCACCAAGGTCTTCGGACAGCCGATCGGCGACCTGCCGCGCTATCTCACCGGCGACGAGGGCGGCGGCCCGGGCTTCGACTGGGTCTACTTCGACCCAGGCTTCGCCCCCAACTTCGCGCTGGGCTTCAGCGGCGGCTCGCCGCTCGGCTCCCAGACCCGCAGCTACTACCTGGTCAACTGGACCACGCTGGCGATCGGCGGCGACCTGTTCAACCACGACAACGAGATCGCCGGCATGATCACCGCCGGCGACCCCACCGCTTCCGGCCCATCGGGCACGCTCGGCGATTTCCTGGCCACGGCTTCGCTCGGGATTCTGGGCGCTGGTGACAACTCGGGCGTGGATGGTGTCGAGGGTAACACCGACCCCAACTCACCGCCGCAACTGGCTGGCAACGATCCCGCCACGCAGATCACCGGCTTCGAGTTCGCGATTCCGCTCACGCTGCTGAATGTCGGCGTCGATGATTCCGTCTGCGTCTTCGCGATGGTGTCCAGCTCCGACGGTTGGTTCGCCAACCAGATGCTTCCGCCCCCGGAAACCGAGACCGAATTCTCGAATCCCGGTAACCGTAACAACGGCACGGAAGAGTACGATTTTGGCACCCTGACCGGCGACCAGTTCGTCTGCTACACCCTCACCGAGCCCGAGGGCTGTCCGAATCCCGGCGGTTCCGGGAACTTCTGCACGGCCGACATCGACGGCAGCGGGAACTGCCTCGTCGGCCTTAACGACCTGGCGCAACTGCTCGGCAACTACGGCACAACCAGCGGCGCCTCGCACGACGACGGAGACCTGGACGGGGACGGCGACGTCGATCTGAGTGACCTGGCGGCACTGCTCGGTCAGTACGGCGACGACTGCAACTAGTCACGACCAGGTGTTCGAGTGGTTTCGAGGAATCCGAATCTTGATCGCGGCCGCAGACAAGCCGGGCCCGACCCTTGGAGGGTAATAGACATGAGGACCTTATTCGCAACGATCACAACCGTAACGCTGGCCGGCGCAGTGCTGGGCGCCCAGCAGGACATCGATGGCATCAACATCGACCTGTCCACCTGGGGCGTGCCTTCGATCGCCGTCCAGGATACGAACACGCAGTTCGGCGACGGCGAAAACGAGCTGAACCAGTTGTTCGTCGATTCCGACAACGACATGATCTACCTGGGCATTCCCGGCAACCTCGCCGACAACAATGCCCTGACGATCTTCATCGACACCGACTTGGCGACGGGCAGCCATCCGCTGGAGACCGAGCCGAGCGGCGGCGTACCTTGCGTCGGCGCTTATCCACGCATTCTGCGCTACTTCGAGGGCACCACGCTCTCCGACCCCGAGCTGCCCGCGGTCTTCACGCCGGACCACGCCCTGACCATCTCGGTAGGGACGTTTCCGGGCCAGAGCGCGAGCCAACTGGTCTACGCCTGCGACCTGACCGACCTGAGTACGTTCGACGTGACCGTGCTCGGGATCGGAGCCGCCGATAGTGGCAACGGCCTGCTGACCGGCGCTTCCGGCGCCCAGATCGCACTCAATAACGACAACACGACCGGCGTCGGCGCGTGGTTCACACCGGACGGCGAGACTCCGGCGCAGACCGGCGATGACCCGACCGATACCAGCACGGGGATCGAAATCGGCATTCCGCGGGCGCTACTCGGGCTCGACGTCGCCACCCCGACCGACGTCACGTTGTTGGCCTACATCACCAACAACGCCCAGAGCGACGAGGGCATCCCGGGCGTTTGCGGACGTGCCGCTTATGGTTCCAACCAAGCCCTGCCCGGCCTCGCCGGTTGGGGCAACATGGCGGCGTTCAACGGCAGCACGGTGATTCTGGATCTCTCGGCGAATCCGCTCCCGAACTTCGCCATGACGGTGATCCCCGGCGTTACGCCCTAACGCCGTCGGTGTTGAGTGCAGCGTATGATCCAGCGCAACCGCACCGAGCGTGCGGCCCGCCGCGGCCGACGTAGATAGCCGAAAGCATCCTGATTGCCTACGTCGGCCGCGGGGGGCTGGCGCCACGGCTTGTAAGCCAGGGTTTGACGGGACTGCCAATGCCAGACGCGCCCTGGCGCCGGAGAGAAAGATGACTGCTCTGCCGCTTGCCATTCTGCTGTGCCTGCCGCTCCCGTCCGACAACAACGTGGAGTGGAATGGTATCTCACACGTCGCCTGGCAGGACCGCCGACCGATCTGCCCGATCGAGGGCGAATCGTTCCAGGTGCGTTTTCAGGCATACCAGGGCGATTTGACGTCGGCGCGCGTGATGGTCGATGACGTTGGCGTGACCGGCTACGACGCGGCCTGGCTCGAAGACCGTGGTCCGTACGCGATCTGGAGTGCCCAAGTCCCCGCGACTTCCTCCACGACGTTCAGCTACTACCTCGAACTCACCGACGGCACCGACACGGACTACTTCAGCGTCACCGGCATGTCTGATGCACCGCCAAGCGACGGCGGATTTGTGATCGACTACGACTCACTCAGCCACGCACCGCTCGGTTCGACCCAGGTCAGTGGTGGCGGCACGGTCTTCAAGGTCTGGGCGTCCAACGCCACCGCCGCTTATGTCGCCGGCGAATTCAACGGCTGGTCCACGACCGCCAACCCAATGACACCGCTCGGCGAGTACTTCATTGCTCACATCCCCGGCACGACGGACCGCCAGATGTACAAGTACGTCTTCCAGCCTGGAACGGTCTGGAAGTCGGACGCTCGGGGCAAATCGCTCGATCCCGGCCAGTACTACAACACGCACATCGAGGACGCGTTTCGATACGAATGGGTCAGCGGTGATTTTTCGACGCCGGCGTTCGAGGACATGATCATCTACGAGTTGCACGTCGGGACCTTTGCGGGTCGCAATGACCCGGATGCTTCGGGCGCCATCCCGGCCACCTATCGTGACGTCGCGGCGCACGTCGATCACTTTGTCGAGCTGGGGGTCAACGTGATCGAGCTGGTGCCGATCACGGAGGTTCCGTGGGATTACTCCGCCAGCTATAACCCGAGCACCGCCTGGGCGCCCGAGTGGAGATATGGCGACCCGGACGACTTGAAGTACCTGATCGACGTGCTGCACGCCAACGGCATCGCGGTCACGCTGGACATCGTCTGGAACCACTTCTCGCCAACCGACAACTACCTGTGGTATTACGACGGCTCGCAGATCTACTTCGACAGCCCGGCGGTGGACACGCCATGGGGCTCACAGGCCGACTTCGACAACGCCGAGGTGCGCAGCTACTTCCTCGACAGCGCGTTGTACTGGCTGGAAGAGTTCCGCATGGACGGCTTCCGCATGGACGCCACCGACTTCATGAATATGTATCAGGGCAGCGGGTGGGGGCTGATGCAGTCGTTCAACGACAGCATCGACAACCGTTGGATAAACAAGATCGCGATCGCCGAGCAGTTGCCGAACGACTGGTGGGTCACGCGGCCGACATCCGCCGGCGGCGCCGGTTTCGACACCCAGTGGCACGACGCCTTCACCGACGACCTGCGCCAGGAGATCATTGACTGCGCCTTCGGCGACCCACAGATGTGGAAGATCCGCGACATCATCAACGGCAGCGGAGCATACCTCCAGGGCACCTACGTCACGAATTATCTCGAAGCGCACGACGAGATCTGGCCCACCAACGGCGGGCAGCGGCTGGTCAAGACGATTGATCCGACGTATCCACACGACGACATCTACGCCAAGGGGCGGATCAAGCTCGCCCAGGGCCTGGTGCTGTTCGCACCAGGAATCCCGATGATCCACCAGGGTTCCGAGTGGCTGGAGTACACCGACTTCGGCGGCGGCAGCCCCAGCGGTGACGACCGGATCAACTGGGCGCTCAAAATCGCCAACGCGCCGATCTTCCGGTACTTCTGTGACGCGATCGCCGTGCGAAAGAGCAACGGCGCCCTGCGAGCTGACGCCGACGTCAACGTGTTTCACGTGAACGACGGCGGCAATGTGATCACCTTCCATCGCTGGGATTACGCCGGCAACGATCTCGTCGTCGTCGCCAACTTCAGCAACGCCGACTACACCGGCTATCAGCTCGGCTTCCCGCAGGACGGCACCTGGTACGAACTGCTCAACAGCCAGGCCGGCGAGTACGACGGCAACGGCCTCGGCAACGCCGGCAGCGTCGAGACCACCGGCGGTGCGCACGACGGCTTCGCGCAGTCGGCCTACCTCACGATACCGCAGATGGGCCTGCTGGTCCTTCGCTACAACGATCCGCCCGATCCGCCGGACTGTCCCGAGGATCTCAACCGCGACGGCGAGGTCAACCTGAGCGATCTTGCACAACTGCTCGGCGGCTACGGCATGACCAGCGGCGCTGCGCACGAGGACGGGGATACCGACGGTGACGGCGACGTCGATCTGGCCGATCTGGCCCAGTTGCTGGCCATGTACGGCGAAAGCTGCCCATAGCTGCGGGGCCGGTTTCCAACGGGTCGATACGACATTCGGCCCGGCATAGGGTGCGCCGGCCGGCCGAGAGTCCACCGATTGAAAACCGATGCCGCATAGCCCGGAGCGTCCACCCCGGTGGTGAACGCGGATAGCCCCCACGACCCCGGCACGGAGATCAACGGCACATTCCGATTTCTGGGCTGGAAAGTCTATAACATCCTATACCGATGCGGCTCGTAGCGCACCTGCGACGGGCGATCCGCTGGTCAGCGACCCGCACGGTTCGCGCGAGCTGCAGCCCTTATCTCGCATACAGCAGCCAGTAGGCCACGGGTATCACGAAGAGCGTGAATAGCGTGGACGCGAGCACGCCGAAGATCAGGGCCCACGCCAACCCGGAGAAGATCGGATCGATGGTGATCGGTGCGGCCGAGAGCATCGCCGTCCCGGCCGTGAGCAGGATTGGGCGCAGCCGGACGATGCGACTCTCCATGACGGCTTCGAACAGCGAGCGGCCGCGTTTGAGCGAGAGGTGGATAAAGTCGACCAGGATGATCGAATCGCGCGTCACGATTCCGGCCAGGGCGATCATGCCGATCATCCCGGTCGCGGTGAAGAAGATCGGATCCGCATAGCCGCCGACGTGCCCCGCGGCGACCGCATTGAGCAGCCAGAACCCCGGCATGATGCCGAGAATGCTGAGCGGAATCGCCAGCATGACGACCAGGGGAATCACGAATGACCCGGTCTGGCCCACGAGCAGGATGTAGATGGCGAGCAGCGCGGCGCCGAAAGCCAATCCCAGATCGCGAAACACGTCCAGGGTGATCTTCCACTCACCCTCGCCGGCGAAGTCGACCCGGAAACCGTCGGGAACCTGCCAAGCGACCCCGCTGCCGCTGGTGAAGAAAGTTCGTCCGTTCACCGGCCGGGGCGCGGCCTTGCTGATCCACCCGTTACCAAGACGCGCGAGCTCAACCTCACCGGCTTCACCGGCCAACCGGCGGTCGGCCTGCACATCGACGACCACGTCGGCCGGGGGGCGCCCCGCGGTCTCGGCGAAGACGTAGACGACGCGCTTGAGGTTCTTGTGGAGAATGGTCTGGTCGACGACCGAGCTTTCCCAGCGTCCGATCTCTGACAGCGCGACGAGACCGCCCGTTCGCCCTTTGACGTGTATGCGGGACAGGTCGGTTTCGCTGGAACGCAGCGGTCGCCGCAGCCGCAGGGTGATCTCCAAGGGGTTGCGTTCGCCCGGTAGGTGAACCGATCCGGCCCCGGCGCCTTGCAGACAGATCTGCAGCGTTTTGACGACGTCGGCCACGCTGACGCCATGCAGGGCCGCCTTCTCCCGGTCGGTCACGAAGGTCAGCTCCGGCCGGTCGGCCTCGACCGAGTCGTCGACGTCCACCACGCCCGGCTCCAGCTCCAAGCGCCCCCGGACCACGCGGGCGGCGGCGACCAGATCGTCGTAGGAGTGATCGGGGCGGCCGTAGACCTCGGCGACCACGCCGGCGATCACGGGGGGGCCCGGCGGTGTCTCGACAATCTTGAGGTTCGCGTCGTGTTTGTCGGCGATCGCGGTCAGGTCGTCGCGAATACGCAGGCCGATGGCGTGGCTCTGTTGGCGCCGGCTCTTCTTGCCCACGAAGTTGACCCGCAGCTCAGCGACGTTCGCGCCCCGGCGCAGGTAGTAGTGTCGCACCAGCCCGTTGAAGTCCATGGGCGAAGCGATGCCCACGTACGAGGTGAAATCCGTCACTTCGGGCACGTGCCGCAGGTACGCCTCGATCTCGCGGACCGCGGCATCGGATCGTTCCAGCGTGCCGTCTTCCGCGAAGTCCAGTACCAGCAGCAACTCGTTCTTGTTGTCGAACGGCAGCATCTTGAGCGGCACATGGCGCGTCGCGGCCAGACCCGCCGCCAGCACCGTGAGCCCACCCATCACCAGCAGAAAGCCCCACGCCGCCTTTCGCGATCGAAGCAACGGCGACATGAGCGGGTAGAACAAGCGATACAGCAGAGTGTCCTCGACCTTGCCGCTCTGCTGCGGATCCGCCATGGAATCCACTTGGGGCCGATCAGTGTCGTACCGGCTCTTCAACGCGTGATAGGCGAGCCACGGTGTGATCGTGAACGCCACCACCATCGACATGATCATGGCCACGGGGACGTTCAGCGCCATCGGCCGCATGTACGGCCCCATCATGCCGGTGATAAATGCCAAGGGGAGGAAGGACACGATCACCGCCAGCGTGGCGGTGATCAGCGGCGGGCGGATCTCGGCCACCGCCTGCAGAACGATTTGTCGCGTGGCCCGCCCGCGCATACGGAAGTGCCGCGAGATGTTCTCGACGTCAACGATCGGATCGTCCACCAGCAGGCCCAACGACAGGATCAGGGCGAACAGCGTGACCCGGTTGACCGTGAAACCGAACAGCATATTCACCGTCAGCGTGAGACCAAACACCACGGGAACAGTTACCGCGACGATCAGCGCTTCGCGCCACCCCATGCCCAGCGTCAGC
>SDBT01010953.1_pt1 | contig 14617 bp, 11 predicted proteins | sample 2277101 | NCBI WGS metagenome assembly SDBT01 (sample SAMN10404973, study PRJNA504765) | marine sediment metagenome | isolation source: marine sediment core GS10_PC15, 103 cmbsf | place: Arctic Ocean: Southern Knipovich Ridge | collected 2010
ATACGGCGCTGATAGCGCATTCGGAGCTTAGATGTTAGGGGCATGTTTTCCTCTTGGTGGATCCGGCCGGTTGTTCATGTAGCCACAATTATAGCACGTTTGCCAGAAGGGCGTAGAAGCCCAAGAGCCCAGCCACCGCAGCTACTACCTTGCCTGATAGCTTGATCCATTCCGGCCATCGCTCGAGATCTGCCAGGCGCCCATCGTGAGCTGTGACATTAGCCTGTACGTCCAGGGTGATACCGAGAAGCAAGTCCAGCTTCTCTGCGTTGGATGCTCGCCCACCCTCGATGATTGCTATAGCTCGTCTCCGTAGCTCACCATTACTCAGCATTCACTTCTTCCTCGATCTCCGTTATAACGTCGCCTACTGAACCCCAGGCGCTTCTCAATTCTACGACAAGATTCGGTATGGCGCTACCAACGGGCGGAGGCTTAGGAGGTAGCCTGCCCTGACGGAATGAGATGTCGATGCTGTCCGACTTGACACCATACGCCGTGCCTAGATTGTTCTGATCTGCGGAGATCTGCCACTGCTCCCAGCGCAGGTTGTTGGGTATCACATTGCCGTCTGTGTCCTTGAGCCAACCGATCGGTACGGCGGGCCAGATCTGCTCTGATTCCACTAGCTTCTGGAGATCCGATACGGATAGATGGTATAGATCCGGCCTGTAGCTCGCAGCCACCAATCCCCAATCCTTCTGCCAGCCACGCTTGAGTGAGTAGTAGTCCTGCCAGATGTACTTGGCGGTGTAGAACTCGGCCGCTCCGAATATGTCCTTCATTGCATAGTGGTATGGGAGTAGCCGGGTCATGGCCGTGCGCCTGCCCAGCTTGTGCCTGCGCTCTACGTCATCCCAGGCTGGGATGTCCACCTGGTCATCGAATATGCCACCGCTGGGCCAGCCCATCATCACCACCTGCTGCGGATCCATGTCATAGGATACAAAGGGCACACAGTAGACGGTGCGTAGCAGCCCTGCGTCTCCGGCCTTCTGCCAGTTATCCTCGAACCACGCATCATGCAGCTTGCCGAGTGACTTACGTATGCACACACCCACGACGCCCTGATCCACCATCTTATTCCACTTGATCGACTCACCCTGCTGTCCGATGTGTGGCTGATAGGCGTTCTGGTGCGAGCTTATGTCCGTCCAGATTGTTAGGTCAAGCATAGCCTACCTCTGCCAGCATCAGTGACGGCCAGGTTTGGTGTGTCTCTACTCGTGTGAAGTGCTTGGACAGATCCATCACGAACTCGAGCTCTGTCCAGGCTGTGCGATGCAGCTCGTTCTTGGTCACTCCCCTTGGTACGGAGATCCAGGCTGTGCCACTTGCCTTGAGAAGGTTGGCCATGTTAGCCATAGCCTGCTCAGGATCTGATACGTGCTCGATGACTTCGATTGCGAAAATGGTGTCAAACATGGGCTTCGTTACCGAGTCGCAGATGTCCTTCTCGATCCATTCGACATTGGGTAGTGGCCACTGCTTCTCTGCCCACTCGACTGCGTTCTCATCTACCTCTGTAGCCGTCACCCAATTAGCCTTGTGTGCGTACTGCACAACCTGGGCGCCGGTCCCGAACCCGACCTCGAGCACCAGAGGCCCGATCTCGTTTGATCGCACAATCTCCCTGTAGACCGCTGACTGTGGACATAGCATCACGGCCAGGTTCCCCCAAGGATAGAGCTCAGCGTTGACATAGGTACGTCTCTTGCGCAGCACTCGTGTCGCTTCTCTATTCACTATGCACTCCCTAGCTTATTCATCAGTAGCCGGATGGTTTGCTTTATCGATTGGAGCTCGTAGTCCCAGACCTCGATCGGCTCAGCCAGGTTGGGTAGGCTGCGCAGTCTCGAGAGCTGAAAGACATCCTTCGCCCTTCTGTCTCTGATCGTGTGCCAGTACCTTGATTGTACGAGTAGCGGGGTGTCCGGCCCCGGTGTCAGTACCAGGAAGTCTATCACGATCCCGCCCGGCCGGGATGCTCCGCCGTAGTATGCCCTTTGGTAGACATATCTCCAGCCTATGACTTCAAGAGCCACAGCTACCCGTGCTTCTTCTATTGAGCTGACTGGCCTGCCCTGTATAGAGGCGGGCAGTCGTTCCTCCATGCCTTCCTGCTCGAGTAGGCTGGGGATCTTATCCCTGGCCGTCTGTCTCCGCTTCTCAGTCGGGAACAGGTACACCATTATGTCACCAGGCCAAGATCCGGAAGGATGACTTGAATGAGTGAGAGCGTTCCTATCTGTCTCTCCGTGGCCTCTTGCTCTGCGGTGGTCACGGTGTCCTCTGATATGGCGAGCGGCGCCATCTCAGGCGGAGAGATAATCACCTTCGCACCGTCGAGTGTCGATGACGGCGCCTTGAGCGTAAAGACCTCGAGCTGCTCAGCGTACTCCTGTAGCCTGCCTGCCTGCTGCCATGCCTGGGTGTCAGTGTATGGCTGGTCAAGGAGATCTAGCTGCCCGTCCTCGAATAGTAGCGTGGCCTTGAATGAGAACTTGTGGGGCACCCCGATCAGCGACTCCACTAGCAGAGCTCGTAGGACAGGCGAGATCTTGGGTCGGGTAGTGTTGAGGCGTAGACGCACTCTGAGATACCGCCCTCTCACCGTCACCACCTGGTCATTGTCGTAGTTTGTGAGGAAGATTTCCTCCGATGGAGAGAGCTCGATGTTTCCACCAAATACGGCAGTCCACGCTAACCCTTCTTCATCCGTGTCAAGCTGATACTCGGGCTCGATCCAATGCTGGCCGTCCGGCTCTCCGACTCCGGCTACCGCAGGTACATTCAGCCTGTCTGACACTACCTTGATAGACGAGAACACCTTTTGCCTGTCGTCCAGATTTGCGTAGATCCTGCTGCCCGAGACATAACCCTCTGCTGCAAATTGGTAGTTTACGTCAGTGATGGGATCGTCGCCCTGGTTGGGTAGATCTAGCCACACCAGCTCGTCGCCTTCTTCAAGCCAGATCCGGCTATTGAGCCCTACAAAGGCGAGGGCCGATGGGATACGCTGGATCTTTATGTCTCTAATCCGACGAGCCCACCCAGCCTGATAGATGACATCGTGATTGTCGAGGCCCGTTAGCCGTGTGACTGACGAGTACCCGCTTGTCCCTGGCGGTACGTCCACCACGCAGAATAGCTGGCCGGGGTAAGTCTCGAGCGCCTCGATCTCTCCGATCCTATTCAAGCCCATTCCCACACCTTTGTTCGGCCCTACGTCTGTCAGTGTGTTTCCGCCCGTCAGTCTCTCGAGCAGCCCACCCGCTAGTGACAGGTACAGGCTTGTGTTGAATATGGCTAGTGCGTGGCCGGTGCGCTCAGAAGCGAACCGCTTGAGCTCCGGTAGCAATACGCCTGCCCAGAGCCCAGGTATAGCTCCGCCCTCTCTGGCGAATAGCTCACTCCTGGTAGTGGCCCATGCTATCCGTGCGTCGTTGGTATCGACGTACTCGATGGCATTGACTAAGGCTGACGGGTCGCTGTCTCCGAGCTGCTCATCCCCTCCCCACGCTGCCTGCGCAGCCCAGGTGCCGGGCGTCCTCGTTTCGGAGACTAAGCCCGTGTCGCCGGTTGACATATTATCCTCGAGCTTGACCAGGACTGGACCCTCTGTATCGTCCTGCACGTTTATCATCAGTGTGGTCCGATAGTTGCCGGCTCCACCCGTGGCGTCATTGATCGACTTGCTCTCTATGGTGTAGGTGCCGGCGTTGTTATATTCCCGGTACATCCAGATCGGCCCAAGGTCGTGCCCCTGTGGGATGTAGGCAATCATTTCCTCGTCGCTCGGTGGGCTGCCACCCACTCCGATAGCTGGAGGGCCGGTTGGGGGGAACGGGATTGTGTGAGAGATCTCGAACCAACGATCTGAGCCAAGGACAACGTACTCGGTATCGTTGTCGTGTGTGTATAGCCAGTTATTAGCTACGTTCAATACGCCTGATGTGCTGCTCGTGACGAGTCTGAATGGTACCTCCTCGGCTGAGCCTGGGCCGGCAAATACCCACACCACACAGCCCGCTGCTGTGTTTCCAGCCCAGGATGTTTGAGTGGAGTCGTTGAGCTGGGCTGGGGTGGCAGCGTTGTCATCGGCTACCCCACGCCATCCGTTCATCAGCAATGTGGGTGCTCCGTTGATCGGCCTGCCCAAATGATAGATCTGATTCCGGTACCACCATAGCCAGCCGGAGGCGTCTATTCCTCCGGTCTCGGATGTAAGACGAAACATGAGCTGATATTCGGTGTCCGGGTAGGCGAACCAGCTAACTCCCAGGTCAGCGGAGGTATCGCTTGTGGCTATGTTGGCGCTCGAGTCAGCGTCAGGGTCTAGGATGAAGCCCATCTCTACGCCGCTTGCGGCAGTGGCTCGCTCGTTCGGCCAGATCGTGAGCCAATAGTCCGTAGCTGCTACTAGAGCACCGGGCTCGCCGTCCTCTGTTACGTCATCCCAGCGCATCATCGGCTCACCTGCGTCATTGGTGGCGAATTTTACAGAGCCGGTCACTCGAGATGTTCCGGGCTCAGATCCCCCGGCGTCGTCGTTGTCGAGTGAGAAGTAGAGAGCGTGAGAGCTTTCTTCGTCCTCTCCTATCTCAGTACCGAAAGGCTTGCCGAACATGTGGAAGGCATCGAAGGTGCCGCCCTCGACCGTAGTGAACTTGGTAGAGATGGCATCAGTGTCGGTACCCTGCACCATCCGTATCCTGCCGATGCCTCCCCGATCGTTTAGGTGGGAGGCGGTCTGCGGTTGCATGATTACAACGGGTGAATTTTCAATGTAGGTGAAGTGCTCTCGTGGCCCTAGCACTACCCGGCCGCCTGAGATCGTCTGGGTCCGGGCGCCACTGTGGTACTTGGTGCGGTTGTCCTCAAATCTCTCCTGGCCAATGCCAGAAGCCCAGCTCGCCTGCGCTGATGTGACGAATGGCAGCTCGCCGTCTGAGTATTGGCTGTCGCCGGATGATGTCTTGATTGGGCTGGTCTCTAGGTTGGACCTGGCTACTGCTGTCTCCAGGCGGTTGCCTGACGCATCAGAAAGGATCAGACCTATCTCGGTCCCATCCTCTGCTATGAGTGAAAGGTGATGTGTGGGGTTTACTACTGCTGGCCCGACATCGACTGCGTATGCGGGCATGGGCTAAGCCTGTAGGTCGGGGTTGATACCGGCGCCGCCTCGAGATCCTACACCCATGAATAGCATAGGTTCGGGTAGCGGTTGGTTGCCGTGAGACTGATACTTGCCAGCCATCTTAGCGGCTCGGTTGAATAGGTTGGTGGTCTGCTCGTCGAGCTTCTCTGAGTCCCTGGATCCAATCAGCGCAATGTACGCCTCCTGCACCGCCTCCCACTTCAAGCGAAGGGGGCTCACTTCTCGCCGGATCTCGCTGGCGTCAGTGGTGAGCTCCGGGTGAGGGATGTTCCATCCCAGACGCATGTTGAGCGTACCGTCATACACCGGGGGATCTGTGAGGAAGCGTAGGGTGTCACCGAACTGCGTCCATCCGTAGTGCATACTCCAGGCCGGGTTGTCTGCTGTGCTGGGATCCGTATAGGCCGAGAGCTCCACCGTCATAATGCGGTTGGCCAGCGGGATCCCTACAGGGGCAGCCGTTGTCAAATTGTAGTCCTCTTGGAGGCCGACCGTACTCATGGTGTCGTAGGCTGGGAACTCTCCCAGGTTTATAAGCGCCTGGTTGACTGCGTTCCTCAGATCCGATCGATTGTAGATTGAACCAAAGATCGTGTACTCCTGGGCTCCGGACAAGGCCGCTACTGCTGGCGTCCAGGTGACTACACCCGCCACGCTCAGCGTTGAGATGATCCGAGAGACATGTGGCGTCTCATCATGCAGCCAGATCGTGCCTGCGTCCACTGCGCCTGTTATCAGGGGGATCGTAGCATCTGTGATCGTGAGCGTGGTAGCGGCCGTAGACGTATTGCGGTAGAGACCGCCCTTCTTGAGCTCCAACGCTACGTCTCGAGTCAATTCCCATAGATCCTGCATAAGCGATTATTCTCCTAATGTAAGCGCCTATTCGATTATTCGCTTACTGCGAAGCCTTCGGCTTCCTTCTCAGGTTCTTTCTTTGGCTCGGGCTCTGGCTCCGGCACGACTTCGGTACCGTTGACGAAGTACCCACGATCCGCAACAAAGAACCCTAGTATCCCGGCGCTCGAGCGGAACCTTCCGCCTACTGCCTTGGGTCGGATGCCGATTAGATCCTCTCCAATCAGCTCACCCGTTGCCGGGTCATCCTGACGGAAGCGCATCTTGTAGATCTCGCTTACCGGGTAAACCTCCCCGTCAAATTCCTCATTCATCTCGTGATCGAATGGGGGTGGTGCTTCCTGCTCATAGTCCTGAACGTCACCCACTAAGATGTAGCCCTTCTTGCCGGTGCCTGCTACCTTCTCGAGATCTACGTCCAGCTCCTTCGCTAACCTACGTGCTCCTGGTGTAGCTTGTGGCATTGCTTCCTCCTTGAAGATACCTAGTCTTTCCAGTGATCGATTATGCCGTATGCGCTGATGGATATTCCAAGCATTGCCAGGAACATGACGCCGATAACTGACGCCTGGGAGATGCTACATATAACATCCCCGTCGAGTAGCTGGCAGAGAGTTTGTACTTCCACTTATGCGACCAGGGTGACTGTCATGCCTACGGGCTTCTCACCGACGAGACGCACGAGCGCCTCGAGAGATCCACGCTGCGGCTTACTTCCCTTGTTGGATGAGAAGTTGATCGATGCCCATGATGTCGTCCAGGTGCCACCATTGTCGGCGTTCGATGCAGTGGGGCCAAGTGCTGAGATGCACTCCGCTACCCATGCTACATTCTGAGCTCCGACATTGGTGCAGGTCACTACGATCGGTACGCCTATTCCAGCCATTGTGTTACTCCTTTTCCTTGCCGTTCAATTTGTTGAGTCCGTATCCTACAGCGCCTATCAAGGCGACGGTTATGAGTGCGATCAGCAACCATTCTGACGGTGACATACGCCTATGGTATCGCAATAAATCAAAGGGCGCTACCACGATTTGCGTCTCACGGTAGCGCCCGTTGCTATTTAGTTTATGTAGCTGCCGACACAGGCTTAGAAGTCTGTGTACTCGCCGCCGTCATCGAGACCAAGACTGAATAGGCTGATGGTGTTTCCACTATCGAAGGCTGGGATGACAAAGCGAACGTATCGGTGTTTCATCTGTACCGTGTGTCTCTCGACGGTGGGCAAGCTGGCGACGGCCAGAGAGTCTGCGAACAGGATCTCCGTACCTTCCTCAGTTGCTCCATCATCAGAAAACTCAAGGTGCAAATTGATAGCATCCGTGTTGTCTCCTGCCGATCCTACAATCATAGTCCAGACTAAGGGCCGGATCGCTCCACCTTGTCCAGGTGGTGCGGCCACTTCGTACTCGGAGATCTGCGGGGCTAGGTCTGCACCCACCGCCCACATATCAACCCAGGCACCCGTGACTTCTGCGGCTGTTCCGACGACTGTTGCGGCGTCTAGCAGCATGAGATTAGTGTCAAACATTACTCACTCTCCTAGTTGGCCACTATGCCAACGGCTCTAGCGACTGCTCGGGGGTTCTCGTGCATGATCCCCATGGGCCAGTCAATCACGGTTCGGTAGGTTACGCCATCTTCCAGCAACCCGATCGGATTTACGTCCAACGGGTATAGCTGCAAGCCGTTCAGGTACATATCGCCTGTTCGGATCGCATAGATGGAAGTCGCATCTCCACCTGTTAGGGCGGAGCCTGCATCGTTCTCGACGTTACCTATGATTTGGGTCACTTGATCTGCCATAACACCCAGGTCGATGAGCGCCGGTCCCGAGGGGCCGTAGCGTGTCACCTTCAACCCAAAGCTGTTCTCGTCTTGTGCCCAAAGGCCGTTCTGACGAAGCGCAGAATTGAGGCGAAGGAACATCTGCTCATTCATTACGAATGCGCTGGGTGCATGTCCGTCAACGACATGTGAGAGCTCGTCGAGGATGTCAAGCACGGTGTCGAAGTTGGCAGCTAAGCCAGCTCCTGCATCTGGAGAGATGTCAACGCCTGCCCCAAGAACAGTTTGTCGTGCGGCCAGGTAATTCACTAGCCGGTACCAGATCCCCGTGAACCCGTCAGGGTCTACGGTCGGATCGCCGTTCACGAAGTAATCGTTGAACTCATAGGAGATCGCCGTGACGAATGCCTCAGTATGCTTACCCATCTGTGCCGGGTCAGCCTTGACTAAGAGCTTGTCTACGTCGATGTCTCCACCGAGATCGAACACCCTCTCAGTCAGAGGCTCGAAGGTCGCCTTGCTGGAGCTCCAGCCCTCACCAATCTTACGGAAGCCAACCTGCGGCAGTCCACTCGATCGGATGACGGTCTTTTGCAATCCACCAGACGCCTCAAAGCTCAGGCTGTCAAGGATGAATGACTCTCTGCGGAATACGTCAATGACGCCCCGCTCGATGTTGGAGGGAGCAAGCTGAGCGTAGTCAGCAAGTGTTAGTGTTGAAGGCATAATGCCCTCCCCCGGTCAGATTATTCCGCTGGTGCTGGAAAGTCGTCTGACTCTTGGTAGCCCGCCTGTAGAAAATCTTGGCTAGTCGTTCGGCTGCCGCTGGGGGTCTCCTCTGGGAGGATCGTCCCTTTCTTGGCACCCTTCCCTCTCGGGTTTACGCCTGGCCCAGACGGTTCGGTTTCGGTTTCGTCGCTGAGTGCTGCTTCTGGGTCGGCCAGTCTCTCAACCTTGGCTGTAATGGCCGCGTCGATGCTGTCCATAAACACCTTCGGGTCTTGAGTCTGCTGGTCAATCAGAGCGAGCTCGACATCATCCTGTAGGATGACGACGCCTCTCGTTCTCATCATGTCCAATGCCAGCTTACCCATGCCGCTCGGTTCCTGCTGCTGAGGGTTCGGCAGTGGCTCTGCCTCTGGTTCCTCATCACCCGTGCCCGTGAGAGCATCAGTCAGAGCTTTGTTGCGCTCCAATTCTGCCTGTGAATCTGAGATCTCGACTCCCTGCTCTCGCAAGGAAGCGATCAGATTGTTTACAGGGTCGAGTTTCGCTTTCAGGCTTACCGATTGTCGGTCAATAAGTGATTGCACTCCCTGGTACTGAGTAGCTAGGCCCTGCTTTATCCTAGTCTCGAGGGCTTGCAGATCTCCCAAGGTCGCCTGTGTCTTACCGTTCTGCTCGTCGCTTGCTCCGTCGCCGTCACCTGGGCGGTCGTCGGAGGCTCCTCCCCCTGCCTTGGGGGATGCAGCCGGGTCATTCGATTGCTTGGCCATTACTTTCCTCCAGCGTGATTACATTTTAGGATAATTCCAATAAAGGTGCAAGTGGAGATGCTGGGAGTCGAACCCAGGTGCCGGCCTCGAATGCCTGTCATCCCCTTATTCTAGTGGGTACCGCTTGTCGAGGTATAAGCCCATGGCGAATACTAACGGAGCGCAGATTATTAGAACAACGTATGAGACGCTCACGGTAGGCCCTGGCTGCCGGCTTGTACTGCCTGTGGCTCCAGTGACTGCTCGATGTCGAGCCCGTCTACCCAATCTACAAACGACTCAGCCTGGTTAGCTCCGGTCTTTTCCCAGATCCTGCGCAGCTCTTGTAGTGCTCCGGATGTGAGCGTCTGCCCACCGTACCGATCGGCCATGAGCTGCCGCATGAGCATGGGGTTCGAGATGATCTCCGCTACGCCCAGGCTACCGAGAGATCCGGTGTCCTCGTTCTCCAGGTCATAGCGTTCGTAGTAGGATCGCAGGAAGTCGTTGCCCTCCATCTGCCCGTCTCGCCAATCCCAATACTCCTCGAGCTCAGGCCAGGTCTTGAGATAGTCCTTACGTGCCTGGCTGCGCTTAGGCCCTGATCCAAAATACCCTTGTTGTACTGCGAACCAATTAGGATGCTGCTTATTACGCTCCGATCGGAACGTGTCAATGATGTTAGCTTCTGCGTCCGGTAGCAGGTTGAGCGGTGGCGCCACTTCCTTGTACTCGATCCTATGCTCGGCGTTGTCTGGTACGTATCCGCCCACCAGGTAGGCCCACGATGCCAGGCTCTCGAGAGGTATGTCACCGTAGCTGCGTGTCTCCTTGCTCAGGAATAGCTCTTGGAAATCCTGACCTAGCTGCAACCGTGCCAGCTCTTTGTTAGAAGATCCTAGCTGGTTGTAGCCTGTCCAGATCTCATCGACCAGGAAGAAGCGCATCCGTTCCTCTTGGCTGTCGAAGCTGGCTAGTCTGCCCTCGTATTCTGGGTACTTCTCAAAGAAGCGGGTTGTGGCAGTGTCATCGCCCAGCGCCCTCGATGTAATCGCAAGGCTGAACTCCTCGCCTAGCTTACGCTGTCGCTGCTCACCTTGCGGGTACGTGTCACCGCCAAGACCAAAGAGCCAGAAGGCGGGGTTGGCATAGACTCCAAAGTTGCGGGAAGCATTCACTCGCCTTATCGCCTCATCATAGAGCGGGCCTGTTTTCTCCTGCCCTGCTATCAGTAGCTCCTTGACCATGCTCGGGTCGTCGCCCATCCAGTTAGAGAGCATTCGATCTACCCTGTAATCCTCGAAGCGGTCAACCTTTGGTAGGTTGAAGGCGTCTCGTATTGGCCCTTCCAGGTTGATACCTTCTGGGTTCCCGATACCTGTCATCTGAGCGAACATGCTCGTGGCTGACTTTGTGTACCTGGTCAATGGCAGTGGCGAGATCCGCTCCGGTGTGCCTCGTGCGAACTCTCGGCCAATGCTGATAGGTAGTGCGAAGCCAGTCACCAGGCTCATGTAATCGAGTGGATCCTTGAACTCCTGCTCCATCTCTTGCCTAGCCGTAGCTAATGCCAGATCCCAGAGCTCACCCTGCTTACCCTGTATCGCTGCCTGCGCATCCTGCGGGTGTGTCTCTCCGCTCTCAACCCACTTCTGAATGATGTAGCCGGCCCGCTTGCTCTCTCTGTTCTGGGCTGTGGCTACCCGGTCGAGGTTGTCGAGGAACATGTGGGGTGGGAAGAACTGCCGGATAGGATCTATCCAAAGACCGTTGCCCATCCATTCCTCCATCCAAGGTAGGGGTAGGAACATCTTGCCTTGCAGCCGTCTCGGGAAGCCCGGCCGTTCCTCCTGCTTGCGCCTGGCCTCGTTGAGCCTGGCATAGTTAGCCATGAGCGCCGGGTATTCCATGAACCTTAGCGCCCAGCGCATGATCGTCCTGGTGGGCCAGAAGGAATAGTTGAATGGGATCCCAAGGAAGTGCGTATCGATACCTCTCAGCGCCGTGTAGTCTAGCAGCGAGAAGTTACGTACATCCTCTCCCCATTTCAAGCCGGAGAACTTGGTGCCCGTGAGCTCACCCTTCAAGCTCTTAGTCCATGCCTTGAGCTCGGCCTGCTGATCTGGCCGCAGCTTATCCCGAACGGTGTTGCTTCTAATTTCCTCGGTGATAGCCTGGTCGCCGGTCATCTGCTCACGCAGCTCGTCCATCACGCTCAGTAGGTTACGGTACCCTTCTGCTGACTTGGCCGCACCCTCTTGAATGCCTTGCACCTGCTCATAGTAGCCACGGTTCTCGTATTGGTCGGGCAGTTGGAATAGCTCAGACTGTGGCGCCGGCCCGTCCTTCGCCTTGGCCCACAGCTCTACGTTGGTTGGGTATTCGTAAGCTCCAAGTAGCCCCATCTGCCCTACGTCAGGCTGCGCTATGATGTGCCTGGCATAGGTTTGTAGCTGTGTCCTTATGGCCTTGGCTGAACGCTTACCTGCTTCCAGATCCACAAGGATCTGTGTCTGAAACTCGCTCAGCCCTTCGTCGAATAGCCTGCCCTGCTGTAAGAACTCCTCGACGTTTATCCCCTGCTCTTTCAATGAGACTAGCTGCTCGACCGCTGATGTCAGGTCTGACATAATCGATAGCTGCTCAGGCCGGCGCCCAGCTCGGATCAGTCCCTCTGCCTTAGCCATGTCGCCACCGGCTGCCATCATTCCGTTCGTGATGTTCTTGATAACTGGATCGGTTGACTCGAACACTAGCTCCGACAATCGAATGGCTCCGTCGCCATCCCCGTAAACGTACATGAAGATCGCAGCAAGTATCCTGTCCATGCCTTGCCGGGTGATCTCTCCATCCCTGGTGAGAAGCTGGGCCTGCTCAGATCTCGGAGACTGCTCGACGAATTGCCGCACTACCTCTTGGTTCTTTGTCGCCTTGAGTGCGTCCTGCACCGACTGACCCTCGCTGATGATTAGGTTTGTGAGCATTTTGTCGGATATTTTAGCGACATCTATAGCTGCCTGCTCCGCTGCGCTCGTGCCCAGGATGGCTGACTCATTCGCTAACCTTGAGAACTCGAAGCGGTCAACATCCGATACCCGCTCACGCACAAGAATTGGGTTATCGGGGAAGTCTCCCTGCCCCCTGTCGTATGCGTACATGTCTCCGTAGGTATCGTTCTTCATCATGTCGATTAGGAGCTGCTTGTACGCAGCGTAATTCTCTGGGAAGTCTCGCATGGCCAGGCGGAGTGCGTTCACCCTGCCGTTTCCGCTCTCTATCATGCCATCGGATCCTATGATTGGAGATCCTTCGTCTATCCTGCTTGTCGGCTCGAGCAATGCGTTGGGGTTGAGCTCCGATGCTATGACCTCTGACTGCCGGATGCTGGCTGCCCTGCTCCGGTCTCTGGGTTGTAGGTCTTTGGGATAGCCCTTGGTGGGGCTGCCGTTCAGCTCATGTGAGGGTGTGACCTCGCTTATATCCATAATTCTGTACGTAAAATCGTACATGACATTAGGATCTGCGCCGTGTGCCTGGGTCACATCACCTATCAGGCCACCTAACTCTGCTGATGGCTCTACTGTCGCAAGTACCCTGGCTGCCATAGCATCTACGTCAGCATCAGTGAATGCTTCGCCGCCCTCGATGAAGGCATCGCTCTCGGCTCTTACACTTTCCTCGAGTGCTAGTCCTCGGGCCGGAGCCTTGGGATCCGGCTGACCTCTGACTACAGCATCAGCCTCGATCGATTGCCAGTTGACGTTATAGATGTCGAAGTCAGGCGCCCGCCCTCCCATCAGATCTGAATAGAGCGCCCGCATCGGTTCGCTCAGCGGTATGTCGATGCTCGAGCCCTTGATCCCACGGTAGATGTCGAGTAGCCATTGTCGGAACTTCTCGAATACAGCCTGTAGCGCAGGTGTTGGTGCGTTGCCCTCTGCATAGAAACGCTCGAAGCCTCTAACGAATGCTTCCTCTGCCGCCCGCACCTGGTCAGCCTCGCCAACAAACTTACCCTCGAATACCTCTACCTTCGTGAGATCTGCTGTCGTCTTTACCCTTACTCCATCGCCGCCCAGGTACTCAACGTCATAGGAACGTACAGTTTTGTTTAGCCATTCCATGACAGTCTCGAGCTCGGAAGGCAGTAGGTCCAGGCGGAATATGTGGCCTACCTCATGCAGCGCAGTCGATGGATCCGCACCCTTGAAGAACCGCATGAGAGCCCGGCCATCCTTGCCGATCTGGGTTGCACCCTTCGGGCCTTGGAACATCCTGGGCTGGGACTGTAGCCATTGAGCGTCGTTCTCTGCCAGCTTCCACGCTTCGTATGCTGTGAATATGGGCTCAGGGATCTCGGCTCGCTCACCGAACACGCTGCGAATATCCTCACCGTTGAGCAGCCTGGACATCGTTGGCCCGCCGAGACCTTCCTTGCCAAGAGCCTTCGCTAGTGCCTTACGTGCGTCGAGCTCTGCTGCCCGGATCTGCGTCTCATTGCCCATCTGGTATAGCCGCTGCCCATCATAGAGCGTGGCATTCCGTACCGCATCATTGGTCTCGATCAGTACGCCTGGGTGTGGCTCTCCCATCTTGATTCTTCCGTGTACCCTGCGAGCCAGGCCACGAGCCGAGACCGAGTCGATGCCGTAGTTGTCTAGCCTGACCTGCAAGGTGGTCTCGTAGGTATCAAGACTCTCCCCTGATTGCCGGGCCAGATCGTTCAGGTCTATTCCGGTCTCTACCTCTACACCCTTGGAGTCATACAAGTCGCCGTACCATTCAAACAATGATCCGATTTGCTGCCCCTTCACCCTGACCTCTACACCGCCAGCGAACCTCGTGCCCGTCGCTGCTTCGTCGGTCACTGTGAACTCGGGCGCTGTGCCTACGAAGTCTGCCTTGCTGGTCTCTCCGCCTACCTGCTTGGCCAGCTTCTTCATGCTGCTCGGCACGATCTGATCGTAGAACTTCACCATCCCCTTCGCCATCCGTTGAGCTCGCTGGTTGACGCCTGCATCTCCGACATTGAATCTGTCGAGCTCGTAGACATGGTGGCCGGCGCCTTCCTCCGTAGTGTATGGCTCGAAGTCTGCATTCTCCGGACCTACTCCCTCGTTGAACCCTTGGTAGTAGTCCTGGGTGTTTTCTAGCTCGAGCTCGTCAACGCCTAGAAGCTCGAGATGATGTTGAATGTCGCCTCTTTCCGTGTAGCGTTCCTGTGCTCCATCGTCATAGAAGATCTCGAGAACGTCGCCTACGGGTGGGCCTGCATCGAGGGTGGTATCTGCCTCTGTCCTTCCATAGCGCCCTTCTCCCCTGCGTAGCACTATTC
>SDBT01010954.1_pt1 | contig 14615 bp, 11 predicted proteins | sample 2277101 | NCBI WGS metagenome assembly SDBT01 (sample SAMN10404973, study PRJNA504765) | marine sediment metagenome | isolation source: marine sediment core GS10_PC15, 103 cmbsf | place: Arctic Ocean: Southern Knipovich Ridge | collected 2010
GGCGAAGAGTGGATATTAGCTGGGGAGTATTCCCAGATATTACTACCAATGATATGTGTCAATTTTATAAGCACGTCATTTGGAGGTGTATTAATCATCGTGGGAAAATTAAGAGTTGAGCTTATCTGGCGAATTTATTATGTTGGAATTACACTTATCTCATTGATTTTAGGACACTTATTATTTCATGATATGAAAATGATTTTAATATGTTTTTCCATAGGTAGAACTAGTTCATTTTTGATATATATATACTTAACATATCGATATTCGAAAGGAAATGCTCAGTATAGAGGATCGTAATAGAGGAGATATAGTTTTATCAACTGCAGTTTTCTTTCCTGTTTCAGTATTGATGATACAATATTTTTTAATAGGTGTTAATTTGATTGAATATGAATCATTTAGCATTGTCAGCAAAATATTATCTGCTATTCCAATGATTATGGCCTTATTTTGGATAATAAAACGAAAGTTAATTTTGTTATTAGTTACCTATTTAGTTATTGTAGTACTTATTATCCTGAGTCTGACAATTAATGCAAAGAATGGATCATATATTCTTTCCGAGGGATATTATCTATTATTAATTAATGTCCCATGCTTTCTTGGCATAGCTTCGATTAGGGATATTAATATTCTTCGCAGGGTTATGCTGTTCATTTCTTATTTAATTTTCTTTTTTGGCATAGTATATGTTTTATTTGTTGTTTTAGGCATAATTATGATTACTAGCTATGCGATGAGTTTCTCTTATTTTTTATTACTTCCTGCTTTAACGTTTGTGAGTAAAAAAGAATTTGGTTATTCCGTTCTTTTTATAATTATCCTCAGTATTATGATTTTGCTTGGGTCCAGAGGAGGTGTGTTAGCAGCTGGCTTATATGCTATTTCATTACCACTCTTTAGCAAAGAGTATAAAAGAAATATAATATTATTAGTGATTTTGGTTGCTTTGTTGTCTACAAGTTTGTTTGCACTTTTTCATTTTATACAGGAACAGGCTGGTTTTAGCTCAAGAACAATCTCTTTGTTTCTTGAAAATGATCTATTGAAATCATCAGGAAGAATAGATATTTACATGAAAACATGGCAAAGCATATTAGATTCTCCCATTCTGGGATATGGTATTTATGGAGACCGGTTTTTACTAGGTACCTATTGTCACAATTTCGTATTGGAAATGCTGTATAATTTCGGACTTTTATTTGGTTCCGGATTGATTTTAATAATTTTTTCTAAGGCTGTTCTTGTCTTCTTGAATTTAGATAAAGACAGAAAGAAGCTTCAATTAGCACTATTTTTTTTGGGAGTTTTCCCGTTATTTTTTTCTAATTCATACTTAAATTATTTTGGGTTTGGAATTTTCCTTGGTTCCCTCTTTTGGACAATTCCTAAAACGGATGCTAGAATGGGATACTTAATTAATAGACAAAGCAGATAATTGAAATTTAAATGTTTAAATACTCAGCATTCGAATGAAAAAAAAGGTCATTATATTATATAATAAAGTCTGGGACTATAGAATTGAAATGTTTAACCTGATCAATAGAGATTTTGATCTCACCGTTGCATATACCGATAAGAAATTCATAGATAGTTCTTTTGATTTTAAAACATTGTATACTCCAGGTCGAAAGATTGGACCTTTCTATATACACTTTAGAAACCTTCATAAGATAGTAAAGAACTATGATGTAGTTATTGGATTATATGATGTTAGAATTCTTTCTATTATGGCACTTTCTTTGCTTAGAAGACGGTACTATAAACTAATTTTTTGGGGGATTGGAGTAACAGCAAGCTATAAAAATCGATTTGATTCAAAACAAACTTGGGACCGTATCAGATATTTCTTTGGTAGGAGAGCTGATGCACTTATCTTCTATAGCGACTATCCTTTACAAAAATATATTGATCATGGCTTGCGTAGAGAGAAATTATTCGTCGCACATAATACTGTTTCCGTTGAATACATTGATGATTATGAGGAGGACAAAAAGAAGGATTTCCTTTTTATTGGTACTCTTTATAAGCAAAAGGGTGTAAATGAGCTTATTGATGCCTATGTTACTTTCATAAAGAGAACAACTGGTGCTCCGAAGCTCCACATAATTGGTGGTGGACCTTACGAAGACGAATTGAGACAATTTCTTATTAATAACAATCTACATGATCATATTATAATACATGGGCCAATTTATGATAAAAAAGCCCTAAAGAACTATTTCAGAAAGGCTATTGTATGTATTTCTCCAAATCAAGCCGGATTATCTGTATTAACAAGCATGGGGCACGGTGTCCCTTATTTGACCAGTTCAGATTCATTAACTGGGGGTGAACGACTAAACATTGAGAATGGAGTAAATGGAATTTTATATAATGCTGGTAAAGATGAACTAGTGAAGCAAATGATTTGGATGAATAATAATAGAGACAAAATGCTTGAAATGGGCAAGAAAGCATATGATCATTATACTTCCTGCAGAAGACCTGAGCACATGGCTGCATCTATTGTTCAGGCCATTAAATATAGCTTAAAAGAATCTTTTGTGAGTTGAAAAGACCACTACCTGCTCGGCACCCTGGTATACAATATGAATATTAAAATCTGAAGCCGGGAAAATCAATGGGTTTTTCAGGTTTAATTAGTTAAACATTTATATTTAATTTATAAACGATTTAGAATGTCAAAAACAACATATCTTTTTGGTTTAGCAAAGCATATTTCTAATAGACGCATTTCAAAACTTGCTTTTGTTGATAAGGAATCAAGGATCAGCAAAACTGCATCAGTTTATTATAAAGCGAAAGTATATAAATCAAACATTGGAGATTATACTTATATTGGGCCTAGAACCCAACTTGTGCGAACCAGTATCGGCAAGTTTTGCTCTGTTTCTTATGACTGCTCTCTCGGTTTAGGTTCCCATACAGTAAAAAATATTTCAACTTCTCCGATTTTCACATTTAAAAAGAATAGTACTAGATATCGTTGGGTTGATTCTTCTTCATATCATGAGATGAAAGGTGTATTAATTGGTAATGATGTTTGGATTGGAACAAAAGTAATAATCATGGATGGTGTGAATATTGGCAACGGTGCTGTGATTGGGGCAGGTTCAATTGTTACAAAAGATGTGCCTGATTATTCGATAGTAGCAGGAGTCCCGGCCCGAATTATTAATTATAGATTCGATAAGCCAATTATAGAAAGACTCTTACGGTTGTGTTGGTGGGAATTCCCTCCAGAGTTATTAAAAAAGAATATAGATCTATTTTCTAAAGAGAATATAACAATTGAGGATTTAGAAAGTTTCAAATATGATTATAGATCTAAGTAGGGTTTGCTGAGTCTCGAGAAATATCTGCGTATAATTTCGTAATCTTATGCAATTGTATAGAAATCATCTTAAAAGATTATTTGATCTGATTGGTTCCATAATTTGCCTAGTCCTCTTTTCCCCAGTATCAGTATTCCTAATAATTATCCTTACAATTGCATTCAGAGGCAAACCTTTTTTTATTCAGCATAGACCTGGTTGGAAAGAACAAGACATCAGAATAATAAAGTTCAAATCTATGAATGATAATGCAGATGACGATGGAAACTTGTTATCCAATTTTGAAAGAACAACGAAATTGGGAGGTTTTATTCGCAGAACGTCATTGGATGAACTACCTCAGTTACTTAATGTTATTAAAGGTGATTTAAGCCTGGTGGGTCCTCGTCCATTACTTAATAAATACCTTCCGCTTTATAATAAAACACAGAGGCGTCGTCATGATGTAAGACCGGGAATTACAGGCCTTGCTCAAGTGAATGGGAGAAATGCGATTTTATGGAAGCAAAAGTTTGAATATGACGTTTTTTATGTTGACAATCTTTCATTCCGGCTGGATTTGAGAATTCTTTTTTTAACAATTATAAAGGTGGTTCATTCTGAAGGTGTAAACTCCAATGATAATGTGACAATGCCACCATTTAATGGTAACAATTAATGCAATCTTGAATATTAGGCAAAAATGTAGTTTCTATAAGATAAATTAAACCACAACTGAAATACCGCTTTTAAAAGATTAATGTCATTCAGAGAAGCACTCAATCATTCATCAGAAGGAAGTTGTATTTCTCTTGAGATACAGGTCAATATCATTATGCATAAATTCGTTTTTAGGAACTCACATTGAGTCGATTAATTAATAACTAATTTTTAATAAACATGAACGTATTAATTACAGGGGTCGGGGGACCTACACCAAGATCAATTGCAAAAGCATTACGGGAAATGCATAAAGAGATAAACATCATCGGAACGGATAGTCATCATAGAGCATTGGGCTTCTTCATGGATGGACTTTTAGATCGTACCCATATCTTACCAAGAGCAAATGATCCAGAGTATTGGTTGGCTGTGAAAACACTTATACGTAAAGAAGCCATTGACCTGGCATTTGTCCAGCCAGAGTCAGAAGTAATTGAATGGGCCAAGTACTATAAAGAAAATGGGAAACACCCGGTACCTGTGTTAATTCCGCCACTTGCTCTGGCAGAGTCACTTGTTGATAAGTCTATTATGTCTGATCTTTTCGAAGGGACCACATATATTCCTAAGACCTTGAAGATTAAACAAAACAATCCACAGCTTGAATTAATTGATAGCAAAATAGGATTCCCTTGCTGGATTCGTGCCACAACTGGTTCAGGTGGATTAGGCTCACTTAAGATCGAAGATGTTGAAAGCCTGCGATCATGGCTATTTATAAATCAGGATATTAAAGAGTTCACTATCAGTGAATTTTTGCCTGGTAGGCATCTAGCCAATCAAATGCTCTATTTTAATGGTGAATATATAAAAGGAGCCCTTTTGGAGTGTGTTGAATATGTGATGGCCAGTATTGCGCCCTCCAAAGTTACCGGGAACACATCCTATGGACGTTTTCTAAATGAAGATGATGTGCTTTCATTCTGCCACGAATCTGTTGAATACTTATGCAGTAAATTGAATGTCAAGCCACATGGGGTACTTAGTTTTGATTTGAAGGAGGACAATGATGGAAATCCGAAAATTACTGAAATTAACATTCGTCATATGGCATATACGGGAATAATGTCAAATGTGGGATTCGATCTAATAAGTGACACTATCGTGCTATTACAAGAAGGATCAGCGAAGATTGACCGAGCACCTTACTTTCATTATGAGAAGCCTTATGCATTTTTACGTGATGTAGATATTGAACCGATTATCTTTGATGATAGTGATTTGTCTATTTATCCTGAGTCAGGAATAACTTAATTCTTTACTATCATTAATAATATACCATCAGAATACTAAAAAAATAAAACTTAATTACCTTAAGGTAAGCAGATAGAGATGAAAACTGGCAAATAGCGTATGACCGCTTTTAGGGTCTTGGAAATGAAATCTAGTTGGTCAATAGTAATGGTGAATATACTCCCACGACTATTATGAAATATTTTATAAAACTTCTTGAAAACCTACGATATAATGCTTTTTGGTTTTTTGATTTCTTAAAAGGTCAACCTATTAGGAAAAACTATAATGATATAAAGAATTTAATAGAGAGTTTTAATACTGACGAATCCACTAAAAGACGAAATAATTATTTAAAGGAATTATTGTTATATGCGGTTAAAAACACTGACTTTTATAAGGATTATAGTGGTTTTGATGATATAAGTTGTTTTCCTGTTATTGACAAAAATATAATTAGGAACAGTTATTCAAAGTTCGTTTCCAAAGAGTTCTCAAACAAGCCATTGAAGAAAGTTACCACAAGTGGATCTACTGGAACACCATTTACTATTATTCAGGATAAGAAAAAGGTAAATAGACATATTGCGGATAATATATATTTTAATGAGTGTGCGAATTTTCGTATTGGAACAAGACTTTATTACTTTAGGATTTGGAATAAACTGAACAGGGAGGGTTATTTAACCAGGCGTATGAAGAATATAGTGACTGTTGATGCGAAAAGTCCTAACAATGAATACATCCAACGGGTATTATTGAAATTAAAATATGATCGATCAACGAAATCAATATTGGCATATGCTTCAACCTATGAACCTTTCGCGCAATTTATTAGTAGCTCAGACAATTCAAGGATCAAAATAGATATAGAATCAATAATATCCATGTCTGAGGCACTCCCGGAAACGACTAAACATCAACTGAAAGAGATCTTTAATTGCCCTGTGATTTCAAGGTATTCAAATATGGAGAACGGATTTATTGCTCAACAGTGTATTGAGGAGAATAATGAGTATCATATAAACAGCGCGAGTTTTTTTGTTGAAATTTTAAATATGGGGAAGGATGAACCAATAAAAAAAGGTGAACTTGGAAGGATTGTTGTAACCGACTTGTTTAACTACGCCATGCCACTAATTAGGTATGACACTGGTGATATTGGTGCTCTGCTTGAAAATTCAAGATGTAGCCTTAAAACTCCGGTTCTTTCAAAAGTAGAGGGCAGAAGAACAGATTTAATATATGACACTAGTGAGAATATTGTCTCACCACATATAGTGACAAATACAATGTGGTTATATCCTCACATAAGACAGTTCCAATTTATACAAGAATCGAAAAACAAATATAGATTGGTATTAAATTGTAGCGAGAATTCAATTGATGAGGAATCCTCATTAATTACAGAATTCAAATACTATCTGGGAAATGATGCAGAAATTGGGATCCAATATGTAAATGAGATACCACAATTAGCTTCAGGCAAAAGAAAGAAAATAATAAATCAGATGAATTCGAACTAAATATGATAATTCTTGGCGACATAGCTTCTCCGGATAGGATCACTACAGGCCAACTGGAGAAGATTTTCAGGGAATATGGAGTTATATTTAGAGGTAAGAGTGTGATATTTAATCTTGAAGGTTTATTATCGCAGCAAACTGCCAAATATAAACTACCTGTTCTATGGAACCACACTACGCTTCCCTCGGCCTTAAAAAAAACAATAATACCTGTTCTTTGCTTGGCAAATAATCATACTCTTGATCTCCCAAATGAATACGACAATACCATAAGTATTCTTCAAAGAGAGGGTATCGCTTTTTCCGGGGCAGGTAGGTCTATAGATGAAGCACTGAGGCCAGTCTTTTTTTATGAGGGTGAACAACAGATAATATTGTTAAATGCTTGCTGGGATTTTCTTTTATATAATCATAAGAATCCTTCATCTGGTATATATGTTGCAGAATTGGATGAGTTTCGTCTTATTAAAGAGGTTTCAGAATATAAGCACAAAAATCAAAATGTTAAAATCGTAGTTTATCTTCACTGGAGCCTTGATCTGGAGACCCTTCCTTTCCCAATGTATCGTAACTTTTCCCATGATTTGATTGATTCTGGAGCAAATGTTGTTGTAGGATGTCATTCTCATTGCATCCAAGGAGGTGAAAAATATATGGATGGTTTTATCATATATGGACTTGGTAACTTTTTTATACCTCAAAAATATTTTATAAATTCTAAATTAGTCTATCCGGATTTTGCCTCACTTGAGATGGCTTTTGAGTGGAATCCTTCCAGCAACCTGGCGACATGCCATTGGTTCAATTATCTGAATAATGATATTGAACATAAATTGGTTCTTTTAGGAAGTGATATATTTGAAGATTCGGAGATGCTTTCCCGATATTCTCCTTATCAGGGAATGAGTGATAAGGAATATACTTTATTTTTCAGGAAGAACAGAAGAAAGAAGATTTTGATCCCAATTTATAAATCTTATAAAAGGAGACATTTTAATAAATGTTTAACTGGTTTTTTAAAATTTCGGGCACGTTTCGCCAGGTTTCTAGCAAAAATTGGATTCAGAAAATGGCTGAATTGAATGTTAATTTTCTATTATTTATCACTACTGTACGAATAAAATAAATTGAAAAGAGAAGGGTACTCCCCTGAGGTTATTTGTGAGGGTTTATGCCTGCCCTCAGGTTCAAATTTGACTGATAATGACCGTCAAAGGATCTTAAGTGTTTTGGATAAATGTTTTACTAACAAGTCATGAAATAGTTATTTTTTCGAAGAAATCTTATCATGAATATCCTATTCTTAACCATTGCTCGTCTAAAAAATACCTCTCAAAGAAATATTTATACTGATCTGATTAGGAAATTTGCATATGAAGGACATGATGTGTATGTTATTACTCCGTTGGAACGAAGATCTCATGAAGTACCTATTGTCTCAAATGATGGAAGAATTACAATAGTACAAGTTAAGACCCTTAATTTCCATAAAACGAATTTTATTGAAAAGGGATTGGCAAGTTTTTTAATTGAATATCAATTTCTTATTGCATTTAAAAAACATCTTTCTAAAATACGGTTTGATTTGGTTCTATATTCTACACCTCCGATCACATTCACCAGAGTTATATTATTTCTTAAGAAAAAATGTGGCGCATTATCTTATTTATTATTAAAGGACATTTTTCCCCAGAATGCAATTGATCTTGGCATTATCAGATTAGATAGTCTATTACATAAATACTTTAGAAGAAAGGAGAAAGCATTGTATTTAATATCAGATATAATCGGTTGCATGTCTCCTGCAAATATTGATTTCATTATAAAAAATAATCCAGAACTTGATTCAACTAAAGTCGAGCTTAACCCAAATAGTATAGAAATCATTGAACAGAATTTAACATTTGAGCAACGAAAGAAGGTCCGAAAGAAGTATGGTATACCATTAGATTCAGTTGTTTATATATATGGAGGAAATTTAGGAAAGCCACAGGGTATTAACTTTCTTCTCGAAATCCTTGATAAGATGAACGGTAATTCAGATGTATATTTTGTTATCGCCGGCTCGGGTACGGAGTTTCTTAAAATCAAGCAATGGATTGAAACAAATAAACCTTCAAATGCATTACTTATAACTCAATTACCCAAATGGGACTATGATCAGTTAGTGCAATCTTGTGATGTGGGAATGATCTTTTTAGATAAAAGATTTACTATTCCAAATTTTCCTTCCAGGTTGCTTTCATACCTTGAATTTAGAATGCCTGTAATTGCTGCAACAGATGTAAATACAGATATAGGAACTATCATCGAAGAACAGAATATGGGGTTATGGTCAATGGCGGGTGATGTAAATAAATTCAAACTGAACGTCATAACATTATCGATGTCTGAAGAGTTGCGAGAAAGTATGGGCAATAACGGATTTGAGTACCTAGTAAAAAAACATGATGTTTCGATAAGCTATCATAGTATTGTAAAACATATTACTTTAGATGCGAAAAGAATACAGCAAGATGTATAAGAATAGAAAGATCTACCTCTCTCCACCACACATGAGTGGGAATGAAAGAAAGTATGTTGAAGAAGCTTTCGAATCAAATTGGATTGCACCCCTTGGGCCTAATCTGGATGCTTTTGAGAGTTCACTTGCTGAGTATTGTGGTGTTGAACATGTGGTGGCCCTGAGTTCAGGTACAGCTGCTATACATCTTGCTTTAATCATGCTTGGTGTAGGTCCCGGTGATGAGGTTGTTGCTTCTAGCTTTACCTTCTCAGCTACTATTAATCCAATATTATACCAGGGAGCAACTCCCGTACTTATTGACAGTGAGCCGGAAACCTGGAATATGTGTCCGGAATTACTTAGTACAGCTATTAAGGAACGTCTTAAGAAAGGGAAAAAGCCAAAAGCAATTATCCCTGTACATCTTTATGGAATGCCTGCCAATATGGATAAGATCATGAAAGTAGCTGAACATTATGAAGTTCCAGTGATAGAAGATGCGGCTGAAGCTCTGGGCAGTCGCTTTAAAAATAGGCCAGTAGGCTCTTTTGGCAAAGCGGGAGTATTGTCTTTCAATGGCAATAAGATCATTACCACTTCAGGTGGTGGTGCATTAATCTCAAACGATGAAAAGTTTATTGCAGAAGCATGCTTCCTCGCTGCCCAGGCCCGCGATAAAGCGGCACATTATCAGCATAGCCAGATTGGCTATAACTATCGCATGAGCAATGTACTGGCAGGAATCGGCAGGGGACAAATGGAAGTTCTTGAGCAACGTGTGGAACAAAAAAGGGATAACTATCATTCTTATAAGGCATCTTTGAATGACATAGTCGGCATATCTTTCATTGAAGAGCCGGATCCAAATTATTTTTCCAACCGCTGGTTGACAACAATTCTCATTGATCCGGAAAAAGCAGGCACCACAATGGAAGAGATTTATACTGTTTTGCAATCAGACAACATTGATTGTCGGCCATTATGGAAACCCATGCACCTACAGCCCGTTTTCTCATATTACCCTATGTATCTGAATGGCATCTCAGAGAGACTGTTTAAGCAGGGGCTTTGCCTACCCTCCGGTTCCGGTTTGTCTGAGAATGACCGTAACAGGATTTTACACATCATCAGGAAATCCATAAAACAGTAAGGGAGAATTATAAAGATTATTCACATTATATAATTTCTATCTTTATAAGCTCTTAAAACGTTACTAAACAGATGCAACAACAATCCTCTACTCCACGAAGATCAGACCCTCCTGTAAAATCAGATATCATTAATCTCGGGAAACTGCTGAAATTGATATTGAGAAGGTGGTATTTTTTCCTTATTGCCCTTATTGCTACAGGAGTTGGAGCGTATTTTTATATTGAGTATTCGATACCCGTCTACCGGGTCACATCAACTATATTAATTGAGGAGGAAGAAGGACCTGGAATTTCTGGAGCAGAGAACATGTTGCAAGGATATGGTCTTCGTCCCGGTTCTCAAAATCTCGACAATCAGATACAAGTACTTACATCATGGTCAATGATCCGACGTACACTGGAGGAATTATCCTTTGAAATTGACTGCTATAGAAAAGGCCTCTTGAAAAAGGTTTCTTACTATCCCCTTGATCCAATTGAGGTAATACCTGATCCCAAAGAAAGAATCCCTTATAACCGGGAATTCTCAGTCTCATTGATGTCAAATAACATGTTTAAATTGGCTACCAGGAAGGGGATTTTAACTCAAATAGATACCATTGCTTCTTTTGGAAGCAAAATTGACTTTAAAAGAGGATCATTTACGATCCTTCCAGATTTCGGTCTATTGAGTTTACAAAATCCTACAATGAAGATCTACTTTACAATACACGATAAGGAGTTCCTGACTGATCATTACATGAGAAGATTAAATGTTGTAACTTCTTCTAAGGATGGAAGTGTGATCAGATTGAGCCTTGAAGGGACCAATAAAGCCAAAGATCTGATTTTTCTTGATAAGCTTACCAGGGTATTTCTTGCCAGTAATCTTGAGAAGAAGAATCATGAAGCCAGTCGTGTTATAGAATTCATTGATGAGCAATTGGTGGATGTTTCAGACTCATTAATGATCACTGAGAACCGGTTACAGGATTTCCGATCACGAAATAGAATAATTGATATTTCTGCTCAAGCTCAGCAGATAATTGACCAGGCAGTTGTTCTTGAGAATGAAAAAGCCAGAATAACCTTAGAGTCAAATTACTTCGAATATCTTAGCGAATATTTATCAAAAGAAGACAATCAGGAAGTGCCAATTTCACCTACAACTATGGGAATCACCGATCCTTTATTGGAAAGGTTAATGCAAGAATTGGCCGGACTTCAAGCTGAGTATTTTAGTGGAGGAGTTGGTGACAGGAATCCCTTGCAGACCCAGCTGGAGTATCGAATATTAAACACGAAGCAAAGTATCAGAGAAACCTTACAGGGGATAATTGGTGCTAACAAAATGGCAATGGATGAGAACAATGCACAGATTAAAAGCATGAATAGAAAGGCTTCCAGTTTGCCAGTTAAAGAACGCCAATTGCTTGGGATTGAACGAAAGTTTAACCTGAACAACGTTTTATATACTTTTCTGCTTCAGAAAAGGGCTGAAGCCCAAATACAAAAAGCATCTAATAAGGCTGATAACGAGCTAATTGACCCAGCAAGAGTCCACCTGCGTCCAGTATCGCCCAACAGAGCAATGATATATCTCTTTGCGGTGCTTATGGGTCTTGGACTCCCATTCATAATAATACTGTTAGCTGATAGTCTCGATACAAAGATTACCACAGAGGAGGACTTAAAGCTAGTCACTAACTTGCCTGTTACAGGATTCATTCCACATTCAAAACTGAACTACCAGACTGTTGTTTTGAATGAATCACAGTCTCAAATTGCTGAGGCTTTTCGAACTTTCCGGGCACGCATGCAATACTTTACCAGAGAAACTGAAAGTCCCGTAATACTGGTTACTTCTTCGGTGACCAATGAGGGCAAGTCATTTATCTCTGTAAATCTTGCTTCGGCGTACAGTCTGACAGGTAAGCGGACTGTTGTAGTAGGTTTTGACCTGCGGAGGCCAAGTTTCTCGCCAGATGTTGAACTCAGCAACGATAAAGGAGTATCAACCTTTCTAATCGGGCAATATTCCCTGGAAGATATCATTCATTCTTCAGGTTATGAGAATCTTGATGTAATTCCAGCAGGTCCGGTTCCGCCGAATCCTGCAGAATTAATAGATTCAGAAAAAACTATCGAGTTGTTTTCAGAACTGAGAAAGCGATATAAGTATATTATTGTCGATAGTTCCCCAATCGGGACGGTATCCGATTCTTATCCATTAGCAAACTTGTCAGATGCAACAATTTTATTAGTAAGGAGTGGGAAATCACGAAAACGGCCCTTAGAAGCCACAATCTCAGATATTACGGCAATTGGAGCCAATGGCCTGAATATTTTGGTTAATGATCTGAAGATGGCGAAAGGTGCTTATAGTTACAAATATAAGTATCGCTAGAATAATTGAATAGTATGAGATTCTGAATCTGTTGCAATGTACAGTGAGTAAACATTTATTTGAGGCTTTTCTATTGTATTATTCTCTGAATTGACTAACACTATATATTATCGATTAGAAATTTTCATTAATGAACTGAAATAAGGAATTCTCAAACACATCATTGTTCGATTATTTGCTGGTTTTAACTATTCTAAAATATCACATTTTGCTTTTTTCAATTCATTTGGTTGGTAATTAGTATTATGAAAAATGTCTTCTCAATTATAAGTAGAGATGTCATACTTACCTTTAGCTTTTGTGTTAAATCTCGAGGAGTCTTTTAGAAAATCCAATTGTCTTAAGATAGAGCAATAAGTGTTGAAACAGGTAATACTACCTAATAATAGGACCACTGGTTAAGTTGAAAATTTAAAATTAATTTTACCAGTGAATCATGAAAAAATCAAGAAGGAAATTTTCGAGTGCCTTTAAGGCCAGTGTAGCAATTGAAGCGCTCAAAGAGCGAGAATCTCTTGCGGAATTATCAAAGCGTTTTGAAGTTCATCCCACAGTGATCAGTAAATGGAAGATGGAGTTTTTAGAGAAATCTTCTGGTGTATTTGACAAGAAATCCGATGAAGAACCTGGAGTTGATCCAGAGAAGCTTTATGCAAAGATCGGGCAGTTGGAAGTAGAGAATGACTTCCTAAAAAAAAAGTTTACACAAAATTGGACTATGAGCCAGCGTCGGAAACTTGTTGATAATCAGCATGAATTGAGCGTCAGAAAACAGTGCGACCTCTTATCTGTTCACAGAAGCGATTTGTACTATGCTCCGAAGGGAGAAAGTCAGGAGAACCTGGAGGTCATGCGCATCATGGACGAGCATTATCTGAAACATCCTTCGGAAGGAGTTATTAGTATGCAGGATATGCTGTTTGTCTTGGGTTTTGTGGTTAATCATAAGCGCGTTCGCAGGCTGCTCCGGCTGATGGGCTTAATGGCGATTTATCCAAAGAAGAACTTGAGCAAACTGGGCTTGAAGAAGTATATTCATCCCTACCTGCTGAAGGAACTGAAGATAACCCGTCCAAACCAGGTGTTTGCTATCGATATCACGTATATCCCTATGAAGAATGGGTTCTTGTATTTAACGGCCATTATAGATGTATACAGCCGTTATATCGTTGGCTGGGGGATATCCAATACCCTTGATGCAGACGCATCTTTATCCGTACTGAAACAAGCCATAAAGGATCATGGAAAGCCGGAGATCATTAACTCTGACCAGGGTAGCCAGTTCACTTGTGAGCAGTGGGTAGATTATCTGAAGGAAGAAGATATCCGGATCAGCATGGATGGTAAGGGTCGGGCCGTAGATAATACCTTTATCGAAAGGTTTTGGAGAACATTGAAATGGGGTTATGTATACTTGCATCCGGCGAATGATGGGATCGAGTTATACCAGGGGTTAAAGGAATATATCCACTATTACAACAATACCCGTCATCACCAGGGTATTGATAGGAGGATACCGGTAAACCTGTACAAACCGGCAGCATGATATTAACAGGAAATGGAGTTGTTGACAAAAGAAAAAAGTAGGCAAAAAAGAAAAAGTGTTAAAAACCAGAATAACTCTGTGAGTTATTTCCGGTTATCTAAGTGCGCCCGGCATGGGCGATAACTATAGGGTGAAAGTCCCGAACGCGCCCTGACAGTGGGAAGCGTTAGCTAAAGGCAAGGGTGTCCACCGTGAGGTGGAATCTGAAGGAAGCCGGCGGC
>SDBT01010955.1_pt1 | contig 14614 bp, 34 predicted proteins | sample 2277101 | NCBI WGS metagenome assembly SDBT01 (sample SAMN10404973, study PRJNA504765) | marine sediment metagenome | isolation source: marine sediment core GS10_PC15, 103 cmbsf | place: Arctic Ocean: Southern Knipovich Ridge | collected 2010
CATGGATCCTAATGACCGTGCTAGGGCAGCTCTACACCAGCCCATGCCTCCTACTTATGGTGAGGTTGAAAAACGAGTGGCAAAAGCAATACGTGAAGCTGAATTAAGCATCCATAAGTTGTACAAATGACTGATATTCACACTCTCGCAGATATAGAACTCCACATTGGCCGTCTTGGCCATCGTGTTGATGCTCTGTGTAAGTTTTACACTCCTGGACATGACCAATTAACGCATGGTAGGCGTAAGAGTGGAGGCCGAGACTTTGGTACGGATCATAATGCGACAGTCGAATGGGGCGAAAAGTGGTATGGATCATGGCAAAAGGGGTTAAGTGTCGAGGACCACAAAAATATTACTGACTCTCAAATCGCCGGCTCTGAACATTTAAATAATTTTTCTAGATTTTCTTCAGACGAACTTGATAGAAGATTTGGAGGCAACTTTACGGATGAACGTAAGGGAAGAATGCAAGAAATGCAGGGTAGGGTGGATAAGTTAATAGAGTCTGCTCCAAAAACTTCGGAAGATATACATGTTTATCGAGGAATGGACTCGCGGTTTGCAGGTAAGAGTGGGGATTTAGTTGGAAGTGATATTTCTGACAAAGGATTCATGTCAACTTCAATGCTACGTGACGTTGCTTTGAGGTTTCTACGGCCGGATGACGAAAAAAGGAAAACATTATTTAAAATTCGTATTCCTAAAGGGTCTGCTGGAATGCCCATGAAAGGTTTCGGGGAAGCAGAATTTCTTCTACCAAGGAATTCTAAGTTGAAAATCCTTGATACTTTAACCAAACGTACTCCAGATGGTAAGTCTTTTGTCAATATAAACGCAGAGCTGCTTACATGAGCATTAATCTACAACTTAACGACTATAGATTAACAACAGCTGAGATTTTGTACCATTTCCCTGACCACCCAAGTCTGCTACAAACGTACATTTGGCAAGAATACGATCTACTCCCAGATCTTCCAATTCTACATAAGTTCTTAGATTTCTGGCACCTCAATTTGGATGGTAAATTGCATTCAGTACGAGTATCGTGCACAGAGTTGATTCAAATACCGAGACTCCAAGTTAAGGTGCATTTGACCATACAATGACAGTTAATCTACAAGTAGGATATCCTAAGAGTGGCAACACATGGTTGTTGTCGATTATCTCCTACTTGTATGGCGAACGAGACTTTACCAAAGCACCTATTCCAGAGATGATGATACAGCGCCCTGAAACCTATAATGGTTGGCTCAGGACACACGCTACTCCCGCGCGTTTAGAAGAACCATCCATAAAGCATAACTTTAGCTTTGTTGTTTATATGGTGCGTCATCCCTTAGATGTGCTTTGCTCTGCCTACCGGACCCAGGTAGAGGTAGATAAGCATGAACGCGCCCCACTACCTGAATTCCTTCTTCGTTGCTTAGAGCGCAAAGAAGACGAGTACTATTTATTCACTCATTCAGAGAGTTGGAGCACCAACGTTGGTGCCTGGATACATGTGGGATATGGCGAGAGATCAATTCCGACCGTATATGGAGAGGTTTGACTACACCATATGAAACAGCTTATTTCTGTACTTGTATTAATTCTAACGCTCTCAGCATGTGCTACCTCTAATACCACTGTCACTCTACCTGTTTCTTCTCCAGAAAAGATGAGAGTTGATAGGATTGCTAAGCAAATATGCCCAACTAGAACAGTTATATGTGGCATTCCCTTGATCGTATACGATCAACCTGTGTATAATGCCTCGACTAATGGATTGCAAATAGTAATATCTTATCCCATGGTCAATTTAACACTAAACGATGGTCAATTAGCGTTTATACTCTCCCATGAAATCTACAATATAATGAAGATGATCCATGAAGACCAGTATAGTGAGATTTCTGCCCATGAATTAGAATTTAGAGCAGATGTAGGTGGTCTGATGATTATGTACTGCTCTGGCTTTGATGCAATAGATTCAATTGGCATGTTAGAGAGATTTGCTAATACGATATCAGGTAGATATAACACCAGCGTGTCGCACCCAAGTATGCAACGGCGTATAGATAATCTCAAGCAGGTTAAAGTGGATGAGATTAAATGCTAACGGCTTCTTATTCGAAATATAGTCCACGACATACAAACTTTTCGGGTTTACATCGTAGACGCTCATCTTGGACTGTAAGAAATTGGTGCATGAAGAGAAATCCACATGCATGGTATGAAGCTCGTCGTTTGAGTAGGGCACTAAAATGGTTTTAAGACCCATACAGCACCCTACGCTCTAAAAAGCGTAGGGCGGTAGCCTACATACCCTCCTTAGTCCTCCCAGCGTCCTCCTAGGGAGTTGTACATCCCCCTGTTACAATTTACTCTCCCCCTAAACCCGCGTATAGGTAGGTTATGGTAAAAGATAGACCTATTGATAATTGGCACCACCACCCACACACAGAGCTTATGTATTCTTTCGCTTTGAAGCATGGTGCGTATTCTGATAAGAAAAGATTGGCATTTTATGCTCTTTGTGATAAATATCAATGGCGATTTAAGAATTCCCCACCAGATAGTATATGGCCTGCTTTATGGGAACAATCGAAAACAAAGGATGAAGTAAATGGCTAAGGCAGTGCAGGCATGGACTGTAGACCAAGCTGATGCTCTGGGTGATGCTATAGTGAAGGTCATGGAATTCGAGCACAGGTATGTTCTTGTTAAAGCTAAAGCAAAAACACCATACTTTATTATGGACTTTGTAGGTGGGCAGAGGTATGCTTCTCCTTGGCGAAAAAGGAAGTTTTATAATCGTTGTACAGCGTATTACAAGAGATTTGGGGAACACCCAAGTGGTGGAATGTTGGTAACTATATGGCAATCTACAGAGATTAAGGTGTAAATATGCTACCAGATTATGATCCTGAGATCAAGCAGTGCCCTAAGTGTGGCAACCCACTTCTTAAATTGAAGTGGCGGCCTCCTAAGGAGGATATGACTAGCCAGGATACTCGTGCCCTTGGTGAATGGAATGCCCCCGAGGAGGAACACTTTAGGAGAGACTGTACATTATGTGGGTTTTATTGGTATGAACAGCCTGTATCAGAACCACTTCAGATTGAGGACAGTTAAGTGGCTACATACCTGTGCTCGAACCATGGTGACATATTTACAAAACTACGTAATGACTTTGCGTTAACTAAAGTGACATTAGTGGAATCTAGGTGGGGACACTCAGAACGCAGACGTGCATTCTACTTTGAATGTGATAATTACAGTAGAAGGTTTGGTAATTTGCCAACTTTAGAGATATTTGAGGTATTGTGGGAGCATTCTGTACGGTGGCAAGATGGGGAGGACTTTGAATGACAATTCACTTAGCGAAGGAGGTATATCGGTTTGCATTTGATAGGTGGGATGTCACAATTGACATTTTAAACTACAGCACCATACATGAGAGGAGAGAGGCTTTCTTTAGCCAGTGCAAGATCTACAAGAAGAGGTTTTTAACAGACCCCCCAGAGGAGGCTTTAGAGATTATGTGGTCTAGGACTGTTAAGGCACCAGTAGAATGCCAATGAGTCAAATGAAGAGATTCTCTTATGCCTATAAAAGGAGTCCGGCTACTAACGCAGACCCTGCAGGTGGCAGTAGCAAGAGGGCATTTTTCTATCGGGCATGTGCCCGGTATGAGAGGAGGTTTAAACGCTGGCCACCAGAGCTCTTATGGGACCATTTGTGGCTACAGGCCGAGCAGGAATGGAGTAAAGCAGGTAATGGATGAATTACCCGCATTTGTACAAGTAGGAAAGAGACCATGATGCATCCTTTAGCGGATTTGTTAGTGGGGTGTGTATTGGGAGCTGGTTATGTATGGCTACTATGGGTTTGGAGAGGTATACCTAGATGGTTGTGGGTGTGGAGTGTAATACTAATTATAGGGTCAGTATTCTACATAATCTATAATGGTATCAAGGTGTTAGAGTTGTTGGTGTAGGAGGTATAGGCGTGATGGTTGAGCATGTAAACAAATATACTGATTTGCTGATTAGATTTGCTCAGTATAGATGTCCGGTTTCTAAGGCTGAGCCGCAAGGGGGTTCTAAGATTAGATCTGCGTTCTATCTTAAGTGCTATTTGTATAGGACTAGGTTTGGTACAGAGCCACTAGAGGACATGATGGTGGTGATATGGGCACAGGCACAGAATGATTGATATAGAGACTATGGACCACACACGATCCGATTATTGGGATCTGTTTAGTGATGACGAACTTAAGCTTTTCGGTGAGTTAGATATCAATTATATCTCGGATAGTCGCCTTACCGACGGCATCATCGGTAAATACCATACGTATTGGCTTAGGTTTCGTATGGATATGCCTATACCACTACGGAAGCACCTACTTAGGAAGTTAGTCAAGGAATGTAAGGCTGCGGGTGTAGAGTGATATGAGCATTGATATAGAGACTATGGACCATACCCCACGTTATGACTGGGCTGTGTTTAGCAATGATGAGATCCGTTTATTCAAAGAGTTAGGCTTATACGGTAGCGCGGCACACCCATTTTGGAAAGAGTTGTTATATAAGTATATTCAGTATAGGAATAGATTTGGTAATCAAATGCCTGTAGCACTACGTAAGCATCTACTCAGGGAGCTGGTTGGGAAGGTTAAGCTATAGCTCTCATTCTACGTATAGCTCTCATTCTACGTATAGCTCTCATTCTACGTTCTATTGCCCAATATGGGCATTCGTACAGGTATATGGTGCTCCCTCACGCATTTACAGGGGCACATAGAGAGCAACCTGTACGTTTAAAGGGACGTATAGCTATGTATATGGACCTATTTCACTCCCCTATGGTAGTAAGTCTTTTTGAAACTGTACGTTTACAGTCCAAATACACGGGGTATAGATAACCATGGGTAGTATAGATCATTAATACAACATGAATGAGACTGATGTAGACCATGCTATAGCAGAAGCAGATAAGATACAGCTCAGGTATAGCATAGATACCCTCACACTAGGCCCTACTGTTAATTTCCTCGGTTACATGAACCAGGCGGTGATAAGTGCCTCTGAGTGTCGTATCCTGACTATAGGGGATGTAGCCGGAGAAACATACTCTATTAGCAGTATGTGTACAGGTGCCATAGGGTACTGTGATAAGCTGTGTATCTACCAAGAGCGCTTCGGCACTCCCATGCCTGTAGCACTACGTAAGCATTTACTCTACCAGGTGTATGACCTATGAAGCTAGCTGATATTGACTTCTCCGATAAGAAGATGTATTACACTACTAATGTTAACACTGCACCTCCTAACCGTATCAGTGTTGATGAATACACATACCTCTGTAGACTAGGTGGTGCCTCCAATGAGGCTTACACTACTCTAGCATTTCCTTATTATCATAAGCTGTATGCATACCATGATAGATTTGACACTCACATGCCTGACAGCCTACGTCTGATACTCCTACAGGAGATAGAGGACTCGATATGAACACTCATGACTCATCAATGCTTAGTGTGCCACTCCTATATTATCATGCGATCACTTCTGCACCTGTTAAATCACACTACTACCAAGCTGCTGTGGCATTCTACATTCAATTGATGAAATACCGCACTCGATTTGGCACTGAAATGCCTTTGGCACTCAGAGACACTCTCTGGCAAGATCAAATTGATCATTTCGATGGCAAGGAACACTCCGATGCATCAGTGGTCGCTGGCAAGGAACACTCATGACTCATCAGTGGTCGCATGTGCGCATTTACTAGAGGAAGTTCCCAAATGTAACGTCACCCTTCAAAAATTCCTAGCCGAATTTTCCAAAGTGGATGTCCTTAATAAATATAAACGGAAACCCAGAAGGAAAAGGAAAACGCACTATGAATAAAGGAATTTGCATATACCACGGAAACTGTGCTGATGGTTTTGGTGCAGCATGGTCCGTACATAATGCACGGGGAAATACACTAGAATACTACGCGGGAGTACATCAAACCCCACCCCCAAATGTAACGGGGAAAGAGGTAATAATTGTAGACTTTTCATATAAAAGGCCCATTATAGAAGAAATGGCCAAAGTAGCAAAAAGCATACTAATACTCGATCACCACAAAACGGCACAAGAGGATTTAGAACCACTATTAGCAAATGGCACAATACACGGAGAGTTTAATTTAAATAAGTCCGGGGCGATGCTCGCTTGGGAACACTTTAATACAACTTCAACTGCCCCAGAATTAATTCGACATATACAAGATCGAGACCTATGGCAGTTTAAATTGGCAGGGACACGGGAAATTTCAGCAAGTATATTTTCCTACCCCTATGATTTTGAAGTGTGGAGTAAACTCATGGAATCGTCTTTGGAAGAACTGCGTTTAGAAGGTATAGCTCTCGAACGGAAACACTTCAAAGACATCGAAGAATTACTTTTAGTTGCAAAACGGCAAATGATAATTGGAGGATACCTAATTTGGGTTGCCAATCTGCCCTATACCCTAAGCTCTGACGCTGCAAATATGCTCTGTAAAGTAACTCACCCCGGAGCATTTGGAGCTTGCTATATGGATACTGCAGACGGCAGGGTCTTTAGCCTTCGTAGTATAGGAAAATTCGATGTATCAGAAATTGCCAAGCAATATGGTGGCGGGGGGCATAGAAATGCAGCAGGTTTCCGAAAAGAAATTGGCTGGGAGGGGGAGCATTAAGCAAAACTTAATGGGAATTTTATTTTAAGAATATTAATACAGAACGGAGAGCCAAAACCATGGACAGTATAGAAATAAGGTGGCGACTAAGCCACCACACAAGAAAGCGCACCTTACAGTATCGGATCGTCTTCGACGGCGAAGATACATACACCAGATATGGTAACTGGCAAGACGTGCCCGAAGAATATGAAAAATGAGAACCAGAACCATGAAGCCAACTAGCCAATACGAAGTTTCTCATGCCATCAGTGGTGGTGATTTCGAGAAGTGGCCCTTAAAAGCGTACTGGCACAAAGCAGCCTACACATACAACAACCAATTGCGGGTATACCGAAATAGATTCGGAAGAGAAATGCCTCTTGCACTCTCAAATCAGCTATGGCAAAAGCAAGTAGACCACTATTGCAAGGAAAAAGAGTAAATGAAAAAACAACACACTGAATACGATTACAAATGGCACTGTGGACCCAAACTACTAACGCTACGTGATAAAATCGTTAAATACCGAGAGAGGTTTGAAAACTCAATGCCCCACGAATTATATATGGCAGAATACGACAAGCTGTTTGCAGTTAAAAAAGAGGAACAAGACTAAATGAATATCGAGAACATGAGAACGCTAGTACGAACGCTAAAGAATAACACACTTCCCGTGGGCTTTGACATGGGCGTTTACTTTCGGCACAACGAACGCGAACTCAAATCGACAAAGGGCATGATGAATGCAGTCGAAAAGCATCCCTGTGGGACAGCAGCTTGCCTTGGTGGATATGCCGTAATCCTGGCCATACAAAGTGGTGATGTGCCAAGAGTAACTAGAAATATAGATTACCACAAAATAGCTCAGAAGTGGCTAGGATTATCCGAGAGTGCTTCACATGAGCTGTTCTATGGTTATTGGGGTAACAGAAAAAGAAGGTGGGGCATGAACCTTGATAAGCTCACCAAAACTGCTGCTCTCACTGAGCTACGGCGACTAATCAATATCCAGGTGAAAAAAGACAAAAGAACTAGGAAATAGAAAAATGATTGAATGGGAACCCTTTCTATTTTTTATGTACCTGGTGGGCTTTTTTACTGACTGGACCTATTGGATTGCGGTTGGCCTAGACCCAGCACAGCCACTAGCAAGTGGTGTATTTGGAGGCGTCTTTATCGCAATGGTATGGCCACTACATGTTGGCATGGAACTATGGAAGTGGCTACTGGCATGAAATTCTATTGTGGGCCTGACTACAAAGCCCAAATTCAATGGCATAAATTCTACCCGTGGTTACCCAGACGAACCGGGGAAGATACATGCCATATGTTTGAATGGATAGAACGTAAAGGCGAACTCCGGCCCGAGCGTCATGGCGATGATTTCTGGAGATGGAAATACCGGGAAATAGAGGACTAGCCTCAAAAAATATTACAGGGAGAATTTTTTACAGAAAGTTGCTTTAAAGTAACTTAAAATAGGAGTATGATACCCCAAAGTATCATAATTAAGGAAAAGTAAGCTAATGGTTAAGATTATTGGGATTCATGGACTTGCAAACAAGCCTGAAAAGAGAGTCCTCACTGAATGGTGGAAGAATTCCATTCGGGAAGGGCTAGAGCAGACCTGTGGAGTTAAAGACCCACAATTTGACTTTGAGATGGTCTACTGGGCGGATTTACTATACAAATCACCCCAACATCAGGATAAACTGTTCAACTTTGATAGTTTATATAACGATGAACCTTATATACAAGCCGAAGGAAAGCTCGAACGGTACGAGGAAAGCTGGTGGGATAAAATGCGTGCGGGAAGCTTCGCGCTCGCTGGTACTTCTCTTGACTTTTTGAAACAAAAGTTTGGTATGACTTCCTTAGCTGATTGGGTTTTGGAGAAAACTCTCAAAGATCTTGCATTTTACTATGACGATGAGCGTATGATCAGCAGTCGTTTTAAGCCCCCACAACTTATGCAAGCGCGTTTAGTATTGCAGCATGAACTCAGAGATATCCTCATTCCACTAAAAGGGGAGAAACTCATGCTTATTTCCCATTCAATGGGGACGATCATTGCGTACGATGTGTTACGTGATATTGGAATTTCTGACCCCGACTTTGAAATTGACCAATTCGTTACTCTCGGCTCTCCGCTCGGCCTACCACATGTGAAGGCTAAAATTCTTGAAGAGAGAAGTCACGTTCGCACGCCCAGCGTTGTTACCGGAAGGTGGGTTAATTATGCCACCAGGAAAGATCCCGTCGCGCTAGACACCCATTTGCGGGATGACTATAGCACCAACAGTAAGGGTATCCGCGTTGAAGATGACATTATAGTTAATGGCTACCTAAGCCTATCAAAAGAACCCAATCACCATAAATCGTATGGGTATCTGAGGACGCCTGAACTTTCAGAACATATCCATGATTTCTTATACGGATCAACAACATAACAAGGAGAATATAGCATGTGTGTAATGTCAATGATCATGGATTATCACTATGACAAGTGGAACCCAAGAGTACATCCAACCACCACCACAGGTACATCCCCAAATACACCCGAATGGATTCAAATCCCGCCAATGGGTCACATATCCCAAGAAGAACTAGACGAGTTTCATGAACTACTAGAACGAGCTAGGGCATACGACAAGGCCCATGATCAACCTGATTGTGAACTTGAAAGCAAAAAGGAAAAGCTAACGAAATTAGCTAAGGACCTTGGGGTTGAGATAACCTTTCCATGAGTGATAAAACTTTTCTCACGATTCTAATAGCACTTAACATACTTGTATGGAGCTATGTAATTTGGGTATGATCGAAGCTGCTTATGTTTGTTTTCTTTTGGGTTCTAGTTTCTTTTTCGCAGGAACTGTATTACTATGGATAGCGAAGTAGAAGCAAAGACTGAATGGGGAAATTCAATTAACGGGGATGAAAGAATTTCTTTTTGGTGCTACCATCCAGCGGCGAACAATTGGTTTTACCAATGGCAATCTTGGATAAAGCTTCAAAATACTTATCGCGATCGGTTTGGGCAAGATATGCCGGATGCCATACGTGAACAGTTATTAAAAGAGTTATTGTGACACTCACAAGCCAAGTCATACCTGAATACGTTTATTTGGAACTTGCCGATAAAGTTTCCGAAGAAGTCAAGAGAATTACTGAAGACCTTATTCATAGTCATAATATACAGCCTGGGGGTCAGGTAAGTGCTGAGGTCACGTTTAAGGCGATTTTCACAGTGCCCATGCCGGGCGAATCATGTTTGCCGGTAACAACTACCTTTAGCATGAGATTACCTAAGCCCCCCAAACTTAAACCTCCAAAGGATTTTGCGTGAACTATTTCAGAAGAACAGGCGTGCCTAGCCAACCAGATAGTCCAGATTGGCATTATGACAACGACGGGAAGAAGTTTCCATGGTGGTTAGTCATTATAGGTGTAACCGGAATAACCTTAATCATTATGTTAGGTCACTAAGCCTACTAAAATTTTAAAAGTTCGTGAATAAAAAACTCCTTAAAATTTCAGATCTTATTGTAGTATTTATTTTAGCTCCTCTTGGAGTCTGGAAACTATTTGAATTACTATGGATGATATTGTAACTACAGTAGATAATTCCGGCTATTATGAAGACTGGCACCAGTTTCGATTACTTCTTGAAAAGTATGAAGATCGCTTTGGCAACCCTATGCCTTTAGAGCTTAGATTAGAATTTTCTGCTAAAATTTTCAAAAAAATGGCTAACCCCCGAACAAATAAATGAAATGCAAAAAAACGTTAAGTCTACTGAAATATCGCGTCTTTGGATATGACGGACCAAAGTACCTATGTTACTTCTATTTCATAACCTGGCAGCATGTATCCCTTGGACTTCACGTTCACTTGGGCGCGCCAAATATAGAAATTCATTTACCTTTTGGTTTCATTAGAGTAGGATGGCAATTAGATCCTCAGCAAGAGGTATGATATAGAAGAGATGAGAAAATGATCATAGACCTTATACAACACTTTAAAGAAGACCTCACAAAGAAACAAATTGAAGACATACCTGTATATTTTATAGACATCCGCACAATCCGTGTTGTGTATGTTATGATTAACAGTGATCATCCCCACATAATTAATTTGGCCATTGATAATCTCGCATTATACTTTTGTAACAAAGCTAATGCAATTAGAGCGGCCAAAACACTTATTAATCTAGTTAGCGAAGCACGAGAAACAGATAGATTAGATGTTGCATCATTAAATGCTTCTCAGGCTGGAAAAGCTATGAAAACAGTTATTAAAGATATTAAAGAATAATAATTATTATAAAAATATTCTTGAGGAAAAGAACAAATGAAATACGATATTGTAATGCTCTGTCCAGGCATGGCTTTCGATGGTAATACAATTAAAGAAACAGCACTTGGGGGCAGCGAAACCAGCGCCGACGCTATGGCTAAGTCATTGGCTAAATTGGGACATCGGGTTACTATGTTCTCTAATTGTGAAAAGGGTTGTGTAGTAGATGACGTTATCTACCGCCCGTTAGATGGGTGGCTTACCTACAGTATAGGAACCCCCCATGACATTAATATCGTACAACGTTCTACCGAACCATTTATCAACCGATTATCTTCAAAGCTTAACCTTCTATGGTGTCACGACCTCGCGTTGGGGCGGTCAATCCAAGATTTCCGAGGGATCCTTTGGAATCTTGATAAGGCTATTTTATTATCAGACTTTATGGTTAATCAGTATAAAGACGCGTATCAAGTTACGGATGATATCATCTTTAAATCGCGAAATGGTATCGACCTTTCCCACGTCCCCGAACCTATTGATTACCGCAATTACAAACAACTAGTCTATGCAGCACGGGCTGAGCGTGGCTTAGATAATATGTTGGATATCTTCAGTAAGCTTCTTGAGAAAGATCCTGAGTTTGAATTACTGCTTTGTGGTTACGACAATACTGTAGAGCACATGAAGCCCTTCTACGCTCAGATCGGCGAAACGGCTATGAAGTTTGGTGATAAGTGTAAGTGGATGGGGCACTTATCCAAGACTGAGTTGTACAAAATGTATAATTCGGCAGGTGTATATGTATACCCTACTCCTAGTCCTACGATGCCACAATTTGATGAAATTTACTGTATAAGTATACTGGAAGCCCAAGCTTGTGGATTACCCATTGTTACATCTAACAGGGGGGCCATACCTGAAACCATGCATCCAGATGCAGGAACCCTTATTGACGGCCTAGCTTCGAAGGACAACTACAAGGAAAAGTTTATTGACGGGGTGCTAAACTACGTTAATGACCGCGAAAGCTACCAGGTGGCTTCTAAGGCCGGTAGAGCTCATGCTCAAACGCTTAGTTGGAACGCGCTAGGTCAAGAGTGGACGGATATGTTTGACGAATCATTCGCCTCGTTGAATGATAGTCCAAAGCGCTTGGCGCGATATTTCTATAAGAACAATGATATCATTCCTGCCATTAAACTTTTAGTAGATAACCCAGAAGCCGACCCTGAATTTAAAAAACGTCTCGATGTTGAATACGATTTCATTTCTTCTCCGGTAAAATTCAAGGAGCATTATCAAAAGGGTGGGGAAAATGCGGATGATCGTATTCGTACGGCAGGGATAGATGCCTTTGAACATTATTTTGTTGAAACACAGGAACGGCGTTTCCACGAGATTGAGAAATTCCTAAAAGAAACCCCTGGAATAAAACGCGTTCTTGACTTTGGGTGTGGCCATGGCTGGTGTGATGTCTATATGGCTAATAAGGTAGACGATTTAGAAATCTTCGGTGTTGATGTTGATCCTATGGCGATTCATTGGTCACGTGAATTTGCTAAGAGGTTTGCTCCCGATAAGAATCTTACATTTAAGTATGGTGACCATAACATCGACTTGAAAGATGAAGAGAAGTTTGACCTTTTACTTATCTCAGAAGTATTAGAGCATTGCGTTGATCCATGGGAAATTGTAGATACCTTAGAAAAGTGGGTTAAGCCTGGTGGTAAAGTACTTATTACTGTTCCATATGGTCCTTCAGAATATGGGACGTGGAATTGGATTTGGTTTCGTAATCATATTTGGAGCTTTGAATTACACGATATCCAGGATATGTTTGGAGGCAAGGAAGAATTAGCTGTAGATGCTGCCATTGAAAAAACCAACGAACATCTAGGAGATGTAACTGGTTTCTACTTGTTAACATACGATGCCGATGATAAGCCCCTCGGGAAACTCGATTGGGATCGTAAATTCAAATTACAACGGCCTCGTCAAACCCTTAGTGCCTCTATTATTGCCGGACCTAATTGTGAAGATACTCTGAAATGGTGCTTGCGTTCTATTGCCCCCATTACTGATGAGATTATTATTGGTGATACGGGGATGTCAGAGGATGCTAAATATATTGCTAATCAATTTGAAGCCAAACTAGTACCAGCTGATAACCCAATAAAGGGTGGCTTTGATGTACCTAGGAATCAATCTCTAGCTGCGTGCACAATGGATCATGTACTTTGGATTGATACGGACGAGCATTTAGTTAGTGCAGTACATCTTACAAAATACTTGCGTGAATCAACTTGGAATGGATTTGGTATTAAACAACATCATTTTACAATAGATGCGGGTTTCGAGCCTGATATGCCTGTCCGTGTATTTAGAAATCGTCCTTGCGAAGATCGCAATATGCAATTTATAGGTAAAATTCATGAGCATCCAGAGCTCGAAATGAACGCGGGTCCAGGAGCCGTTATTGTATTAGCTGATGTTAATATTGCTCATGTAGGTTATCTATCAGAAGAAATACGACGTATTAGATTTATGCGTAATCGCCCTCTATTGAAGATGGACATAGAAGCTTACCCTGACCGACTTCTGCAAAAGCACTTTATTATGCGAGATAATTGTTTGTTGAATACCTACGATATCCAGCAAAATGGGGGTCAAATCACAGAAGAAATGCGTGCCCGTTCGCGCGAAGTATGTGACCTGTATCGTACATATTTTCTTGGAAAAGAAGGGTATATGAGTATAGACAGCGCTCAATATTATTCGCAAGCAATGGAACTTTTGGGTGAGGGTGTTCTTGTGAGCTTTGACCTACGAGTAAATCGTGACGGGGCAGGGGATGATATTGCCGGGGGTGTTGTAACCCGAGTTGCTGATGCTGATGAACTCCGACGAGAAATTGACAAGAGAATAAAAGAAAAGATGGATTCACTAATGCCCGAGTATTGGTGAGCTTATGAGCACTTGGACTATCGAAATACCTGAGTGGGATACTTTACACTCTGAACTTAATACTAATTATGCCAATCATAGTTTATCCAATGATACACCTTACGTTATACGCAACTCTGGTATTATACAAATAAAATATTGTTCCTGTACTATATGCCTACATCGTAGAGCAAAAAGTATGCTTAGTTCTATAACAGATAAACAATTTTTAGAGTTCATAGCTATTTTAGATATATATATTAAGAGATTTAACAACTTACCTCATTTTTCATTAGCGCAGAGTTTATTTGATGATTGCTTCAAGAATAAAATTACCGGCTCCGAGTGAGCAGTTTGAGATCAGTAGATCGACCGTAGATAATCAATGCCGAGTATGGAAGCTTGATTGGCCATCTAAATATAAACTATATGAGGATGATGAAGATGGCTTCGAATTGCCAAAATGGATCCAAATCGCTGTGTTTGCCAATAAGCGTTTGGCCAAAGTTTTCGTGTCGAAGCAGATCATCAAGATGACCAAGCGATAATGGATGATAGTGAATACCAGATCTTTCGATCTCGATTTGTTTCTAATGAATGGGACCAAGGGTTGGATATTAAAGATTATAGATCTATTCATATAGCGCAAAAGAAATATCTAGAACGTTTTAAA
>SDBT01010956.1_pt1 | contig 14614 bp, 15 predicted proteins | sample 2277101 | NCBI WGS metagenome assembly SDBT01 (sample SAMN10404973, study PRJNA504765) | marine sediment metagenome | isolation source: marine sediment core GS10_PC15, 103 cmbsf | place: Arctic Ocean: Southern Knipovich Ridge | collected 2010
CCTGCTTACTCCGAACGACTATGGGTTGTTTGGCATGGTCATGGTCATCATCGGATTCGTCGAGATGTTCAAGGATGCCGGTCTGTCCATGGCTACTGTGCAAAAAAAGGAAATCACTCGCCAGCAGATTAGCACCCTTTTCTGGCTCAACGTCCTGGTCAGCGCCGTTCTCAGCCTTTGCATTCTGGCCGGCTCGCCGCTGATTGCCTGGTTCTACGGCAAGTCAGAGTTAACGGCTGTCACGGCGGCGCTCTCCATCTCGTTCATCATCAGCGGCCTGACGATCCAGCACCAGGCTCTGTTACAACGCCATATGCGCTTCGTCATTCTGGCCGGCATCCAGATAGCCATGCAAATCAGCTTCCTGATTGTGACGATCGTCTTGGCTTGTATCGGATGGCACTACTGGGCGTTGGTCGGTGGCACGCTGGCCAGGGCACTGGCTGGCACGCTGCTCACCTTCCTCTTTTGCCCATGGGTGCCTGGCTGGATTCAAAAAGGCACCGGTGTACGCGCAATGCTTAAATTCGGTGGGCACCTGACAGGGTTCAATTTCATCAACTATTTTGCCCGGAATTCCGATAATATCCTCATCGGCAAGTTTATCGGCGCCGACGCCTTGGGTTTCTATGGTCGTGCTTACCAGCTACTTATGTTACCCATTACAATGATGTCTGGACCGCTAAGTAATGTTGCAATACCTGCCTTGTGTCGATTGAATGAAGATCGAGAACGCCTGCATCGGTATTATTTACACGTATTATATATGCTTAGTCTTGTTGCAGGTCCTATTGCGGGTATCGCTTTCCTTGCGAGTAAGGATATTGTTCTCATCCTGCTGGGACCAACGTGGACACCTGTAGGTGATGTTTTTAAGTATTTGGCAATTGGCGGGCTGTTGCAGCCGATTTATAACACGCAAGCGTGGTTGCATCTGGCCGTAGGCAGATCGGATCGGGTTTTCATATGGGGTCTGATCGGTACGCCCATTATTGTCTGTTCTTTTCTAATTGGACTGATTTGGGGGATTAACGGCGTGGCCTTATGCTATTCCATGGCTATAATCATCACCACAGTTGGATCCCTATCCTATGCTGGTCAAAGCGCAGGATTGTCCTTCTGGAAGATGCTTAGTGTCGTATTCAGGCCTATAATATCATGTATTGCCGCGGTTATCGTCGTCATCACACTGAGTATGTTTGTTGAAAGCCGCTCCCATGTTGAATCAATAATAACAAAAGGCATAGGTTTTGTTGCTCTGTATGGAGCTCTCCTTTTCCTAATGTACAATGGCTATAAACCACTAAGAGATATGATGACGATAGGCCGAATAATGATCGGACGCGCTGAGGAAAAACACGCATGAATGAACAAAATGGCAAGACTTGTCCAGGTATTCAAGTGGATAGTTCTCATTATACAAAGTCGGATTATTGTCTTCCGGGCAGATTCGCTGCATATGCTTACCAAATCAAGGAGATTTTGGATTCTGGCGCCAAAAATGTATTGGAAATTGGCCCGGGCAATGGTGTAGTGACCTACGTTCTCCGTAAGGCCGGACTTCATGTGGATACACTCGACCATGATCCAGCATTAAAACCTGACTTCGTGGCCTCCGTCTTGGATTTGCCTTTTACTCCAAATTCATATGACGCTGTTATGTGTTGTCAGGTTCTGGAGCATTTGCCATGGGAGCACTTTCGCACTGCAATTCAAGGGATTTCTAATGTTGCAAAAAACTCTATTGTGTTAAGCCTACCGCATATTTCGCGCCGCTTTTTTGTCGAGTACAAATTGCCAAAGCTAAAGCAAAGGCTTTTGTCTGTTGATATACCGGCTAAGAATGTTCAGATGTCATTTAACGGAGAACATTATTGGGAAATCGGAAGAGGTGTTAAAGAAGAAGATATTTTATCGATTTTCAAAAAATTTGATTTGACAGTTCAACATTCTTACCGAGTGCCTGAATTCTTGTGCCACCATTTCTTTGTACTATCCCTCCCATAACATCGTTATGCAACTGACAGCGCTAAGTTAAAGGGGCAAGATAATGTTAATAAGCTCGATTTTAAAGAAAGTAATAAAGTTAGGATATCGATGTACGACATATGGGCTAAGCAAAGGACCTCACATTACACGATATTATATGTATAATCATTTGTCGAAATTCCGGTCATCTCGCCCCATCTCACATAGAGTTTTATCCATTAGTCATTCTGAGGGGCTCGGCAATATATTAGGATATGCGGACAACCAAATACACGATGTAACATATCCCGACGTCAATATCTTAAACCTCCCTTTTGAAGATGAATCGTTCCACGCGGTTGTGAGTGATCAGGTATTAGAACATGTAGAAGGAGATCCATATCAGGCCGTAGCTGAGACTTTCAGAGTCTGTAAGACTGGAGGAATTGCTTTACATACGACATGTTTTATCAATCCGATACATTATGACCCAGATGACTATTGGAGATTCACGCCAAAAGCCCTCGAATTGCTTGTATCAAAACATAGCGAAATTGTTGATGTTGGTGGCTGGGGGAATCCATACGTATGGCCTTTTTGTGCACTTGGATTACGGTCTCAATCTGTACCACATGCTCGTTGGCATCCAATGCATTGGCTAGCAACCAAACACGACGATACTTGGCCAATAGTTACTTGGGTTCTTGCAAAAAAGAAACTGCCTAATCAGGCGCGACACTCGGCCTGCCACGAGGGGGATTGACAAGACAGAATGATGATCGACTCATAAGGTTGATGTATCTATTTTCACAACAGCATTTGAAAAGGCACGACCAACGATGAAAATAGCCATCTGCATAAACCAATCTTCCGTGGGCGGGGTCGGAACCTCGACCTATATTCTGGCCAGTGGCATGCTAAAAGCCGGCCATCACGCCGATATTCTCGCCACGCATTGCCGGTATGGCCCCGATTACGAACGGGCGCGTCGCGATGGTTGGCCCGTGGAGGCCTTGGCCCATGCCATTACACAATTTTATCGAATACCGCAGGAGACCTATCTACAGATGGCTGAAAAAGCGCGACGGCATGTTGTATCTGTATATGACTGCGAAAAATGCGGTCGGCAGCTTTATGAAAAATATGCCGGATTGATTCAAAAAAACAATGCAATAAAACAATAAGGATCTCTATACCTCTATGTCACCCATGAAACCGCCACGCATTATCCTTTTGAGCGCGTCTTTCTTTCCTTTCCCCACCGGAGCTACCTACGCCGCCATCCGGCTGGCTCGGTCTCTTCGTGAACGCGGCTTTGAAATTTCCTTTGTCGTGGGCGATCAAGGACCGGAATGGCGACAGGGTAGCACATACGAAGGATCTCCCGTTCACTCTTTCCCCCTCTATCAATCCGGAAAGCTAAGGAAGCTTCGCAGTCTTCTAGCTTTTACCCGATACATCTGGAAATTACGGCGTGAGTTTGACGTATTCCATATCAGCGGCGGAGGGTATATAAACATTTTCCTGGGGTGGTGGGTAAAGTTTCTTACTGGTAGGAAGGTCAGCTTGAAAATATCTTTGGATGGCTGGGACACCCCAGAGGGGGCCGTCCGGGAAAAGTGGGGACGATGGGTGGCTTTTGCTTATCGCAGAATCGATGGCGTCGTGGCCATGACCAGCGGTCAGGCGGAAAAATGCTGGCAATGGAATTATCGGGGCTTACTATCCTTAATACCCAACGGGGTGGATATAACAAAATATCGGCCCTCACCGGTGAGTGAAAAAAGCAAAATTCGAGCTCAACTGGGAATCGCGGACCAGGATGTACTTCTCGTCTATGTCGGATGGCTGGGGTATCGCAAAGGGACAGACGTGCTTCTGAAGGTATGGGAGAGATTGCGAGCGAGGTATTCCAATGTGGGGCTGCTACTGCTGGGGGATTATATGAGCAACCGGAATTTGGGGGACTCTTTTCCCGATTTTGCCCGTAAGTATGGTATCACTCCATCCATTTTGGAGTCAACGAAACTGTTTCAGGTTGGTCACGTTGAGGATGTTGAAAGATACTTGCAGACTGCGGATATTTTCGTCTTCCCCTCACGGCAGGAAGGTTTCGGCACTGTACAAACCGAGGCGATGGCCTGCGGCCTGCCCTGTGTTGTTAATGATTTACCAGGTGTGTCCTGCGATATTTTCCCAGATGAAAAAGTGGGGTTCAGAATTTATAACAACGATGTTGATGACTACGTACGCGTAATCTCCGATTTGATCGCACACCCTGAGAAACGAGAACAGATCGGTCATGCAGCTAGATGCCGCGTGAAAGAAGTTTTTTCTCGCGAAATCGTTGCAACCCAATACGTTAATTTTATGGAACGGCTTGTATCAGGTTGTTCCGGGAAAACAAATTAATTGACACGACGCATTGCAATACTAGCTCCTTTCCACACCATTGCACTGCACGAGGGAATTCCTGACCTCCCGGTGGATTCTCATTATTTTCCCAAAGGAATGGGTGGCTATTGCATCGGTAATCTGGTCCATGAACGGTTTAAACGGGGTTTGCTAACGGATGTTATCACGCTGGATCCGACAGCGAATGAACCCATCATGCGCTGGGAGGGTGAAAAGGTACGACTCTGGGTCGTACAGCGGAGGATGCGCAGGGCGCTGCGGGATGGATACAGGCGAGAGAGATACCTTCTTCAACAAGCATTAAGGGAATCAAATCCTGATGTTTGCCATGCCAACTGGACGTATGAATACGGCTTAGCGGCTGTGACACAAAATGAATATCCTGTGGTGCTTACCGTACACGACCATGCTGGTAATTGTCTGCGCTGGCTGGGACTACGTTATTTACCCCATTACTTGATTTCCCGGTATGTCCTGCGAAAAGCCGAGTATGTAACCACTGTGTCACCCTATGTGTCGGAATATTTAGAAAAGAAACTCGGCAGAAAAGTACCAGTGATCCCGAATTTGTTGCCGGAACTTGCGTGGAAGCTGGGTCTGGAAAAAACGACATCCTGTGCCCCGAAGTTTGATGCCGGACATCTTCGGCCTGTGAATATTCTCGGTGCCATCAATTGGTCCCGATTTAAAAACACAAAGAGGGCTTTGAAGGCATTTCAAATCGCCAGAAAACATTGCATGGAAAAGGGCGTAGTGCTTCAATGCACGCTAATCGGTCCTGGGCTTGGCCTCTATGGCCCGGCAGAAAAATGGGCGCGGAAGCATCATTGCGCTGAAGGGGTTGTTTTTCACGGTAATGTACCCTATGAAGAGGCGCTGCAAATGGTGGCAGCCGCTGATATACTTTTGCATCCCTCCTTGGAAGAATCTTTCGGCTTACCGATTGCTGAAGCCATGCTTATGTGCAGCCCTGTAATGGCTGCCCGGGAAGCCGGCGGTGCCCGCTGGCTTCTGGATGAGGGGCATTGCGGCGTGATCTTCTCTGGTTTTTCTACAGAATCCATGGCATCGGCGTTGATCTCCATGGCTATTCATCCTCAGCCCGAGATGGCAGCGAGGGCCTATCAACGCATTGTTCAAATTTGCACTGCCGAAGAAGTGCTGGCAGCCTATGAAAGTGTTTATCAGAAAGCAGCCAATGGATAGTCGGGAATACATCCCCGATTGGATGTAAAAAACATAAATCGGTTTCGCACTAACTTCCCGCATGGAGCTTTTGAAAACTTAAAAAAGTGGATCCTAAACAAATTATAGAAAAATCTGAGGGTTCGAGGCATTTTTTGCTGATCTTCGCTGTCAGTCTCTTGGTACTACCCCTCAACATTCCACTTCCCTTCATCGAGCGTTTGTCGTTATGGCATTTATTTGCCGTTGTCTTGTTCGTAACATTCTTAGCCGATACAGCGATACGGAAATCGCCATTCTTATTACAGCCGGATATATTCTCCAAGTGCCTGTTAATCGTCGCGTGGCTCATCGTTATCCGTGTAATCTATGACAGGCCAGGTTCAACAAGGTTTGGCGGAAGTGGCGGACTGGGAGAGGCGGTTATCTTCGTTATCGGTATCTTGTCGTTTTTCCCGCTGCGCTGGATGACTGCGCACATGGATGTGTCTGCAAAAGACAATATTGCTATTCTGACTATGGCTTTTTTGGGTGTGGTACTCTTCTTAATCCGAAACGGAATTTCTGATGAACCTTTCTATATGGGCGTTTTTTACCATTCTCAAATGTGGATGGTGGCCGCTTTCTTCTTGAGCATACTTGCCGCATCAGCACGTATCCAACGCTCCGCCATCCCATGGTTTACTCTTTTTGTGTTCTTCTTCATGGTCTTGGCGGCCATCACCCCCCATCGCAGCCGCCCGCTGTTCGCGGTGACCAATGCCCTGCTGATCGGCTATCTCTTCAGTCGTTTTCGTAAAACCTTCGCACTCGTGCTTGTTGCGGGAGTGATCGGCTTCAGCGCACTACTGGCCGTCGGCCGCGGAGAACTGCCAGCGGTTGTCCAAGGCTCCCTCACCATAGTTCAATCAATCTTCGGTCAAGAAAGCCTTCAATCCAGGACCCGGGGGGTATCTGATGCCTTCCGTGGATTTATGTATCGTTATGGATGGGAACGGATAAAGGAGCATCCCTTTATCGGCAAGGGGTTTACATTCACCTCTGCGGAAATGATCGCCAGCTTTAGCTATATCGATGTTGACTCGACTACTGGAATCAAGTTTGAAGGTATCGCGGCGCTGGCCTTGGCCGGCGGTTATCACAACGCGGTTTTTGAACTCATGGTCTTCTGCGGCATTCCTGTAACAATCCTCTTTGTTGTCGCCTACTTCGGTATCTTTGTTCAATTCCTGAAGTGGTGTAAGTCCCTGCCAAATCTGCCTCTCAAAATATTTGCTGCTGGTCTTTCTGGATATTTTGTACAAGCCAGTGGTCAGATGCTTATGAATGGTAGCGGGGCCATGTTTGGGCAAATTTGCCTTATACTTGGCGTTATGAGTGGATTAATGATCGCGGAAGCGAATAAACCATCTCAGTGTGAGAGGTTTGCATAACTCCATTTTTCCTCGAATCATTGATGACGAACCCTTAACAAGTCATCACCCCGGTGAAAACGGGGGTTCTGTTCTTTTGTAACCATTTGATATTTCTGGATACCGGTTTTCTCCGGTATGGCATTGCTGGTGCATTTTCGAGTTTATACGAGTTCGTCATATTTCTCTTGGAGAGAAATATGGGATACAAACAAATCGAACCGAATATGACCTTCTCCGAAGCATCGCTTGAAGATCCTATGGAACATAACCGCCGCCTCAAGAGACTGGACCATAATTCCAAGGCACTGTTGTCAACGGAGGTTGGAAATGAACTACGATAGAATCGTACAAGATGTAATAAAGCAACACAAAATTTTGCCTATAGATATGTTAGGAATTGGTGATGCCACAGGTGAATACACTTATTTGAACTCTCTTAGGGATTCATATATAAGAACTGTTCGTGATGTGGATAATTTGTACAAGAACAGTAGAAGTGGCAGGAATATTTTAGAGATTGGTTCCTTTTTAGGAACTGTTAGTATTTCTTTGAAAAAAATTGGATATAACATATCAACTTTGGATATCCCGGAGTTCTATAAATCTTCTTCGCTAAGATCACTATATGAAAACAATGGAATCCCATTTAATGGCTTAAACTTGAGGCATTCCAAACTACCCTATGAATCAAACTCCTTAGATATAGTCATCATTTGCGAAGTAATTGAGCATCTGAACTTCAACCCTCTTCCTGTTTTAATGGAGATCAATAGAGTCCTGAAAAACGACGGATATATCTATATCGGTATGCCAAATCAGTCGAGGATCCAGAATCGACTGAAGTTATTGTTGGGGAAAACTATTCACAGCCCAATAGGACATTTCTTCAAACAACTGGATAGAAATGACAATATGATTGTTGGATTGCATTGGAGGGAGTACACATTAATCGAAGTTATACAAATGATTGAGAAAATGGGATTTGAGACAATCAAAAAATATTACTTCATCGGAAAAGGGCCTACGCGAACAAATATTTTTAAGACTGTGCTAAAAAAGATTGTTTACTCTTATACATCCTTTAGACCAGTATATGTCGTAATTGGGAAAAAAAGTATAGTCCCCACTTATGATTTTTGGTTAACTGACGCGAATTCTTAAAATTTGCTTAGTTGAAGATGAACCCTGATCAAATTTTGGAAAATTATAACCATTAGTGTCGGAATGCACATAATATGAAAGCGCTTTTTTACGTTGGTTCTCCGCTTGGCTGGGCCAAAGGCGGCTATACGATACAGATCTTCGAGTCCAAGCGTGCCTTGGAAAAACTTGGGGTTCTCGTCACTTGGCTGCATCACGAGGATACGGAAATTCCTCCGGCGGATATCATCCATTACTGGGGGCGGCCACCCAACGACTTTCATTGGCAGTTGGCCCAAAAGCAGGGGTTGAAAATTGTCATTAGCGAGTTACATCAGTCTGCTGTGCTTCGACCACGGTGGATCTGGCCGTTGCGGAGATGGATGGCTTGGTGCCTTTGTCATTGCATTGGGCGAAATCTATATGGCATGTTCGGCGCGGATATATATCAGTTCTGTGATGCAGCTATAGCGGTAACACCATACGAAATGTATTATATGCAGGTGGTTTTTAATGCGCCGGTGGGTAAAACCCATTATATTCCTAACGGTGTGGATGACATATTTTTCGATCAAACGATCGGACCGGAACCCTTTGACGGACTACTGTATATTGGATACATCTGTGAACGCAAGAATAGCGTAGCCGTTGCAAAGGCAGCCACTAAGGCACAGGTTCCTGTAAAGTTTATCGGCGCTTCTCCCTTTGCAGAGAATGATCCCTATGTAACATATTTCAAGACATTAGTGGATGGAAAATTTGTCACATGGGCTGGGGAGGTGACGGATAGAACTCGCATGGCAGCGATGATCCGCGGAGCGCATGGCGTCGTCATAGCCAGCCAAAATGAAGCGGTCGGCTTGTGCGTGTTGGAGGGGTTTGCTTGCAGCAAGCCCGCCATGGTCAGTAATCTGCCCAACCTACGCGTCTATTTTGAAGATGCCGTCGACTACTGTCACCAGCCACAACATCCGGCCTTTGCCAGAGAATTGCAGGAATTCTATCGCTGTGTAGTCCAAGCGGGAATGAAACAGGAGTTCCCAGTGGTGACTTGGGATGATGTAGGCCGGCAAATCTTTGATGTTTACAAACAAGTACTTAAGCTGGATTAATGAGGCCGAGATATAATATGATAGGCGCGGAAAACCCTATAAGCGATCAGTTCGAATCATCATTTCTTTCAATGCCATTGGCTCAGCAAATTGCTCATTGTGACCACTACGAATTGGTCGATACATTCAAAAAATGGTTGCCTGCGCATACACCCATCCTGGAAGCGGGGTGCGGTTCTGGTCGCTGGGTTGCCTGGTTTATTAAACAAGGTTGGCGAGCGACGGGCTTGGATTGGAGCACTGAGCTCTGTGAGCGCGCACAGCGTGAAATACCCGACGGACGGTTTATGCAAGGCGATATGCGCCACATGCCCTTTACGGATGGAGACTTTGGCGCCATTGTGTCCTTGGGTGCCATTGAACATACGCCGGAAGGACCGATGGGCTCACTGCGGGAATATCACAGAGTACTTCGACCCGGCGGTATCGCGATTATCACAGTGCCCTACCTTGGGCCGGTGCGCCGAGTCATGCGTGTGCTCCGGATACTTGCGAAGCTGCCGCTCGCGGTCTTTCGCCCGTATTTTGCAGAGTATCTGCGATGCCAATTCAAGCGTGCTCAACCTTGGGCGGCTGACTTTTGCCCGGATGGGCAGGGACGGTGGAACTTCTTTCAATACAATTTTACGCGCCAAGAAATGCGGCAATTCCTGAAGGATTCAAATTTCTCCATTCTAGAGGAGAACGTGGATTTTGGGGACGAGGGGCTCCTGCATAATTTTGGTCGCCTGGTGGGCGTTTATGATGTTTGTTCCGCACAGGTGCAATTCAATATTTTTGGGAAGATGCTGGGAAAAGTGCTGCCAGTGGCATGGCGGGGCCATATGCTTTGCTATGTGGTTGGGAAATCAGCTGTATGAAGTTTTCCATCATAAATCCCAACCTTAACAGCGGTTCGCGTTTGCGCCGCTGTGTGGGTTCGATACGCGGACAGGCGTGGGCCGCCCGGGAATATATCGTTGTGGATGGAGGTTCCACCGATGGTACGGTGGAGTGGCTGTAATCCATTGTGGATTGTGGATTGCTAATTTGCAGTTTGAAGCAGGAGAATGCTGATCACAAATGAATCCAAGACTTCAACGTATCCAAGCTTTGATTCGGCAACTCAATCTCCTGCCCGCAGTTGAACAGATCAGGTATCAGATTGCCCGAATTCGGTATATGAGAGAAAACGCGAGATTTAGGAACCAATATCCTGGGTTTGCGCTCCCACCTGCATATCTCGCATTTGATGCCCATGGGCAAGTACGCTGGCGAAAGTATCTAGAGAGTGGTCAGGCCGTTGCCAGCCAGCTAGTTGGGGTGATTAAATCTAATTCAGTGAACCGCCCGCCACCTCTTAGAATTCTGGAATGGGGATGCGGCCCAGGTCGGGTAATCCGGCACTTGCCATCGCTACTTCCAGACAGTGAGATTTATGGTTCTGATTACAATGACGAATCTGTGGAATGGTGCAAGACGGCGATACCAAATGTGAAATTTACGCACAACCAACTTAGACCGCCTTTGCCATTTGAGGACAACCTTTTTGACGTTGTCTACGCAATATCCGTTATCACCCATCTGTCAGAACAGGGGAACATTGATTGGATAACTGAGCTGTCGCGAATCCTAAAACCAGACGGGATTTTAGTTCTGTGGAGCAATGGAGATTCGATAGCCGACTTTCTTTTACCGGGAGAACGCGAGCGCTACGATGCGGAGGACTTCACTGAGCGGACTCGTTATCAAGAAGGAAAAAAGATGTATATGGCTCTCCACCCTCCAGCTTGGATCCGAGGCAAGTTGCTAAAGAATTACCGCATATTGAATCACTACCCTGGAGGCTTCTCTGGAAAGGAACAGGATGTCTGGGTTGCCCAATTGCGAACCAAGTAGCCTCATGGCATCCATATTGGAGGGCAAGGTTGCGGCGGGTCTTGGCAACCACAGGAGAATGGATCACAGCAATCACGGGATAAAACATGAAATCAAACATTGAATGGGAAAAATGGGGCGAACGCGATCCGCTCTATGCTGTTGCCACATGGCAGGGAAAGGAGCGGGGAGGGGCAAAGGCGTGGACGGACCAGGAATTCTATGCCTTGGGCGCTTCGGATTGGAGTGACTTTGACAATCACTGGCGACAATATGGAATGGGATCAACCCATTGCATAGAAATATGATGCGGAGCGGGTCGAATCACGAAGCAGTTGGCATCCGTATTTTCTCGTGTAACGGCAACGGATGTCTCCACCCACCAATTGGACTACGACAAAGCCAGGATTCATGCTCCGAACATCTGTTTTACAGCCACAAACGGCACACGCCTGCCCATTGCAGACGGAAACTGCGATGCCGCATTTTCGGTTCATACCTTCCAGCACTTTGAATCTTCTAACGACGCATATAATGTTTTCCGGGAACTCTATCGAGTCCTTGCCTGCGGAGCTACATTAATGATTCATTTGCCGGTGTATGAGCTCCCCGGCACGAAGGTATCACGCCTTTGCAGGCCCATCATTGCCCTCGGCAAGCACGCCGGAGATGTCAACGCGGCGATAAAGCGGATGCTGCTGCGGAAGGGTCTGTGGCTATTTGTGATGCGATGTCTCTACTACGAGCGAACAGCGCTGACGGAAAAGCTTGGCAACATAGGGTTTTCGCGTATTGAGTTCCGCAAGTTTGCCGTGCGCAGCAACGGCAGCTATCATGAGTTTGTGTTTGCTACGAAGCCCATGTAGCGGTCAACCTGTTGCGGCTGGTTTTGAAAAGACTCTACCGACTATGAAGTTTTCCATTGTCACACCTGTTTATAACGGAATGCCCCAACTGAAACGCTGCGTCGGATCTGTTAGAGGCCAAAGGGGCGCTCAATACGAGCACCTCATTCAGGACGGGAGTTCGGTCGATGGAACTGTCGATTGGCTAAGTGCCCAGCCTGACCTCAATATTTGCAGTACGCATGACAACGGGATGTATGATGCGATCAACAGGGGCTGGTCCCGTGCAACTGGCGACGTCCTTTCCTGGCTGAATGCAGACGAACAGTATCTGCCCGGTACATTGGCGTTTGTCCGGGACTTTTTCAGCGAATATCCTCATGCAGACGCAGTCTTCGGGGACACGATCATGGTGGACTCTCAAGGGTTGGCCATTGCTGCGCGTCGAGAGATACCATTGCGTCGCATCTATGTGCAAAACGGTTTTCTGTATGCCCATTCATGTACTCTGTTCTTCAGGAGGCGTTTGTGGGATCAGGGCTTGTTGAATTTCGATGAATCCTATCGATGCGCCGGCGATTGCGACCTCGTTCTGCGCCTATTCGATCACGGCGTCAAATTCAATCATGCCGGCAAGTATTTTGCCCTCTTTGGTGTGGATGGAAAGAATATGAGCGTTTCGCCCGATATGGCGGCCGAACGGAAATCTATCTATATAAAATATCGGGCTTTACGATTCAGTGTCCTAAGGCAGACAGTGATGTTTGCGCGGTATGCCGAACGACTGTTTGCAGGCTGCTATCGTAAATCTTTGGTGAATTATAGTTATGCTTTGAATGAGATTCCCGAATACAAATTTTACCAGAATATTAGAATCGGATTTCGATTCACATATAAGAGATTCCTGTCTTCTGTGCCAATACGAGCAAGGCGATTCCCACCCGATAGCACAAGCTCTGAAGGCGGGTCGTAGAGAAGAGATGGGAAAGGAAGCCCAGAAGAGTCTTGAGGTGATCCGGTTTCTCCAGCTACCTTGGTGCTGGTCTCAAGTGCCACCTCAGCGAATTTGGAAAATATTGTCTTGGATTCAGTTTACCATTAAGGAGAAAGTAGCAGTATGGATGACATGCTTAAGCAAGAAGGGCTGAACGCTTTATTCCGAAGATTACGTACCTTTGCCTATAAGGTTCTCGAACCATTCGATTCACTTTTCCTGCGTGCCAACAAAATGTCAACATATCCGCCGATTGCCCTTCGTAGATATGTAAGCAGTTTGGGATTTATTGATGGTTCCGGACAAGAGCATTACGTGTATTTGAGGCTCTTGGCTGACTTGAAGGACGATTCTCGGGTACTTGATATGGGTTGCGGTTGCGGATTGCTTGAGCTTGCGCTGGAAAAGAACAGGTGGAAGGGTAATTTGGTGGGTATTGATATATATAAGCCCGCAATAGAATGGTGCGTGAACTCAATTTCTAAGCGCGTCCCATCATTTCAATTTATCCATGCCGATATTTACAACCCAGCTTATTGGCGGACCGGGCGCTACGATGTGGAAGCATGGCTTCAAAAATTTGAGGGATCCAATTTTGACTGCGTCATAGCGAAGAGTCTTTTTACGCATATGTTGCCTAAAGAGATTGGCATATATTTTTCCGATATCTCGAAGAGACTACGAAAAGGTGGAAGGGCTCTTCTAACGTTCTTTTTACTGAACGTGGAACAAGAACGCCTTCAATCAACTGGGAGTTCCAGCATTTTTTTTAGGCGGCCCAAAATTGACGACATTTATGCTGTTCGCAATGCAAAAGCGCCTACTTCCGCAGTGGCATATGACGAATCATTTATTGTTGATTTACTAAAATCCAAGGACCTTGAACTGGTTGGAAAGATTCATTATGGCAATTGGTCGGGAAGAGTCAATGGCTTGTCATACCAAGACATGCTAATTGCTACAAAGCGGTAAGGATTTCATACTTCAGAAGCTATCGAACATGTGCCATTTTTCTTCTTACATGCGAACAGATGGGTAGTAGCAATAACATAATGCTTGTAATTACTGTATCTTACGTACGCATGCCATCCTGGCCAATTGTCGAATACATCTATCGAGGTTGTTTAAAGATGCCAGCCCAACCATGTCGACTCGCAAGAACAACTAGGGCAGGAAGATCATGATGGACAGCGCCTTCAATAGTCATAATCGGAAAATATTGTACGTCCATTCCAGTGACGAGATGTATGGTGCGGATCAGATGCTATTTTACCTGGCAGCCGGGCTCGACCGTATCCACTACACCCCGATCATTGTTTTGCCTTCCGATGTTTCTTATCAAGGCTTACTTAGCCAAGCTTTGAATGAAAAAGGAATAAAGCCGATCCATCTCAAGGTGGCTGTTCTGCGACGTATGTATTTCAATCCATTAGGCATGCTGAAATATCTGTGGCTGCTGGTACAGTCAACCTTAGCCCTCATCCGGTTGATAAAAAAAGAGGGGGTGGACATCGTCCAAACCAATACAGTGGCCATCATACCAGCTGCTTTGGCCGCGATGCTTACAGGCAGGTTGCATATCTGGCACGTTCATGAGATTATTGTACAGCCGAGAATTCTTTGGAGATTTACTTCCTGGCTCATTCCGCGCCTCTCGGATGTCGTTGTTGCGAACTCTTGCGC
>SDBT01010957.1_pt1 | contig 14614 bp, 12 predicted proteins | sample 2277101 | NCBI WGS metagenome assembly SDBT01 (sample SAMN10404973, study PRJNA504765) | marine sediment metagenome | isolation source: marine sediment core GS10_PC15, 103 cmbsf | place: Arctic Ocean: Southern Knipovich Ridge | collected 2010
CGATTACATATATTACCTCTGGAAGCAATGGAGGTGGGTTTTGTCGGCAATTTAAAACAACCCATGGGAATTCTTGATTTACAAAAAGAAATAAATCAGAATTTGGATACCAAGTCAATACTTTTTAATTTTGGCACAAAATTTGTGGATAAAGTGCTGGTAATCAGCGGCAGTAGTTCACGGGCCTGTGAAAAAGCTGTGGATATCGGTATCGACACTTTTATAGGCGGAGATATTAGAGAGGAGCATGTCCGGATTTGCGAAGAATTAAAGTTAAATTTTATTGCTGCGGGACATTATAACACAGAAAAATTTGGTGTGCAGGCATTAGCAAAACATATTCTTGATAAATTTAATATAAAAGTTGAATTCTTTGATATTCCAAATCCTATTTAATTATTAAATCTCAAAAAAATGAGGGGTAAAAAAAAATGGATGAAAAAGAACAAAATTCCTCTGAAAAAGTTAGACTTCATTTTTCAGAAAAAAAACACAAACTTGAAGATTCAAAACTTTTGAATCGAATTGAAGAGTTACAATCCGACATCAAATCACAATTTCAGATTGTCCAAAACGAAATTCACCATCTTGTAACCGGCCGAAACAATCAGGATGAATTAAACAACAACCTCCTGGCAGAACTACACCAGATCGGAGAAATGCTGCAAAAACTAGATAATGCTCATCAGTTTACGCACAGAGTCGTTACCAATCAGGAAAAAGGGCTCAAAGAAAATCGACATTTAATTCATAAAATTGAAGCCGAAGTACAAAAGATCAAATCTGTGCTTCGGGTTGATTGATCAGGCAAAATTCTGACAAAATTGAACTTAAAATCAGTTTTTATCAAACTTTTGTATTTTAAATCAAGTTCAGACAAGTGAGCCGAAAAACCTCTCACATACCAACAAGAACATGTTTAGTATGTTTAAAAAAACCCGGAAAATTTTTTTTATTACGCTTTGTTTTAAAAAACACCGGTACAATTAAGATTGATCCTGCTCAAACAGAACCTGGAAGAGGCTATTACGTATGTCCTGATCCGGATTGTTTACACAGTTTAATAAACTCTACAGGATTTCGAAAAATATGCAGAGGAACTTCAGCTTTACAAAAGGGAAAGTTCAAAAAAGAAATGGAAAAAATGATTTTTCCAAATCGAATCCACTCACTGGTCGGTTTGGCAAATAAAGCCGGGAAAATCGCAATTGGTAATCATGCTGTGGAATCCGCCTTAAAAAAAGGGCGGGCAAGATTGGTTGTTTTGGCACAAGACGCTGCCTCAAATACCACTGAGCGTTTTGAGAAATTCGGAAAACAAAAAAACATTACCCCGCAAGTGTACGGATCTAAAAAAGATTGGGGTCATTTATTCGGACGCGAGAGCTCTGCTGTTTTTGCAATTTTAAATGATAACTTTGCACGGGCTATTAAAACCGAGATCGAAAGATTCAATTTTGAATAAATCGCTTATAATCCTGTTTACATTTATCAATATACCCTTCATCAGCAAAGCTGAAATAATTATTCTCACCAATAACCAAATGATCAATTACAGAAACGTGGGTTGCCTCACCGGCGATGACCAATTCACGTGTTACCCGACGGTCTTCAGCGCTAGAGGTTGTTGAACCGGACGGGTGATTATGGGCAAAAACAACTGCCGCCGCACCAAAACGATATGCTTGATTCATGATTTCACGGGGGTAAATTGCACTGGAGGTCAGGCTTCCGGTGCTGATAATTGATTCATTCACAATTTGATTACGGGCATTTAAATATATTGCTTTAAAAATCTCACGTTTCAGATCACGCATGGAGGGTAAAAGATATTCATATACTTGTTGAGACGAATAAATCCGGCCAAAGGTTTTTTTCTGTTCAGCGATAATTCTTTTTCCTAACTCGATGGCGGATTTGATCTGTGCAACTTTAGCAAGGCTTAGGCCATGGATTTTACAGAGATCCTCGGTCCCCCATTGTTCCAATGCCCGCAATCCTCCCAACAGCTGAATAATATTTCGAGCTAAATCTACAGCGCTTTTTCCTTTGACCCCCACCCGCAATAAAATCGCTAAAAGCTCTACATTCGATAACTTATCAGCCCCCTGGCGCTGCAATTTTTCTCTGGGCCGTTCTTCTTCCGGCCAGTTAATAATTGCATTTTCATAAATTTTTTTGGTCATAAAAAGCTTTTTGATAATCCATTTTCTGGAGATTGCTCTTGGGTAATAGTGTTACAATTTTTTCTTTGTTTAAACTCAAAAATTCTGTTTTTTGGAGAAGACTGGAACTGCCAATTTCAAAAATTCTAGCATCTGTGACCGGAATAAATTTAGAGCCGTTTGCTGAAGTCATAAAATCCGACACTCTTTCTCCGGGTACGATGTATATAGAACCTTCAATTTTAAATATATCAGTAAAGATAATTGCTTCCAGTTTTATTTTTTTCTCAATAAAATTATCCATAGTTTTATCCCAGTGTAGTTGATCTTTTCCAATAACTTTTTTCATATAGTATCTTATGATTATTTATTTTATCGTCATAATATTCCTTTATATTTAGATAAAAATTCTCCCGGATTGGACAGATATTTTAATTGGGGGAAGTTATTATATCCTAAAATTGAAATAAGATCCGGCAACATTCTGGCTTCAAATTTTTAAATGTAAACAGAAGACAAAAAAACCAAACCAGAAAAAACGAAACGGATCAGTCGAGGAAATCATAAATATCAACCTGTTTTTATACTTCAATTCATTTTCAATTCCATACGGAAAATATGTTGGGTTAAATTATCGCTGCAGATGATAAAATTCCCGTCCGGGGACCAATTGGGTAATTGTTCCTGGATTTTTTGTGTTTTTGTCAACGGAATTATCTGTTTCCCGTCTGAAAAAATGGCATACAATTCTGACGTTGTAGTTCGCAGGCCGTCATCTTGTGATTTATAACAAACCAGCCATTTCCCGGATGGGCTCCATGATGGCGAATGATAATTTCCCAAATTAATAATCGGTTTGCCACTGCGGTGAGCTATTTTTAATCCCAGTCCAAGCACTTCAAAAATAACCCAGTCACTGTCTGGTGACAGGGTTGGATTTATTAGATGTTGATCTGCATATATAATATTCAAATGGTATGTTTTTCTGTAGTCGGATAATATCATTTGATCGTTTGAAACATACACTAACAACTCATCTGGTGAAAAGTTGCCGGGTAGAAGATACCGGAGCCATTCTTCCTCTTCATTAAATACTGTTTTTTCGACTTCCAATATTTGCAACTCATTATGGTGGAGAAAATAAACAGATTTTCCTCGGTTAATCCAGCCGGGCAGGCCAAGATTCTTATCCCAATCCGTTAACAATTTTATACTACTCATATCGAAAGAAATAATTGCTATAGATGATTTTCTACGTCTATTTTCAGTCTTAAAAACGCGGCATAAAAGTTTTTGGGCATCTTTCGACCATTGAAACCGGAATCCTGCGCCTTCTAAACGGGTTAACCAGCGGACAAAACGTCCGGAAGAATCCAGTAGTGCGATTCCCCGGTATTGCTCGCCGGCAGCCGCGATCCACCGGCCGTCCGGTGAATAAACCGGCTGGATCAATCGGACTGAATCAGGGGATATCTGCTGTGGCGGAGAGATAACCTGAATTTTGGTTTGGGGAAAAAGTGTTTGTGACCAAATCAAACAGAGAAAAAAGGGTAACTTTCTAAAACCAATCTTCATTTTTCCTCACAATTACCGGTCTTCTGTACTAAAACCGGAGCTTGTTCTGAGTGGCCCGAAAAGGGACGTCCCGGGTTACATTCCAGTGCCGCTTTGGATGTTTTATGTTGACTACCGGCTGTCCTTTCTAATCACTAGTCATTATAAACAGAGGTTTCATCTCAAAACTTTTATAATACGGCCGCAATCGATCCGTATTGTAGTGTTTTTTTATATCAACAAATTTTTTTGTGCTGGTGACAACATCTATCGGCATATTGTCGTACCTGCCATTTTTTAACACAACCAGCCTGCCATGAATCCCTGCTAGAATCAGATCCAAGGCTAAATTACCATAAGCCATGGGAACGATGGAATCAATGGCATCCGGATCACCACCCCGGACCATATATCCTAATTTTTGATTGATAACATTTATTGCTTTGCCATTGTTAAAAGCAGCAGACAACCTTTTTATTTCTTCAGATGCTATTTCTCCGATACCACCAAGTTTTGCGTGTCCATATGCATCTTTAGAATCATCCGTGAATACCATTTCACCCCCCTTGAACATGGCCCCTTCAGATACTAAAACCACAGAATATTTGCTCGGATTTTCAAAACGGTCTATTACCAGCAATTCCGTTAATTTCTCTATATTAAATTTATATTCCGGGATTACACATCGATTGGCTGCACCGGCCATTGTCGGCAGCATCGCGGTAAAACCGGCATAACGGCCGAAAACTTCCAAAACTAAAATTCTTTCATGGGAACCGGCGATAGTGCGGAGATTATGAGTAAGCATTATTGTCCTGGTAACACAAGTGCTGAATCCGATACAATAATCGGTGCCCGGGACATCATTATCCATTGTTTTCGGGATAGCTACTACTTTAACTCCTTCCTGGTATAACCGCACTGCATGACTAAGAGTATCATCGCCGCCAATCGGAATAAGGTAATCCACGCCTAAAAAATCCAAATTTTTTATTACTTCAGACGTCAAATCATTTTCCTCAGCATTATAAGAACTTTGCAGATGTAATGGCACATCATCTTTAACAACATGACTGGGACGGGTACGGGAGCTGTGTAAAAATGTCCCGCCGGTTCTACCGGATTTATTTACGATCTCTTCGGATAATATCTGGTAGTGATTACTATTATCTACTTTTTTGTCCCTGATTAATTCCATAATCCCAGCCCAACCCCGGCGCAGGCCGATTACCTGATACCCCTCCCTTATTGCACGAATTGTTACTGCCCGAATTGCCGGGTTTAATCCGGGAACATCACCACCACCGGTAAGGATTGCGATTACTCCTTTTTTCTTTTTGACATTTGCCATTACTGTCCTCAAATATAATTGGATTACAACTAACCAAAACATCAAATTAAACCAAAACTGTTAAATCTATCTCAAAATATAATTTTATTCCAAAAAAAGCAACAGATAGATGTAAGACAGTCTCTTTTTTTTTAAATCTGATGTCAGTTAAGCCGATTCAGATTTATCTGTCACTGGTGGATGATGAAGGTAAAAACAGATAAATTAAATGAAATTTTCAGGTATCTTTTTATCACCGTTTCTCATAAAAATAATCATTCTGACCAGTGGTCATCAAAACTGTTTTCCAAAATGCACCGTTTACATCAATTTTTTTTCTTTCAAGTGTGGCTAACCGGATCGGAACATGAGTAAAATTATTATTCCAATATCCGACAAACATGTCAGTTTTTCCGGCCATAGCCCCATGAACAGCGTTTTCAGCCAAGCTTAAACAGAAGATAGAATCGGTACCCTCGGAAGCCACACTGCGAATAGTATAACTGGGATCAAAATATTTTACATTTACATCTTTTTTACTTTTTTTAAAATGGTCTATAATTTTGTCTTTAATACATACACCGATATCATGTTTTAAGATATTTCCGGAACTATCTTTTTTTACCGGGAGATTTCTGAAAAGGTTTTGACCCGCTCCTTCAGCGACAACGATAACAGTATGATTTTTATTTACAGAAAGCCTTCTCTCAAGGGCTTTTAACAAGCCGTTCTCGCCATCGAAGGTAAAGTTCACTTCAGGAATGAGACAAATATTTACCACCGGATTTGCAATTGATACACATGCTGCGATAAATCCCGAATCACGGCCCATTAATTTCACTAATCCGATTCCGTTATAAGCACCTCTTGCTTCATTATGGGCGCAGGTAATCGTCTCAGAGGAAGCATAAACAGCGCTTTCCAGTCCGAATGTCTTTTCAGTAAAGTTCAGGTCATTATCAATAGTTTTTGGAACACATACAACACCAATCTTTTGTTTCCTCCGTCTAATTTCCGCAACAATTTTTCCTGCACCGGCCAGAGTGCCGTCACCGCCAATACAAAATAGTATGTTGATGTTCATTCGTTGTAAAGAATCGACCATATCGGAAACGGCCTGGGGGCCACGGGAGGATCCCAGAATAGTGCCACCATCTTCATGAATTGTATCAACTAACGCCGGATCCAGGATTACCGGCGGATAACCGTATTTTGCATTCAGACCACGGAAGCCGTATTTTATACCAAAAATATTTTTAACACCATAACCAAAATGCAAAACCATTACGATACCACGGATAACATCATTTAAACCGGGACATAAACCACCACAGGTGACAATCGCAGCGCGGGTCCAGGAGGGATCAAAAAAAATCTTTTTCCTGGGTCCGGATTTCTGGAAGCCCGGAATTTTTTTACCGGCTGATACCAGTTTATTAATCACCTCAACGTCAGCGACATAAGATACTTTTGCCGAATCATCGGTAAACTGATAATGAGATAAAGGGGAGTTAATTGTACACTTACCAAAATTATCGATTGAAAAATCATACTTTTCTGAGTTTTCTATAACACGCTCTTTTAAAGTTTTCACTCCAGATCTCCGCCGATCGTATTTGGACGATTATCATGCTGTAACACAATTATATCTCTTTTCGAATTGTTTGGGTTTTGTTTAGTAAATAATCTTAGTTATATTTTTTACTCAATCTTTTGTTACGGCCCGGCCTTACGGATATCTTCAGAAACTTCATTCTCAAAAACTCTAAAATTTTCGACAAACATCCCGGCAAGTTTAGAGGCCTGCTCATCGTAGGCTGATCTGTTTTCCCATGTACTGCGGGGATTAAGAACTTCAGAGGGAACACCCGGACAGTCCATAGGAACGGCGACACCAAAATTGGGGTCGATTTGGGTCTCCACATCAGCCAACGCCCCATTTATCACGGCGTGGACTATAGCACGGGTATGAGCTATTTTAATCCTTTTACCTACCCCATACGGTCCGCCGCTCCAACCGGTGTTGATTAACCAAACATCGACATTATGTTTAACAATTTTATCACCAAGCATACCGGCATACACGGTGGGTGAAAGAACCATAAACGGGGCACCAAAACATGCGCTAAATGTTGCCTGGGGTTCGGTGATTCCTTTTTCGGTTCCGGCTATTTTAGCGGTATATCCGGAAAGAAAATGATAAACTGCCTGGGCCGGTGTAAGTTTTGCGACCGGAGGTAAAATACCAAAAGCGTCTGCGGTTAACATAATAATACATGTAGGATGACTACCGGTTCCTTTACGTGTTGCTGAGGCGATATGACTGATCGGGTATGCCGCCCGGGTATTTTCGGTCAACAGGGCATCGTCCAGATCGATTCTACCGGTAATATTATTATAGCCAACATTTTCCAAAATTGTACCAAACCGACGGGTGGTTTGGTATATTTCCGGTTCCGCTTCGGCGGAAAGATTAATTACTTTTGCATAACAACCACCCTCAATATTAAATATGCCTTTATCCCCCCAACCATGTTCATCATCACCTATAAGTATTCTTGACGGGTCGGTTGATAAAGTTGTTTTGCCGGTTCCTGACAGCCCAAAAAATATCGACACATTTTCTTTTTTGCTCATATTAGCGGAGCAGTGCATTGACAGTACATTTTTCTGCGGCAACATATAGTTTAAGGCCGTAAAAATCGACTTTTTTATTTCACCGGCGTACTGGGTGCCACCGATTAAAACAAGTTTTTCACCAAAATTAATGGCCACAAAAACTTCTGAACGGGTTCCATCCACACTTGGGATCGCATGAAAGTTTGGCGCATGGAGTACGGTAAACTCAGGCACATGATCCGGTAAATTTTCCCTTTTTACCTGAATAAACATATTTCTGACGAACATATTGTGCCAGGCATTTTCATTAACAATCCGAACCGGAAGTTGAAATGCGGGGTCTGCACCGGCATAACAGTCCTGAACAAACAGATCTTTACACTGCAAATATGCTAACAAACGCTGATGGAGCGCCTCAAATTTATCAGGTTCCATGGCATTGTTTATATCACCCCACCAGATTTTGTTTTCACTGGAAGGTTCCCTAACTATAAATTTATCTTTCGCGGCACGGCCGGTGTATTGACCGGTACGAACAACCAGAGGACCAAGATGAGCGATCCGCCCCTCGCGCCGGCGAACCGCCTCTTCCATCAAAATCGGAGTAGCAAGATTCCAATACACCATATTTACATTCTGAATCCCATGATTTTCCAAACCATATTTTGAATGAGTAATATTTTGTGTTGGCACGGCTCAACCTCCTTAGCTAGATTTATTAAATTTCAAATTCACCAATTATTCTAAAAATAATCGCTTGAGTTTAAAATAAGAAATTTTTGAACACTCTGTAAATTATCTGATCGTAAGACAATAAAATATACACCATAGGGTACAATATAGTTTTTTTCGTTAGTTCCATCCCAGGTGAGATTATGAATCCCCCGGCTTACCCTGCCGGTGAACAGACGCCGAATCCGTTGACCTAATAGATTATAAATGTCTACCTCAAGATTCCGGGAAGCGGTAAGTTCATATTGGATTGTCATTAAATCCGAGCCGGATGAATTATATAAATTAAATGGATTAGGGAAACTGCTAATCCGGAACTTATTAACCGGAACATCTGCCCGTCCGGTAATTTTCGCTCCTGTTACCAATGATAATTCAGCAAAAACCGTTCGTAGCAGATCAGCGCGTTGAGAAAAACCTGAGATTGATTCGAAGGGAAAACCGAGAAATATAATACTTCCCGGACTTGAACCGCCGGCAAAATCACCTCTAAAAATAACACCAACAGTTTTACCCTGAGCCTCAACCAAAACTTCTGCTCCATCGATTCCACGAATGCCGTTAACAAAAGGCAACGGTGAATTTTCCCCGACAGCAATTATTTCATTTGACCAAATTTGGCCTCCGGTTCCGTAAATTGTGTCAACATTTGACAGACTGCCATCCGCAATTATTTTAAAATATTCTTTATAAAACGAAGAATCTGAGTTAAAAAATGAAGTCGCAATTTGGCTTCCGGAGATCATCAGGTTACCCCCGGTTTGTAAATATGATTTGAGCCGGATTTTCTCCTCGTTTGAAAGTGAAGAGGTATCATCACCAAAAAAATAAAAAATCATGTCATAATCAAACAGATCGGCAAAAACATTTTGAAATGCACGGCGATTGCATGAATCGAATCTGTAAGTTCCTGTTGCTATAATGTCTTCGGAATAGGTTTTTACAATTTCAATGAAAAATTCATCACCATAAGCATTTACCAATAAGAATCTCGGTGTTTCTTGATTGGATCGTAAGCCATAATATACGGAAGAAAAACTTTCATTCGGAATCGGAGCATTATCTATAGCAGTAATTTTAAAATATATCGGATTTCTAACCGTAAAATTACTAATATCTAAAATAGAATCTGCCGGAGTTAAATCAAACTCATTTTTATGGATATTCCAATTCAGACCATCAAAGCTAAAATATAGTCGATAACCGAGAAGATCCTCTGCACTAGACGGCTGCCACGATATTTGTAATTGTCGATAGTCAATAATTCGGACAGCAGATAAAATCGGAGCTGGGGGAGGGGTAATATCCTGTTCAACTACAACTACAGAAGTGCGCTTTCGTGAAATGTTACCTCTTGTATCTTCAACAAATACTTCAACTTGGTAATTTCCGAAAGGAATAGTTTTCGTATTCCAATATCCATCCATATCAAAAAAATTAGTCGGAATATAGATGTATGTGCTTAAATTAGATCCTTCAAAATATACATTTTTGATATACTGATTACCAGGTTTATTAGTGAAAATAAAATTCTCCACCGGATCACCGATCGGTGTGACGCCATCTTCAGAAAATATCTGATAGCCGGCACGATACACTCCATTGTTCTCTCCCAACCGTCCATTATCCGTTTTCTCCATCGCATGTACTACGATGTCAACCAAGCCACCAACACGATTATCGGAAAATTGAACGGATGTTTGATTTTGGTAAAATCGAATAGAAAAAATAACAGGATTATATGTATCGGTGAAAGGATCGATTCGATTCGGAAGTAGAGGATTTGTCTCATTGTTATAATATCCGTCAATAAAATGGATATGGTTTTGAGAATTTGTTGTGCCAATCACAGTATTATACGCTAAAACTTGGTCTCCAACCTGCAAAGCCGGATTGGGATCAACATGAACATAGGCGAATCTGCCGATACGAATATAACTATTTGTTCCGGTAGGATCGATCGTTGTAATTACACCGGTTGAAACAGAATATACTTCGCCTCCCTGGGATAGCGGAATATCAATTCCATTATGAAAATGGTGACGCAGTTCACCGCCGCTGGGCCGGTTTTCACAGAATGTTCCGTTAATAAAATGTTGTTGTTGAAAAGGTTTTAACGGCCAATTATAAGTATTCTGAGCAAAACCTCCGTCTAAAACCATTAAGGAACTGAAAAATGTAAAAAGTATCATTAACTTTCTAGTCATTTGTTTTCTTCGAATTTTATGATAGTGCCTTCAGATTGAATTAGAAAATTTTGGCTATCTTTTTCAAAATCAAGTTTAACCGGCTGTGAAAAAAAATCAGCAATTGAAAAATACTCCACTTTGCCGGTAACCACGTTTAATAACCATAACTTCACATTTTGAAGTTGGAATTTTTTATCTTTATATATATTTTCACCGGTAAGACAAGCTATTTTTTCGCCGTTTTGACTCAACCGTATGGCTTCAACGGTCCCGATATTTTCAGGAAACGAATATTCAAATATTATTTTTGACGATTTTAACTCAAGCAATTGTACTTTTTTTCGATTTTGACGCAGTAAAAATTTTTCATCGGTGGAAAAATCCACAGAGTTATGAAAAAAATCATCCTGAAAAACAGTATTACCAGAGCGGTCAAAAACAAGGCAATATGCTGATATTAATCCGTTTCCGGAAAAACCATAACTGACAGTGACAATAAAATTACCCGAGGGGGATATTATAACTTGCTGATTAAAATCGCCGGGTAGTTTATTTTCCCACAATATTTTTCCGGTTCGATCAATTAACACCAGAACCGGCAGACCTGAGATCCACTTTTGGCTGGATTCATCAAAAGTCGCCGGTCTTTGCATGCCGGTAACAGCAAAAAATTTCCCGTCTGATGAATATTCAGCGTTAACATTTTTTTCCAGGCTTGATATAATATTATCTGTAAATTTACCATCAAAAAGGACAGCACCATTTTTTGATAACAAGGTCAGATGATTGTTCTCCGGCCGAATAATTGCCGACTCTCCCATACCGGATAAACAGACTATAGGCAAACGATTATCATGATATAACTGTAGTTGAAAATTGTACTTTGGAGTACTGTTCAGGTTAAACACCTGATAATTAAAAGTTTCTGCGATTTTAGAATCATGTACAATAACACCAAAATATGAACCGGTTTTCGGAATGACCGCTTTAACCTTACGATCAAAATTTTTACTCCAGATTTGATCGCCTGAATTCCTTTTTAGCTGAATAGAATTTTCCGTCATTACCAAAAACGAAGTGACGGAATTTTCTTTAAAACTATGGATAATTTTTTCTTTTGATGAAGTTACTATGTAAAGTGCCTTCGTTTGGATTTGATATGAATTAATCTTTGTTACTATTCCAACCAGCACGAAGTTCATTATCAAAACAATTTTGACCAGTTTCATTTAAATTCCAATTCCATATAATTAAATTGTCTCAAAAAAATCTTCCATAAAATAAACATAATAAATTCTGGTAAACGGTGCAATAAAATAGATGTGAATAAATTATCGTAATCGCCTGAGTGTTTTCCCATCCGTTGCAAAAATAACCGCACCATTGCGGTCGGTACGAACATATTGGATGTTTTCATCATCAAACCGGGTTAAAACCCTTGGTGACGGATGATTAAATATATTCCATTTCCCAACCGATACTACGGCCCATTCAGGATTCACATTTTTCAAAAAAGGCAAAAAATTTGAACTATTACTGCCATGATGGGGAATTTTTAACACATCCGAATTCAGAATTGATCCGTAGGTTGTCAAATAGGATTGCGTCTTTTTTTCTATATCCCCACAAAACATAAACCTATGTTTCCCATATTCTAAACACATTACCATAGAACAGTCATTGCCGATAAATTTTTTATCCTCATTCAGCATAAATAAAAACGGAGAAAGAATGTTAATTTTCAGAGGAGAAAAACTATCAATTATATTTCCGGCACTTAAAAAATTTACCGGGATACCGAGAGAATCGCATAATGGTATAAAATTGTCGCTTGAGTCCTCTGTTTCTATATTTACAGCATAAATATGTTCTACCGGAAATTGCCTGATAATCGACCATAAGCCACCGGAATGATCATCATGATAATGAGAGATAAAGATGGATTCCAGTTTTTTTATATTTCTTCGTTTTAAATAGGGAATAATTGTTTGAGCTCCGGCATCATAATTTTGATTTACAGGACCGGTATCGATCAAAAAAGCCCGATGATCGGGTAATTCGACCAAGGTGGCATCACCCTGGCCGACATCCAGGTAGGTTATTCTTAGCTCCTTTTTTTCAAACAGAGGCCGCCAGCACAATAGATTGGCAACAATCAATAAAATAATTGTAAGGTGAACGTATAAACGTCTGGACACAAAAAAAATGACAAAAATTAAAGACCCTAATATCAGAAACAGAGTAAAAACAGGAATAAAAGGAACTTCGATTTTGGCGAATTGAAAAGAGGAAAACCAGTGAATAGTTGTGGTTAAAACTGTTAATAACATTGAGATAATCTGTCCTAAAATTCCGGCGAAACCGGACCAGAGTATTGCAGCGAAAACTAGAATAAAACCTAAAAATACAATAATTTGAACTAATATCACCACCGGCAGATTTGCCAGGGTGGCTAACAACGGAATTTTTTCAAAATAAACAATAATTAATGGTAAGGTTCCGATCTGTGCACAGAAGGAAAGCAGGACTAGTTCTAACGGGCGGCGAAATATTCTTGATAAACCCCGCCCTTTTAATAAAACTTTTGGGATTATAATCGGATGTAATTTTGAATAAAAAAACACAATGCTAAATACTGCGGTAAAAGAAAGCTGGAAACCAACATCAAATAGATTTTGAGGATTAATTATTAAAATAACCATAGCTGCAGCGGCAAGGATGTTATATATATCAACTTTTTTTTGTAAAATTGTTCCAAAAAAGTATAAATTAGCCATGATAACAGCACGAACAACCGGAGGTTTAAACCCGGTCAGACCCATATAGTAAAGAAGTCCTATCATTACAAAAAATGTCTTATATTGTAACGGCAGGCGTAATAATTTGCCAAAAGCAAACAAAAAGAAAATAACAAATCCAACGTGCAATCCGGAGACAGCCAGAACATGAATAACGCCGGTGTCGGCAAAATCCGTTCGGATTTCCTGGTTAATTTCACCTCGAAGGCCCAGGATTAATCCTTTCAATAAAGCGGCATTTTCAAGGTTTTTAACATAACGGGCGAAAATTTTTGCGATATATTTTCTAGGTAGATCGAATAGCAATTTTTTTGAGCCAAGCTGTCCGGATTTTGCTGAGATCCGGATCGTGTCGTTCTTGCCAACATAAAATAATCCGGCAATATTCTTGCGTTTCAAATAGTTTCGGTAATTAAATTCTCCCGGATTTCTTTCACCATCTGCATTAGTTATTGTTCCCCGGACAAATATCACATCTCCCCGCTGACAACCAAAATTCTTATTTTTCCAGCTAAGCAGAAGGTTGCCATTTACCAGAAAAACTTTTTCTTTGATTTTCAGTGAATCCACCGCAACGATTGTACGAACCGCATTTTGCCGCCGTTCCGGATCAGAAACTAATTTTCCGAACAAACGGGCTTGAATCGGCTCCCGCAAAAAAGCGTGAACACTTTGTCGATCAAATGATTGTAATTGAAACTGAATTCTGATCCATCCGGTTAAAAATGTAAGGAAAAGCAAGATTATAAATACAAATTGCGGAAATTTTCTACCCAGGATTAGTGCTGAAAATAGTAATAAACTTACAAGAAAAAAAATTACAGAAGCAGAGAAAGTTAAAGTAACTTTATCTGCAATTAATATTCCTAAAATAAGCGGAATTAATAGTAAAATTAAAGGACGATGTCTCATTTTTATCTGTTTTATGGGCATAAAATTTATACTAATACAATTTTCTCAATTTGGAACAGTGTGCACCTAAAACACAAAACGCCAGATAATTAAATAAAGCCATAATTTGCCAAGTGTTTAATAATCAACATATTACGAAAGTTGCCATTTAATTTTTTTTATGGTACACTTCTTGAATCCAAATAAAAGAAGAGTTATTAAAAGTAGATCCGGGTAGACTTAAAAGGGCATAAATGTCACAAAGTGTCAAACATAATTGGACCGGTAAAAATTTCTCTATCGACGATGCGTCATTTCCCGAGGAGATTCGTATAT
>SDBT01010958.1_pt1 | contig 14613 bp, 11 predicted proteins | sample 2277101 | NCBI WGS metagenome assembly SDBT01 (sample SAMN10404973, study PRJNA504765) | marine sediment metagenome | isolation source: marine sediment core GS10_PC15, 103 cmbsf | place: Arctic Ocean: Southern Knipovich Ridge | collected 2010
GTGTAATATGACGGGTGCTGCCTGTAATATAGTGGGTGTTTTGGACAGACTAAGCGCAAATAACATTGACTTCTCTACTCATTTGCTAGAACATAATCTTAAATATACGATATGTTCCGCAAACTAGCACCCACTACATTACACTTCCAACTGTGTATGTCGCATTTGCCCAGTTTCTGTAATTTAACCCAGCTTTGCAAGATTTGTCTCACCCGCAATTTCTTGTTTCCATGGCACTCCCACTAAAAGCTGGAATCAAGACCTCCTAAAATAGAGAAACATAGCAAAAAGGCCAATATAAACTAAAGGTTCATGCCCAAAAGCTTAGATTTAATTCCAACTGTTTGCTCCACATATGCTGTCACACAGAACTAAAAAGAGGATTTAATCAAACGGATAGAGCTTGCTACGTTCAATTCATGGATCTAATACAGATTGTATTTTTATGCACCGATTTTTGTGGTATCTTTTGAACTGATAGTGTAGATCAACTCACAAATTAAAGGACTGAGGCAATGAAAAAACTATTATCCACTGTTTCCCTAATGGCCATTTTAAATGTTCCAAGCTTTGGAAGTACACCTTCTGATGAAATGACTGCTGCCTCACAAATTAAGAGCCTAAATACAGCAACTGAAATTGAGAGTTTTTTGTTAAAATGTCAAGAGAAAGTAAGTTCTAATGATTTTATAAACAAGATTCAGAAGGCCCAAACACATCCTGCTTTTGAACAAATAGCAAGAAATGCTATAATAAAAGCACAACCAATAAATACTAAAAAGTTGAACGATCTATTAGAAAATAAAACCGTAAACTCAGCTTTGCAACTGTATGGAACAAATTCTAAGGACGCATTTAATTTAATAAAAAAAGAAATAATTGAGAAGGCCGGCGGATATAATCCGACATTAAGTAATAGTGATCGCGATAATCTGATTAATGGATATGGATCAGGAACTACGTGCTTAACGGCTCCACTTGATATTATGTTAAAAACGCTAAAACTAACTGAATCAAAGGTAAGCGAGCTTACAAAATTAAGAGAAAGTAAAGAAATTGAAGGAATTGTAACACGAAACTTCGAGTGGCAAATATGCGAAAAAGAGGAAATAATTGATATTCCACAAGGCTTTGTAACAAAACTTGTTTACGGAGAAAACGAACAGCAAAAAAAGCATTTTGTGAAAAAACACAATGAAGTGTTAATATCAAAATGGAAAGCAATTAATAAACTAGACAACCTTCAGATTCAAAATGGGAAAGGTATTACTACTAATATTACAGGACACTTCTTCATTTTCGATTCTCTGGAATTGTTAAATGCTTATAAAACTGGAGAAGAAAATATTATAGTTGAACTAAACTTAGACGAACTGTGTCCCTGTACTTTGAAGGACAGAGAGTTAAGTCTAAATGCACAAACGGAATGTACAAAAAAGGAACTGGGTAACAATAAATAATAAACCTTCAATATAATACACATGAGCTGGGCCTACTTTTCTGAAATTTGGATGGGCCTAGCTAACCATTTTTATCTCTCATCAAAAACTCAGGTTCAGATAAATTTTCTTAAAGTTAATTTTTGGAAGTGCTAGCGCTCCGTCAGTTCTTAAATTTTAGGATAGATTGACTTTAGCTTACGGCGAGCATCATCAATATTAAACTGCCAATCAACCCCTCGTTGCTTTTCATTTGTTTTCATTGACAATATATTGGTTTGTTCGCGCAATGTCTCCAATGCGCGGTTGCTGATAAAAATAAAGCTCTTGCCCAAATGACGTTCAACAATCAGTTCATACAGATCTTTCGCTTCAATCTGATTGAGGGGCTTCAAACCAAAATAATCTATGATCAACAACTCTGGCAAGACATACCCCTTAAGGTGTTTATCCCACGTATCTTCGGCCCGGCTTGCTTTAAGAGTCCGAAACAAACATGAGCAACGAATGAATTTCACTTTTTTGCCCTGACGGAAAGCTTGATGACCGAGAGCTTGTGCCATCTAGCTTAGAAGCAGATATTCTAAAATTAGATGGTGGATTTAGGCTCTCAGTTAATGCGTAGTCACACCCTTTGGCTTTTCTAGCTTGGATTTGGGACGTGTATCCTCTATTTGCGCTTCCTCATCCCACACGATCGGAATGGGTTTTCTTACCAATGCATAGTTCAGCACATCATCAACTGTCTCGACCGCAATAATATTAATGCCTGCTTTCACATTGTCTGGGATTTCTGTAAGATCTTTTTCATTTTCAGAAGGAATCAACACAGTCTTAATGCCGCCACGGTGCGCCGCCAATAATTTTTCCTTTAAGCCACCAATGGGTAAAATTCGGCCTCTTAAAGTGATTTCTCCCGTCATTGCCACATCACTACGTACTGGAATTCCAGTTAGAACAGAAACAATGGTGGTGAACATACCAATACCAGCAGATGGTCCATCTTTGGGAATTGCGCCTTCAGGTACATGCACATGAATATCATGTTTTCCAAAAACAGTGGGAGCGATACCAAACTTAATGGAGCGAGAACGTACATAACTTGTAGCAGCCTGAATTGATTCCTGCATCACCTCACCGAGCTTGCCAGTGATGGTGATCTTGCCCTTACCTGGTAACATCAGAGCTTCAATCGTCAAAATCTCGCCACCTACTTCCGTCCAGGCTAGTCCAGTGGTGACCCCAACCATATTATCTTTTTCTGCTTGACCGTGTCGATAACGAGTAACTCCAGCAAATTTTTCCAAATTTTTCACAGTGACACTCACGCTTTTGCACTTTTTCAGCAACAGATCTTTGGTCGCTTTGCGACAAAGGTTGGCAAGCTCACGCTCCAAATTACGCACCCCAGCTTCACGGGTATAGTGACGAATAATTTGGTGGAGTACACCGTCAGAAATATTAAGCTCACCTTTTTTTAAGCCATGCATTTCCATTTGCTTAGGTATGAGGTGGCGTTTACAAATTTCAACCTTCTCATCTTCCATATACCCCGACAAACGAATGATTTCCATACGGTCCAGCAATGGACTAGGCATGTTCAAACTGTTGGAGGTTGTGATGAACATAACGTTGGACAGATCATAGTCCACTTCCAAATAATGATCATTAAAACTAGAATTTTGCTCGGGATCTAACACCTCTAATAATGCTGAGGAAGGGTCTCCCCGCCAATCAGAGCCAAGTTTGTCGATTTCATCTAGCATAAATAACGGGTTAGAATATTTCGCTTTCTTCATTCCTTGCACGATTTTACCCGGCATCGAGCCAATATAAGTACGGCGATGCCCACGGATTTCCGCTTCATCACGCATGCCCCCTAAAGAAACTCGTACAAATTTTCGACCAGTAGCGCGTGCAATTGATTGACCAAGAGAAGTCTTACCAACACCTGGCGGACCGACCAAACATAAAATAGGGCCTTTCATCTTGCCAACTCGTTCTTGCACGGCCAAGTATTCAATAATGCGCTCTTTTACTTTTTCCAAACCGTAGTGATCTTGGTCTAAAATCTCCTGCGCTTTATTTAAATCATGGCGAATACGAGTATTTTTCTTCCAAGGAATATCCAAAATCCAATCAAGATAGTTACGAATAACCGTGGCTTCTGAAGACATTGGATTCATGGAACGAAGCTTACGCAACTCTGTTAAGGCTTTTTCTTTAGCTTCTTTGGTGAACTTTGTTGCCTTAATTTTGTGCTCGTATTCGCTCATCTCATCGCGTCCACCCTCACCTTCACCCAATTCCTTTTGAATGGCTTTCATCTGCTCGGTTAGGTAATATTCACGCTGAGATTTCTCCATCTGACGCTTGACACGTTTACGAATACGACGTTCCGTTTGCAAAACAGAAATTTCATTCTCCATTAGCTCAATAATTTTCTCAAAACGCTTTGTGATATGAGGAATCTCTAATACCACTTGTTTATCGGAAAGCTTTATACTGAGATGGGCAATAATACTATCCGCCAATTTAGACGGATGTTCAATTTTAGCAATCGCAATAACCACATCAGGGGCAATTTTGCTGGAAAGCTTCACATACTGATCAAACTGCGACAATGCTGTTCGGGATAGGGCTTGTATGTTTTGTTGATCACCGTCTTTATCGCTCAGAGAATCAGCAAAGGCTTGGAAGTACTCCTCCTGTCCAGCGAACCGTAAAACTCGTGCACGCTCACCGCCTTCTATCAAAACTTTAACCGTACCATCAGGAAGTTTCAGCAACTGTAAAACAGTCCCAACGGTGCCTATCGAGTATAAATCACTGGTTAGAGGATCATTTGTAGACGGATCTTTCTGAGTAACCAACAAAACCTTTTGGTCTTTTTCAATAACGCTTTCAAGAGCTGCAACAGACTTTTCCCGCGCAACAAACAGTGGAACGATCATGTGCGGAAAAACAACAATATCTCTTAGAGGCAAAACAGGATAAAGCGTACCGCTGGGAAGTTCAAATTTTGTAGACTTTTGCAATGTCATATTCCTTTTCAATACATCAAACAAAGAAGGAGAATCTGTCCCCACCAGCAAAAGTTATTTTTTGCTGACTTCACGACCCTTCTTAGGTGCTTGCTTAGAGTATATCATAAGGGGTTTTGTTTGACCGTCAACAACTTCTTTGTTAATCACGACTTCTTCCACATTCTGTTCACTTGGAAGATGGAACATGGGATCAAGCAAAATATTTTCCATGATAGACCGCAAACCTCTGGCTCCAGTCTTACGCTTTATTGCTTTCTTCGCTACTGCTGCAAGTGAGTCCTGGGTAAAAGTAAGCTTTACTCCTTCCATCTCCAACAACTTTTCATACTGTTTTATTAAAGCATTTTTAGGGATGGATAATATCTCAATAAGAGCTTTCTCGTCTAAATCGGTCAGAGTTGCCACCACTGGCAAACGACCAACAAATTCTGGAATCAGCCCATACTTCAACAAATCCTCTGGTTCAACGTCTGCCAAAATTTCTCCCGAATGCTTATCTTCTGGAGCCATAACCTTGGCCCCGAACCCTATCGAGCTTTCCGCTCCTCGAGCGCCAATAATTTTTTCGAGACCAGCAAAGGCTCCACCACAAATAAATAAAATGTTGGTGGTATCAACCTGCAAGAATTCTTGCTGAGGATGCTTACGTCCTCCCTGAGGAGGGACTGAGGCCACAGTTCCTTCCATAATCTTTAGAAGTGCTTGCTGCACACCTTCACCTGAAACATCTCTGGTAATGGATGGATTATCAGATTTACGAGAAATTTTATCGACTTCGTCGATGTACACAATTCCTTTTTGGGCCTTTTCAACGTTATAATCAGCAGATTGCAAGAGTTTAAGAATGATATTTTCCACATCCTCTCCCACATATCCTGCTTCTGTCAAACTAGTCGCATCGGCAATTGTAAAGGGAACATCTATAATACGCGCTAACGTCTGAGCAAGCAGTGTTTTACCACAACCGGTAGGACCGACAAGAAGGATATTGGATTTCGCAAGTTCAACACCATCATGGATCCCATCTGCTTCTATACGCTTGTAGTGGTTATATACAGCAACTGCAAGAACCCGTTTAGCGTGATCTTGGCCGATGACATAATCGCTAAGAACCTTGAGGATCTCATGGGGAGCAGGAATACTCCCACCCTCATTGGTAAATTCTTTCTTTTTTTCTTCCTTGATTATGTCAGCACATAAATCAACGCATTCATCACAAATGAAAACTGTAGGTCCTGCAATAAGCTTCTTCACCTCATGCTGGCTTTTCCCACAAAAAGAACAGTGCAGTATGCTTTTTGTATCATCCATCTTTGATTTGGTCATCGTCTTTTCCTGGTGCTCGCTTTCAATGTTTAACTTCGGCCTTAAGAATTTTCTACCCTTTTGCTTTCATAACTTCAATATACCCCGGTGCCCATAAAAAAATTGTTAACACCGGTGATAATAATTTGGGTGGAGCATCTATTTCCTAATTTGGACGTTTTACGACAACCTTATCAATAAGCCCAAATTTTAATGCCTCTTCTGGAGACATAAAGTTATCCCGCTCAACAGAACTTTCTATAACCTTCATAGATTGTCCAGTGAATTCTGACAAAAGTTTGTTCACACGTGATCGAATACCAATAATTTCTTTGGCTTGGATTTCAATATCAGTCGCTTGCCCCCGAGCACCTCCATGGGGTTGATGAATCATAATCCGTGAATAAGGCAAAGAATAACGCTTACCTTTTGTTCCAGCAGCTAATAATAACGATCCGGCTGAACAGGCCTGCCCCATACACATAGTGGTAATATCCGGCGTAACATAATGCATCGTATCCATAATGGCAAGACCTGCTGTCACGGCACCTCCAGGAGAATTAATATAAAAGGAAATATCTTTTTTCGGATTTTCCGATTCTAAAAACAATAGCTGCGCACAAATAAGGCTAGCAACGTTATCGTTAATTTCACCAGTTAAAAAAATAATCCGCTCTTTCAGCAATCGTGAATAAATATCGTATGATCGCTCTCCTTTGTTGGTTTGCTCAACAACCATGGGAACAAGTGTACTCATTCTTCTGAACCTTTCATCTTAAAAATTTATTGTGCTCAAGCTAGCAACATGCTGCTTTCTTGAGTGTTACCTTATATATAGGGTCCCACAGGAAAGCGCAGTAAGGCAAGTTTTAATTTGCAATCTTCTCATATTCTTTTGCAAATTCTTCGGCAGAAACCTTCAGCTCTTCAATTTTTGCTTTTTCCAAAATAAATTCAACAACTTTATTCTCCAACAAAGAAGCCTTAAACATGGCAATTGCTTCAGGGTGTTTTTGATAATACTCTACCAATTGCGCCTCTTTGCCTGGATACTTCCTTGCCTGCTCTAACAATAGATTTGACAGCTCAGATTGTGACACAATGATGTTGTGATTTTTTGCAATTTGGGCAAGTAGAAGCCCAAGCATGACCCGACGCTGGGAAAGCTCTGTCATTTCTTCCTCAGACTCATCCTTGGTTACTGTATCTGATTTATCCTTAGTTTCTTCCGTTGCCCCGTCTTCCCTTGCTTCTGCTTCGTCTTTCTCTGCCTTATAAGTTGCTTTAATCGATTCTAACTCTCTATCTACTAAAGTCGAGGGCAAAGGAAAATCATGTTTTTCAGCCAACGCATCTAAGATTCGGCGCTTTATCTGCCAAAAACTTGCCTGTTCATAGTGACTCTCTAGCTCAGAACGAACCTTTTCTTTCAACGCGTCCAAGTCTTTTAAACCTTTGTCTTGAGCAAGCTCGTCATCAATTTTAATATCTTTCACTGGTTGCTCGATCCCATGGATAGAAATTTCATAAGAAATTTCCTGTCCAGCAACTTGAGAATGGCGTACATCTTCAGGGTGAGTATATGTAAATTTTTTATCCTCCCCAGCCTTAGCCCCCACAAGCTTTTGCTGAAAGAGTGGATCAAACTGCTTGGATCCCAAATAAATCTGAATATTATCACGGGTATGTAAGTCGAACTTTTCTTCTCCCTTCCAAGCCTGCATTGTCACATCCAACACATCCCCCTCTACGGCTGCATGTGACTCATCAACAGCTTCCATGCGTTGGTGCCCGTCAGCTATCTCTTGCAAAGCCTTATCGATGTCTTGATCTTCGATCTCTACTTTTAAACGTTGAAAAGATAATGGTTCAATCTCTACCGGTGTAATCTCAGGCATAACCTCTACATCAATTTTAAATTGTAAATCTTTACCATCCTCATAGGGTTGTGCCTCTACTTTAGGACGATGTGCAGGCTGAATTTCATTTTTTGTAAAAGCAGATTTAATGCCAGCATCCATCAATTCTCTAATAGCATCCTGCAACACTCTCCCCGCAAAACGGTTTCTTAAAATTGGTAGAGGAATATGACCAGGACGAAATCCTGGAATTTTTGCGGTTTTGCCAATTTCTAATAACTGACCATCTACTTCTTGTACAATTTCATCTGCAGAAATTGTTACATCAAAAGCTCTCTTTAAACCCTCTGATTGGATCTGTTTAATTTCCATAGAACTTAACTGCCTCTAAATATATTAAGTAAGTTGTTTAAATATGGTACGGGCGAAGGGACTTGAACCCCCACGACTCGCGTCACAAGAACCTAAATCTTGCATGTCTACCAATTCCATCACGCCCGCGCAGTGATTCAATCCATTATATGGAAACGTGTGTAGAAATCAAGCTTTCCAGTCATAATAAATATAAATTAAATATCTTAAGTCTTTGCATTACCATATCCTGGAATAGGAAATTGATCACACATAGCTTGCACATTGGTACGAATTTGCGACTCTATATGATCACTTTCTCCTCGTTGAGCTGCTTGCAAAATAGCTGCAATCCATTTGCCAACCTGACCAAACTCCTGCCTTCCAAAACCACGGGTCGTCGTTGCTGCGGTCCCCAACCTAATCCCAGAAGTTTTAAGAGGTGGCAATGGATCTTGTGGAATACCGTTTTTATTACAAGTAATACCGGCACGTTCCAAACATTTTTCAGCCACATCACCTGTCAAGCCAAGAGAGATCAGGTTGACTAATAACAAATGAGTATCTGTTCCACCCGTAACCAGATTAATCCCCTCTTGCTGTAAAGAATCTGCCAAAGCTTTAGCATTACTAACAACATTTTTGGCGTAGGCCTTGAAGCTAGGCTGCAAAGCTTCTTTAAATCCTACGGCTTTAGCGGCAATCACGTGCATTAAAGGACCACCTTGATTGCCTGGGAACACTGCAGAATTTATTTTCTTAGCCCACTGCTCATCATTGGTCAGCACAAATCCACCACGCGGTCCTCGTAAAGTTTTATGAGTGGTCGAGGTCACGATGTGGGCATGAGGAAAGGGATTAGGGTAAGCCCCTCCCGCAACCAATCCTGCAAAATGGGCCATATCTACCAACAACAGGGCCCCTACTTCATCAGCAATTTCCCGAAACGCCTTAAAATCAACAATACGCGCATAAGCTGAACCACCAGCAATAATAAGTTTTGGCTGATGTTTTCTCGCCTGTGCGGCAACATCTGCCATATCGATATAACCATCAAACTGAACCCCATAACTGATGGCATTAAACCATTTGCCCGACATATTAACTTTCGAGCCATGGGTGAGATGCCCTCCACAGTCAAGAGCCATACCTAGAAAAGTATCCCCAGGACTGAGGGTAGCTAAAAAAACCGCTTGGTTGGCCTGCGCCCCCGAATGAGGCTGAACGTTAGCAAACTCACAACCAAACAATTGACAAACCCGCTCAATAGCCAACCGTTCGGCCACATCGACAAATTCACAGCCGCCATAATAGCGTCGACCTGGATAACCCTCAGCATATTTATTGGTCATAACACTACCCATGGCAGCCATCACAAAAGGAGACGCAAAATTTTCAGAGGCAATCATCTCCAGCTGGTTTTGTTGGCGCGATAGTTCATCTTGCAGAGCTTGGGCAAGATCGGGATCAAAATTGTGAAAATCGGATGTGGGTAACATAGTGACGAGCTTCCTTGTAAAAAATTTGAAGACATGAATACAGATTATCAAAGGACACAGTCAAGCGCCAGATGGTTCAGTCTATTTCATCATCCATGCTTCGTTATCAATGTTTCAACTCGCATGTCTTTACAAGGGCCACGGATCTGCCAGTTAATCTTGAGCTGTTTAGGGCTTAAAACTTTGAAAATACCCTGATAGTTATCCTGACCACACACATGTTGCACCTTGCAATATCCAGAACTCAGATCGAGGGTATGAAAAAATTGCTCATCTGAAAAACAGATATTTGCCTGGTTGGGCGTGGGAAAATAATATTTGTACTCTTGGAAAAAAGGCCCCTGGTAGTTTTGCATAGACACAATTCCCTCTTCACGATACAACAGCCATGATCCATAAAGAGTGAACTCGACCTGCCCCACCATTTTTCCAGTTTCTTGGTTACGCCCATTATCCATGTGACGGGTCAAAGTCCATTGGCCTTGCAGAAAAGATTCCAGCTGCGTAATTGAAAATTCTAAAGACGACATCTGAAAAAAAATAGCACAGCCGATCAGAGAAGGGAAGGGAATGGAATGGAGGAGAGCAATAACCGCAAATAAATAATTATCAACATAATCACTATTGATAGGGAATTGTATTTTTGACCATGGATATTTCTGGTGCAAACGATAAACATAGCAATAAAGAATCAATTAACAATTGCAGCATCAACGACGCCGTTATAGCGATATCCTCTTTTTTCATGAAGTAAATTATTAATACTTTGTTTTTATTACGTGGATACAAATTAATGATTAATTAATTCAGAGAGCAAGTTTCTGAAAGAGCAGCTCCTCATTAGAACCAAAAATCGTGTGACAATTACCAAGCTTCATATCTCCGCTGCCAGGGCCGCCTCCAAATAAGCATCAATATCTCCATCCAGCACTGCTGGTGCATTGCCTTTTTCCACACCGGTACGCAGGTCTTTGACCATCTGGTATGGGTGCAGGACATAGGAGCGAATCTGGTTACCCCAGCCAATTTCCGTTTTTGCTTCGTGTTGCGCTTGGGCTGCTTCTTCACGTTTACGTAGTTCTAATTCATAAAGGCGGGCTTTAAGCATTGACATTGCTTGCGCCCTGTTACGGTGCTGTGAACGATCGTTCTGACATTGCACCACTATACCTGTTGGTTGATGGGTAAGCCGCACAGCACTATCGGTACGGTTGACATGTTGTCCCCCTGCTCCAGACGCCCGATAAGTATCAATACGTAAATCTTTCTCTTCGATTTCAATATCAATATCTTCTTCAATCACCGGATACACCCAAATTGACGCAAAGCTGGTATGGCGACGATTGGAGGAATCAAAAGGAGAAATGCGTACCAATCGATGCACCCCACTTTCCGTTTTCAGCCACCCATAAGCCTGCAAACCACTGATCCGTATCGTACAGGACTTAATCCCGGCCTCTTCGCCAGAACTTTCTTCAATCCATTCCACTTTATAATCATGCGACTCGGCCCAGCGCGCATACATCCGCTGTAGCATAAGGGCCCAGTCTTGGGCCTCTGTTCCCCCAGCACCAGCATGAATTTCAAGGTAACAATCGTTATCGTCAGCTTCACCAGATAACAAACTCTCTAGACGCAAACGCTCTGCTTTTTTCTGTAACGCCGTTAATTGAGCCTCAGCATCAGCTATAACAGCTTCATCTTTTTCTTCCTCGCCCATTTCTAACAAAAGAATACCTTCTTGGAGTTCAGTCTCTAAATCCTCAAAGTTTGATAGGGAACGATGGAGTTGATCTCGCTCACGCATAACCTGCTGAGCAAGTTTTGAATCTTGCCAAATTTGCGGATCTTCTGCTTGTTGATTTAATTCTTGTAAACGTGCCGTTGATGTATCAACGTCAAAGACGCCTCCTCACAAGCTCAAAAGCTTGCTTAATAGATTTGATCAGTACTTCATGTTCAATACGCATACGCACACTCCATCTATATAAAAGCCACCTTAATAAATCCCCCCCGTTCCCGTCATTGCTGGCGGCGGCGCCTGCACCTTTATGTTTTGTCGACTTTCCGAAGGTTCTGGATATTCATCATCACTATTCACAATCACCGTTTGAGTTGGAATTTGATCTTCATCGCGAAAGGCTTCTATGATCACATTGGGACCATCACCTTTGGTTTTTTTACCACTCGCACGATCAACTTTAACCAGTTTTATTCCCGGCGGCACCCTAAAGGGAATGGCCGGCTTATCTTTCAACGCTTCTTTCATGAAGTTAGAGGCTATGGGAGCCGCCACAGTGGCACCATTCTGATGCTTACCGAGGGCCAGAGGAGTATCAAAGCCAACATAGACACAAACCAAAAGGTCGGGGGAAAATAGGACAAACCAAGCATCAAAAAAGTCATTCGTAGTCCCTGTTTTAGCTCCAAGGGGAACATTACCTCCAATGATTCTGCGAGCAGTGCGCCCTGTACCATGGCTTACAGACCCTTCTAGTAGAGAAATCATTTGGTAAGCTGCCGGCGCCTCAATAACCTGCTCCCTCGTATCAAGCAAAGTTGGAACCTCTTGATTAATCCATTGACCGTTTAAAATACCCAATACCTTTAAAGTATGGTGATTCCATATAGTCTTACCTTTACGATTTTGGATACGATCAACAAAGGTAGGATTAATCCGTTTTCCTCCATTGGCAATCATACAATGTGCTGCAGCTAATTTCAGCGGGGTTGTTTCAGCTGTTCCCAAAACTATGGCCAATTGCTTTGGCAACTCCTCACTCACTCCTAGACGCTTGGCAACCTCAATTACTTTTAGAATACCCACCAATTCGCGTACCAAACGAACAGTTAGAGCATTGCGAGACTTCTCAAAGCCAACTCTTAAAGTCATAGGCCCTAAGAATTTTTTGTCATAATTATTCGGCTTCCATATGCCTAAGCCATAGCCCATATTTATGGCAATGGGAGCATCCATCACAATAGTTGAAGGACTGAACCCACGCTCTAAAGCCGCAAGGAAAACAATAGATTTAAAGGCGGACCCTGTCTGACGATAAGCTTGAGTCACGCGGTTGTACTGACTCATATCGAAATTATATCCTCCCGACATTCCAAGCACGTGACCGGTGTTGGGATCCATAACTACAATAGCCCCCGACACCTTGGGCAATTGACACAAACAGTAGAAACCTAATGGCTTTCCCTCTTCATCAATTTTTCGCTCCACTGTGATAACGTCACCAATTTTGAGAACATCTTTTGGAGCTTGAATAGTTGGACCTAAGCTATCAGAGTCTATAAATTGACGCGCCCACTTGAGCTCAGATAAAGGAATGGTCCCCTTCGATCCATCACTTAATCCTATATGCACTACTGAGGGCGTAAGTTCTAGTACAACTACCAGAGACCATTTTCCAAGCCCAGGAGGCAACGGTAATTCCTGTAACTGCTGGGCCCACGCTTCTCCAGCAGACTTATCAAGACTGATATTTGTCACAGGACCACGCCAACCATGGCGACGATCGTAAGTAATTAATCCATCCTGCAGCGATTTTTCTGCCAAAGATTGCAATTTTGGATCCATAGTGGTGCGAATAGATAATCCGCCTTCGTACAACGCATGGTCGCCATATTGCTTTAAAAGGTCACGCCTGACTTCCTCAGCAAAATAATCACCGTGCACCACTTGGGCGGCATCACGACGACGCAAGGTAATCTCTTCCTGTTGGGCTGCACGCGCTTCCTCAGGCGTGATAATCCCTTCTTCCTCCATGCGGCCAATAACCCAATCACGTCTTGCTTTGGCAATTGCAGTAAATCTCAATGGATTGTAGCGACTTGGTGCTTTTGGCAGACCTCCCAAAAACGCTGCTTCAGCAATGGTCAATTCGTCTAAAGACTTGTTAAAATAGTTCAAAGCAGCAGCCGCAACACCATAAGAGCCACGACCTAAATAAATTTCATTGAGGTATAATTCAAGAATGTGGTCTTTGGTATAAGTCGATTCGATACGAAAAGATAAAATGGCTTCCTTGATTTTACGCACCATAGAAGCTTCTCGAGAAATATCATTAAGGAGAAAATTTTTAGCCACTTGCTGAGTAATGGTTGAAGCCCCCATCGGCCTACGATTATCCCGGGCACGACGTATATTCATGATTGATGCACGCAAAATCCCACCAAAATCCAACCCGAAATGATGATAAAAGTTTTTGTCTTCAGCGGCTAAAAAAGTCTGAATAATGCGTTTAGGAATAACTTCGATGGGAACAAACACACGTTTTTCATAGGCATACTCTGCATATAAACGACCATCATTAGCATAAAGCCGTGTTACCACTGGCGGCTCATATTCAGCTAATTGCTGGTAAGCTGGCAGCCCTTTACCATATTCATAAAATACATACATCATCACCCCACCACCTATAACCATGCAAAAACAAAGAATGGTAAATAAATAGATGCTGAGTCGTAAAAGTCGTTTCATCGTTAGTCCAAACACCTGGCAAGTCTATACATCAATGCGACCATACGCCATTTCATTGAGTTTGGGTATCATTTTGGCAGCCTTGATGGAAGTGTTCAGCGAAAACAATGGAATTATTGACGATTGTGCTCCCACACAGCTTTCCGTGCAAAAACCAGAACAATTAGAAAAATTTAAGTTGCTCAAACTGTCATAACAAGTTACTTTAGAGATTGTAAGGGTAAGCATGTACCTGAGCCTTGAACGCGACACAACAAAGATTAATTCAAGGTTCTAGAGGACACAGCTCTTGAAACTCAACGTTAATCAAGAGCCAACCTATCATGTAACCCTTTGAGAAAATGAATTGATTACACAACACGATACGATAGGCTTGGCAACAAGCAAAAAGGGTTTTTACACTTAAAATTTTTACAACTCAAACACATGAGGTAGATTTAAGGGCAATGAAATAACGCAGGCATCCATTTTATATATGCTAAACACGATTCTTTTAATAGTAACTAGTCAATACTCACAATAATTATTGATAAAGGTTGTTTTTTAGCTAACAAATTGTAAAGTCGCCACCGTTTTTGTTGCAAGTCAAAAACCCTCCACCATCACTGAAAATGTGATGACATC
>SDBT01010960.1_pt1 | contig 14613 bp, 12 predicted proteins | sample 2277101 | NCBI WGS metagenome assembly SDBT01 (sample SAMN10404973, study PRJNA504765) | marine sediment metagenome | isolation source: marine sediment core GS10_PC15, 103 cmbsf | place: Arctic Ocean: Southern Knipovich Ridge | collected 2010
TTCGATAGAGGCATTAGAAGAACTGGTCGATAAGATAGAGATAGACCTTGAGAAAAGATTTGAAACAGAGGTAAGCTCGAAAGAAATCGGAAAATTAGTAATGAAAAAATTGAATAATTTAGATGAAGTGGCTTATGTGAGATTCGCATCCGTTTATCGTCAGTTTAAGGATGCCGAGCAATTTATGGACGAACTCAAACGATTGAAACGATAATGAAAGTATCCCTGCGGGGGGGCATCCCTCAAGGGGACAGGCTAGAGATTTAGATTGACGGAACCATCTCTCCGATGCTGTTGTAGATGAAGAAGTTAGGAAGGTTAAGGTGGCACTTTGAGGAATGGCCCCAATACCCACATTATAAACAGATAATAAAATTAAGGTGGTGATGTTATGTTTATCTGGTTTTCATTACTCTTTATCGTAAAAGCATTTTTTTCGCTTCTGGTTTTGGCACTTTTTATCGGAGCTATTAGATTGTTTATTTTTGGTTCTACAAAAAAATATACAGAATGTGTCAGCGATATATCACAGCTTAAAAAAGGTGACATAATATTGACTGGCAAGCAAAGCGTTTTATATTCAATTCCCATACAGATATCTAATGTGTTAGCCAGGAAATTGAAACATAGATTTTGGACACACGCCGCTATTTACCGAGGCAATGGGCAGTTATGGGAAGCACAAATGAAAGGAATAATCGAGAGAAATATAAATGACTATATTAAAGGTAGATTTATGATACGGGCATTTCGTCATAAGTACATTACGGATGAAAATATTTTAGATAAAGTATTGGAATTTTGCGAGAAGCAAAAAGGATGTAAATATGGAAAACTGGGATTACTTTTTTATGTTGTCTCTACTTTTATGCCTATAAGTTTTAACTTTCTCTTAGATAACTATTTAGTAAACAAAATATGCCATTTAGATAATGCATATTTCTGTTCTGAGCTAATTGTAGATGCATTTAAATCAATAGGATATCCAATATCTCCGTTTGATGGGTGGCGCGTAAAGCCAAGCGACTTTATTAGCAATCCTCTTTTGATGCCAATAAAGGCAATAGAAAACAAATAATAAGAGGCATTAGAAATCTTGGGGACGGTTATCGGCGTAATCCCAGACCTGCCCAGGGTTAAAATTTCGATTTTTAAAAAATAATTAATAGTTACTTGGGTAATTAATAAAAGGAGGGGGCGATATGGAGTATGGCAGGCAGGAAGCAATCTTAGAAGAAGATAGAAATGATATTCAATTAGAAACTATGGAGGAGACTTTTGAATATGTCAAAAAACGCGATGGAAGATTAGCCGAATTTAATAAATCTAAGATTGCCCAGGCCATATTCAAGGCAGCCCAGATAGTAGGGGGAGAAGACGAAACATTAGCCAATGAATTAGCCAGCGTGGTGACTTTATTTCTTAAGAAAAAATTTGGCTCAGCTATCCCGGGCATTGAGGAAATTCAGGATGTGGTGGAAAAGGTATTGATTGAGACCGGGCATGCCAAAACAGCCAAGGCCTATATTCTTTATCGGGACAGACGTGCCCAGGCCAGATTGAAGTTAAAGGTAAGAAAAAAAATCAGAGGCCGCTCTAATTCTACAGATATATCATTATTGGTGACCCCGTTGGCTAAAGATGAAGTTTTGGCCTGGGATAAGAGCAAGGTTGCCAAGGCCCTGGTTAAAGAGGCCTCTTTATCCGAGCCCCTCGCTTATAAGATTGCCGCCAGCATTGAAAAAAAGTTGTTTGATTCCGGGCTCAAGCAAGTATCGACCTCATTGGTCAGGGAATTGGTAGATAATGAACTCTTTGAAAGGGGGCTGGGGAGAAAACTGGCCAGGCAGGCTATTATTGGAATGCCCGCCTACGATCTTGACCAGTTGATACTTTGCAAAAGTAACGAGAATAGCAACATCACTACCAATAACCCGGAAGCCATCAACCTGTCTATAGCCGAAAATACTATCAAGCAATATATGCTTTCCAAAGTTTTCAGTGAGGACGTCTCTAACGCCCATCTCAGAGGTATCGTTCATATCCATGATTTAGGTTATCCCCGGGCCTATTGTTCGAGCCACAGTTTAGAATATCTAAAAAAGTACGGCTTGAAACTGGGAAACTCGGAGATTGCCTCTTCGCCGGCCAAGCACGCCCGCACCCTCACCGGACATTTAAATACATTTCTTGCCTCAATGCAGGCCTATTATGCCGGCGCCCTGGGGATTGGTTTCCTTAACATTTTTTACGCGCCGTATTTGGTGGACATGGACTATGAACAGATAAAACAGGAGGCCCAGTATTTAATTTTCTCTTTGTCTCAGTCAGCATTTTCCCGCGGAGGGCAGGTGCTGTTTATTGATGCCAATATTCATGCCGGTATTCCTGGTTATCTGAGAGACATTCCGGCCATCGGGCCAAAGGGTAAGTATACCGGTAAGACCTACAGTGAATATGAGAAAGAGTCCCGTATTTTTGCCCGGGCGCTGATGGATGTATGGCGCAAAGGGGATAGAGACGGGCATCCTTTTACATTCCCCAAAATGGATTTTCATGTTGACAGACATACATTCGAAGAACCGGAACAGTTCGAATTGCTTAAATACGCCTGTCAGATAGCCAGCGAAAACGGATCCCCCTATTTTGTTTTTGACCGGGGTGATGAGGCCGTTCTTTCTCAGTGCTGTCGTTTAAGGCAGAAGATTAATGACCGGTATATGATCGAACATCCGGAGTCGCTGAGGTTTTGCGGATTTCAAAATGTGACCGTAAACCTTCCCCAGGCGGCCTATCGGGCGGGCCGGGGAAATCTGGACGGTTTATATAAAGAAATAGACCGGGCGATGAAATTAGTGTTTAAGGCCCATTATCAGAAAAAGGACTTTATCGGCAAATTAATGGCGTCTCCGGGGATGCCGATGTGGGAGGTAGGCAAGGTTGCCAGAGACGGCCGCCACTATATTGACCTGGAAAAGGCGACTTATATAGTTGGGCTTATCGGGTTAAATGAGTGCGTTCAGTTTATCAGCGGCAAAGAACTCCACGAGGATGACCAGGCATATAAACTGGGTTTAAAGATTATTTCATTTATGTATTCCAAGGCCAAGCAGGAAGAAAAAAAGGCCGGCCTTAATTTTTCTCTGGAAGAATCTCCCGCGGAAAGCGCCAGCAGCCGGCTGGCCAAAGTTGACCTGAGGCAATTTCCCCAGTCCGAGGAAGTTATCCTGGGTGACGTGGAAAATGGCGAACATTATTATACTAATAGCATTCATTTCCGGGCAAGTGCGCCGGTAGACCTGCTTACCAGGATTGAAAAGCAGAGTAAATTTCACTCAATGATCGAATCCGGAGCCATCATTCACGCCTTTGTCGGTGAAGAAAGGCCCTCGCCGGAGAGCATCCTGAATCTGCTAAAAAAGACTTATGATAATACGCCGACCGCCCAATTGGTTATCTCGCCGGAATTTACTATCTGTGAGGATTGCCACAAGATGAGTAATGGTCTGGTTAATAAATGCGGTTTTTGCGGCAGTTCCAAAGTGTACGGCATCACCAGGGTTGTAGGATACTACAGCCGGATTGATAACTGGAACCGCGCAAAAATCGGAGAACTCAAAGACCGACAGAAGGGTAACTACCGGATTTAGGTGGTAAAATCCGACTACGAAATGGAGATAAAGGGCTTCGCGAAGAGCACACTGATTGATTGGGAGGGCAAAGTTGCCTCGACCATTTGGATAGCCGGCTGCAATCTGAGGTGCCCTTATTGTTATGCAACTGATTTAGTATTAAACCCGGCCAAATTACCTACCATTCCGCTTGAAGAAGTGCTCGACTTTCTGAAAGAAAAAAAAGGATGGATCGATGGCGTAGTAATCTGTGGAGGGGAGCCTACGATTCATTCTGATCTTCCCCAATTCATCCAGAACTTTAAAAAAATTCCGATTGCCGTTAAGCTGGATACCAACGGGACTAACCCGGGCTTGCTCAAGTCGTTAATCAAGGATGGGTTGCTTGATTATGTAGCCATGGACTTAAAGGCGCCTTTAAACAGCAAGTATAACCAGGCGGCCGGCTCAGAGGTTAATCTGGAAAAAATCAAAGAGACTATTGATGTTCTGCTCAACTGTGACCTCGATTATGAATTTCGAACCACAGTTTGCCCGGTCTTTATTGGTAAGGATGATATTATTAAAATGGCAGGCTCGGTCAAGTCCGCCAGGAAATATATCCTCCAGCAGTTTAAGCCCGGGGAGTGTATGAATAAAGAAATGAATAAAACAACACCTTATACAACCCAACAGTTGGAAGATATTATAAGGGAGGCAAAGAAATTCTGTCCGAATATTTATTTAAGGGGGCAGGCCAGGGGGGGCGCTGTATGAAAGAGGCGATGTATTATCAGAAATTGGATAAGGAAAAGGTGCGGTGTGAGCTTTGCCCCAAAAGATGTGTTATCGCTCCGGACGGGTACGGATTTTGCCAGGCAAGAAAGAACATTGAGGGAAAGCTTTTTTCCGAAATTTATGCCAGGATTACTTCTATTGCTTTAGACCCAATAGAGAAAAAGCCGCTTTATCACTTTCACCCCGGAGAATATATCCTTTCGCTGGGAACCCGGGGGTGCAATTTCGCCTGTCTTTTCTGTCAGAATTGGCAGATTTCCCAATCTCGCGATGCCTCTCTGAAAGCCATTAGTCCCGAGGATGCTACCCGGCAGGCCAAAAAAGTGCATTCATTCGGCATTGCCTATACCTATAATGAACCGATGATATGGTATGAATTCGTCCTTCAGACCGCAAAACTCGCCCACAAGCAAGGCCTTAAAAATGTTTTGGTTACCAATGGTTTTATAAATCAGGAACCGTTAAATGAATTGATACCTTTTATAGATGCCCTGAATATCGATCTCAAATCAATCGACAACGATTTTTATGTTAAGTATTGTAAAGGCGAGTTGAAACCGGTCCTGGAGACCATCAAAACGGTATCTAAGAGCGCCCATTTAGAGCTTACCAATTTGATTATTCCCGGCCTGAATGATTCGGAAGAAAATTTTATAAGACTGAGAGATTGGATTTTTGATAATCTGGGGCCCGAGACACCCCTTCATTTTTCGAGATATTCTCCCTGCCATAAGATGGATATCCCGCCTACCCCTCTCGAGACGCTAAATAGGGCTAAGGCAATAGCGTCTGAAAAATTAAAGAATATATATTTGGGGAATGTTTAAAACGGGTTAATCGGCGTTCTGATCCAGCTCCTTGAGGTTACTGCGCAGATTTGCCTTTTGTTGCAGTTCAGTGATCCGCTGTTTATAGATAAGTTCTTTTTTCTGATTGAGAGCTTTTGTCCGGTAGGTCTCGAATTCATCTTCCAATTTTTGTTCGTCAAGAGGCAGATATTTTACCAGCCAGAGGAGGGCGTAACCATTTTCCACCCTGACCGGTTTACTTAGCTCGTCCTTTTTCAGGTTAAAGGCAATTTTGGTAAATCGAGGATTGCTTCCGATACCCGGGAAATAATCGGTCCTGTTGATTTCTCCGCTATCCCGCACTTCCAGGGAAAGTTTTTCCGCCGCCCGTTTGAAATCTAATTTCTCTTTTCGCGCTAACCGGCCTATTTCGGAATGATATTGTTCGGCCTTTTGTTTGCAGAGCCGCCAGGCCTCCATTTCCACTGATAGTTTTTCGACCGTTGGTTTTACTTCTTCAAAAGAAGGAATACGGGAGTCCGCTTTTTGCTTGAGCTTTAAGATGTAATATCCGCTAGGGGTTGGGACGGGATCGCTTATCTGCCCTACTTCCAGAGAAAGCGCGGTTTCTTTTAGCTGGGGAGACAGGCCGAGTGTTGGGATAGGACTGTCTTTGGGGAATAGCCCGGTTTCTTTAATGGTTAAGGAATTATTTTCGGCAATAGCCGCGAGATCCGGATTTTCAAATAATTGATCAGATATCTCCCAGGCCTTTTCCCGGGCATACTTACGCGTTTCAATAGAGGTCAATTTTTCTTTTATTGTGTCTTTTACTTCTTCCAGCGGCTTGTATTTAGTTTCCTGTTCATCTTCATCCGTCTTTTCGAGTTCAAATTCCGGAAGACGGTCGTTATAATAACCGGTAATTGCCTGTTCGTCGATTGTCACCTGATCCGCAAAATCGGGATAGCCGAATTTCAGATATTCTATATTTATCTGTTCGGGGATTCTAAACTCCGCCGGGTTTTTCCGGTAGAACTGACGCAGTTCGTCTTCTGTTAACTCTGCTTCTTTTTCAAAGTCCTTTTGTTTTACTATAAAGTAAGAAAATTCTGCTTCGCTGAATTCTTTTTTGTAGGCCTCCTTCACTTCGTCTTTACTGACCTGCGCGTCTTTCAGCATGAGGTCCTGCAGTTTTAGGATTAGCAGGGAATCTCTCATTTCTGCCTCAAAACTTGTGGGGTTGGTATTGAACGTATATTCCAGAAGACGAGTATAGATATCCCGGTTGAATTTTCCGTCTTTTTGAAAGAAGGGATAGTCTTTAATGGTATCAATGACTTCCCGATCGTCCACTTTGATATTTTGTTTTTTTGCCTCTGCGAGAAGAATCAGGCGCTCCCAGGCCTTTCCTTCCAGGTCGAGGTACTTTACTACCAGGCGAAGGTTATCGCCATACTGCATTATCGCCAGGTTTTTACAGGCATCGTAACTGTCGGCATATTGTTCGAAGGATATTTTTTTATTAAAGATAGTTCCGGCAAAGGTCGGCCCTTCCCGGCCTTTGCCGCTAAAGGCCATGCTTCCGACCCCCCAGAGGGCAAAGGCAATCACCAGAACCCAGACCGTCTGCTTCATCATTTTCCTGATTGATCTTATCAGCATATGTAATGTGTATTATAAGGCAATTTAAATGTTCAGGCAAGGGAAAAGTATTTGCATTTATCGGGATGGTATGGTAAATTGGGTTGCAGACAGGGAAGGGATAGCATGGAAGAAATTTTAAAGATATTCAGACTGGCGGCCTTGTTTATCTTTTTCATCGCGTTAATTTTTATTGCCGGCTGCGTAAAAAGAATAGTGACTATTAATTCTGAACCGTCAGGGGCAACGGTATATTTTGACCAGAAAGAAGCAGGTGTAACTCCTTGTAGTTTTGATTTTACTTTCTACGGCTCTCACCCCGTCAAATTAGTCAAGGAAGGATACAAGGACCTCTATACCACTGCCAAGTTGAAAGCCCCGTTTTACGAATATATCCCTTTCGATTTCATCTCCGAGGTATTACTCCCCGTTAATGTTAAGAATGCGCACGAGCTTACATATCAGTTAACTCCAAAAGAGGTTTTTGAAGAAGAATATTAAATGGCTAAAACTGTTATCAGACCTTGCCGGACGTTGAAGGGAAAGATAACCCTGCCCGGCGATAAATCAATTTCCCACCGGGCGATAATGATCGGTTCCCTGGCTTGCGGCACAACCCGAGTCAGGAACTTTTTGGAGAGCGAGGATTGTTTAAGAACGGTAGCCGCCTTCAGAAAGCTTGGGGTGGAGATAGAAAAAGTCAGAAACGAGTTTGTTATTCAGGGAGTGGGCCTTGACGGCCTGAGCAAACCGGCCGGGCCGGTATATCTGGGAAATTCCGGGACATCAATGCGCTTGATTAGCGGGGTCATTGCCGGCCAGAGATTTCGATGCAAGCTGACCGGCGACAACTCACTTTCCAGAAGACCGATGAAGAGAATCGTTGAGCCCCTGCGGCTGATGGATGCCGATATAACCTCAAAAGGCCAGGGGGCGGGAGCAAAGAGCCGGGAATATTATCCGCCGCTTGAGATTCGGGGGAGGAGGATTCATCCGATAAGTTACCGGCTTCCGGTTGCCAGCGCCCAGGTTAAATCAGCTGTTTTATTGGCCGGGCTTTTTGCCGATGGCACAACCAGGATAATCGAACCGCTTAAATCGCGCGACCACACCGAAAGGATGCTGAGATTTTTCGGAGCGGATATTTCAGTTAAAGGCAATACCATTTCTCTAAAAGGAAGGCCGGAATTAAAAGGAAAAGTAGTGGACGTACCCGGTGATATTTCATCCGCCGCCTTTTTTTTAGCCGCGGCTGCTTTGAAGAAAGGGTCATTTTTGACTATTAAATCGGTTGGCCTGAACCCCGGCCGGACAGCCTTTCTGGATGTTTTAAAACGAATGGGCGCGAAGATAGAAATAGTCAATAAAACAGTTAAGGGTTTTGAGGCACGGGGGGATCTAAGAATCAGGTCGGCCGGATTACGGGGAATTGGAATAGGAAGCAGGATGATTCCTGCCCTGATTGATGAGATTCCGGTCATTATGGTAATGGCCTGTCTGGCCGAAGGTAAGACCGTAATAAAAGGAGCCCGGGAACTTCGGGTAAAGGAGACCGACAGGATTTCTTCGATGGCTTCTAATTTGAAGATACTGGGAGCTGAGCTTAAAGAGAAAGAGGATGGAGTGATAATCGAAGGAAAGGGGTTTTTATCCGGCGGAGATGTCAAAAGTTTTGGAGACCATCGAACCGCGATGAGTATGGCTGTTGCCGGCTTGAACGCCCGGGGGGCCGTCACCATAAGAGATAGCGCCTGCATAAAGACTTCGTTTCCCGGTTTCGAGGAGACATTGAGGCGGATTGCGAAATAAAAAAGTGAGTGTTTTGCTTGACTTGGGTTAAAACAATTTGGTATAATTAAAATTTACCGGGGGACAGGATATGGGATTTAATTTATTGGACTATTTTTGGAGTTTTTTCTCCAATGATATCGGAATTGACTTAGGTACTTCCAATACCCTGGTCTATGTAAAAGGCCAGGGTATTGTTTTATGTGAACCTTCGGTTGTGGCAATCCAGAAAGGCACCACTAATGTTCTGGCGGTGGGTGAAGAGGCCAAGCGGATGTTGGGCAAGACACCCGGCAGTATCGTGGCGATCCGGCCGATGAGAAATGGTGTTATCGCGGATTTCGAAATAACCGAGAGTATGCTCCGCTATTTTATCAAGAAGGTCCACAGCCACAAAACATTTATCCGGCCGAGAATAGTGATAGCTGTTCCCAGCGGCATTACCGAGGTCGAGAAAAGGGCGGTTAAGGATTCGGCTATCCACGCCGGCGCGCGTGAGGTATATCTAATCAACGAACCCAAGGCGGCGGCTATTGGCGTAGGTTTGCCTGTCCAGGAGCCGGCCGGCAATATGATAGTAGATATCGGCGGAGGGACTTCCGAAGTGGCGGTCATTTCACTTTCCGATGAGGTCCATTCTCAGACCATTAGGATCGGGGGAGATGAGATGGACGAGGCAATCATTTCCTATCTTAGAAAGACCTATAATCTTATGATCGGGGAGACCACCGCTGAAAATATTAAGATTAAAATCGGGTCTGCCTACCCGATGGAAGAAGAACTGGTTATGGAGGTGAAGGGCCGTGACCTGGTAGCCGGACTTCCCAAAACCTTAACCGTTTCATCGGAAGAGATAAGAGAGGCCCTAACTGATCCTGTTTCCGGTATATTGGAGGCAATTAGAACTACTCTGGAAAGGACTCCGCCGGAGTTATTAGCGGATCTAATAGACCGCGGATTAATTATGGCTGGCGGTGGTTCCTTGCTTAGGGGATTAGATAAATTGGTAAGCGAGGAAACAGGCCTTCCTGTTCATTTAGCCGATGACCCCCTGACCGCTGTTGCCTTAGGGACGGGTAAAGTCCTGGATAATTTGCAGATTTTAAGGCAATTAAAGATTTCTACCAGACTCGAAGGGTAATCTAGATGGTTGGCCCTAAAAGGGTTATCCTGATTATCTTGCTTCTGTGTTTACCTCTTTTAATAATAATAATTCCCTCCGCATTTAATAATAAAGTCAAGTTAAGCGCCGTATCATTTTTAGAGCCGGCATTAAAGGCCGGGACTTTTGTAAGGGTTAAATTAGGAAAAAGTTTCCGGGGATTAGAGAGTTTCGATTCTTTAATCAACGAAAGAGATGTTCTGAAAAAGAAGGCAGCCGAGCTGTCTAAGGAATTGACAGAGCTGAAAGAGGCCTCGATCGAGAATGAGCGATTGCGAGGCCTTTTGTCATTTAAAAAAGCCGGTTCCTATAAACTAATTCCTGCCCAGGTTATCGGCCGGGATTCTACCAACTGGTACAGGACGATAATTATTAACAAGGGGACTAATCAGGGGGTAGGAAAAGATATGCCGGTAGTCCTGCCGGAAGGATTGGTAGGCAAGGTTATTCAGGCAGATAAGGATTTAAGCCAGGTAATGTTGATGATTGATCCAAATTTAAAGGTAAGCAGTTTGGTACAGCTCAGCCGTGAAGCAGGAATAGTCGAAGGCTGCGGCCGGACCGGTTTATCTAAAATGAAATATCTTTCGCCGCAGACCATTGCTCAGCCGGGTGATATAGTTATATCCTCCGGGTTGGGAGGGATTTATCCCAAGGGTATAATTATCGGCAGGATAAAGAAGATAGAAAGGGATTCAGGCGGGCTATATTCGTATGCCTGGATAGAACCGGCGGTGAACTTTTCAAAACTGGAAGAAGTGCTATGTCTGGTAAAAAAACCATCTCCTTTGTTTTAGTCATTTTTGTCTTTTTGATATTACAGGTAGTTATTTCGGAGAAAATCGCTCTGGGAGGTATAAAGCCGGACTTTTTTCTTATTCTACTTGTGTTTTTTGCGTTGCAAAAAGATTTAAAATTCGGCCTGGTTCTGGGATTGCTCCTTGGGCTGTTAAAAGATATTTTCAGCGGAGGAATTTTGGGTATCAGCGCTTTTGGTTTCGGATTATGCGGTCTGATAGTAGGAAAATACGCCAAATTCGTTTATAAAGAAGGTATTTTTAGCCAATTAGTCATAGTGTTTTGTTCGGGCATTTTCGTTGCCCTGGCTTATTATCTTGTTTCTCTTTTTACTGCATTACCGGTTTCCAAAGATTTGCTTAAGGTCATAATCTTACCGGCCTCTCTTTACACAGCCGTTATTGCTCTGCCGGTTTTTTGGCTGCTGCGGAGATTGTTTACATTATGCGGATAAAGACACTGTCGATAGTCATAACAAGTTGCTTTCTTTTGCTGATTGTTGGCCTGGGATATACCCAGTTTGTCAGGGGGAATTTTTATCGGGAATTGAGTGAGAAAAATAGAATTCGCCTCCTGCCCCTGCTTGCCAAAAGAGGCGCTATTTATGACTGTAACGGGAAAACACTTGCTGAGGATAGGATTTCCTTTAATGTATGCATCGTACCCCAGGAACTCGAGCCCCCTTCCATTCCCCGCCTGGGTAAAATCCTCAATTTTTCAGAAGCAAAGATTGAGAGGATATTAAAAAAGGATACGGTCACCCCTTTTGCCCCGGTAGTTATTGCCTCTGACGTTGATTATAAAACAGTGGCGGTTATCGAGGAAAGGAACCTTGATTTGGCGGGGGTGCTTATAGATATCCGCCCCCTGCGATATTATCCCTATGGCAAAATTGGTGCCCATGTTATCGGTTATCTGGGAAAAATCAATCCCCGGGAGTTGGAAAACAAAAAAAAGTATGGATATCAGGTGAAAGATTTAGTGGGCCGCGACGGGATAGAGATGTCTTTCGATGCTTTACTAAAGGGAACCGACGGCGGACAACAAGTGGAGGTAGATTATCGGGGTAGAGTTCAAAGGGTATTAGGCAATAAAAAACCGATAGAAGGCGACGGGCAGTATTTGACCATAAATATGGATTTGGAAAAATTGGCCTGGGGTCTTTTGGAGGGATATAGCGGTGTCATAATAATAATGGACTCCAACAGCGGCGCCATATTGACGATGGTCAATAGGCCTGCCTATGACCCCAATGTATTTCTCAGGCCGGCTAAAAACAAACAGAGGATGAGGCTGTTGAAGGACGAATCTCATCCATTGTTAAACCGGGCAATCAGTTCGCAATATCCGCCGGGTTCGATTTTTAAGATAATTACCGCCCTGACTGCCCTGGAGATGAATAAAATAACTCCGGGTACCCGTGAGTATTGCGACGGAAAATATAAATTAGGCCGCAGATCCTTTAGATGTTGGAATGAAGATGGACATGGCTGGTTAAATCTGCAGGAAGCAATAGCCCATTCCTGCAATATATATTTTTACAAGATCGGCCTGCTGGTCGGAACAGACGCTATGGCCAGGTTTGCGAAATACTTTGGTTTTGGCCGGCCTAGCGGGATTGAATTACCCGGCGAAACAGGAGGGTTGATACCTACCAGAAGATGGAAGAGGTTGAAGTACAATCAACCGTGGTATGACGGGGAGACTTGCAATTTATCTATCGGCCAGGGTTATGTTTTGTTGACCCCTCTCCAGGCCGTCAGGATGGTATCGGTAGTGGCTAACGGTGGGGTTTTACCCCGTCCTCACCTGGTTGAAAATCCTTCATTAAGGAAGAAATCGCATAAGCTGAATATAGCGAATAAAAATCTGGAGATAGTTAAGCAAGCTATGCTCAGAGGGGTCAGCGAGGAAGAAGGTACCAGTCATCGGGTCTACATTGCTGATTTCCCGATTGCCGCTAAGACAGGAACAGCTCAGTTAAAAAAAGGAAGGTCTCATTCATGGTTTCTGGGATTTTGCCCCGATGCTGAGCCTAATATTTCTTTTGTTGTTTTTTTAGAACACGGTGGATATGGCAGCCAGCGAGCAGCTGATATAGCCAGGGAGTTGATTGAGGGCTGGCGGAGAATCCAGGAAGGGCAGAGCAGGGATGAAGTTTAGTTTAGGCAAAGATTTTGATTACCGCTTGTTATTATTAACCGTCGTTATCTGTCTGATCGGCCTGATCTTGCTTTATAGCGCTTCCTATCAGAAATCCCTGACCAGCGAAATCAGCTTTATAACCCGACAGATAGCCTGGATCGTAATCGGACTCTCAGCCCTTTTGATAATTGCCAATATTAATTACCGTAAGCTGATAGAGATTTCTTACGTCTTATACACAATCAACCTGTTGCTTTTACTTCTGGTATTATTTCTGGGAAACGTTCGGCTGGGCGCCCAACGGTGGCTTCAGCTGGGTAATTTCGCGTTCCAGCCTTCAGAATTGGCCAAGGTTACGATTATTTTGGTCCTGGCCAAATATCTGGGAGAAAGAAATAGTCGCGGGCAAAATAGCCGCGGGCAACAGATTAAAAAGATATTATTTTCTCTGGGAATAGTGGGCCTTCCCTCAATCTTGATTTTAAAACAGCCCGACCTGGGTACGGCAATAGTCTTTCTTCCGATACTTTTTTGCATGCTTTATGTCTGGGGAGCCCATTTAAAATATTTACTGGGTTTAACGGGGATTGGATTAGTCTGTTCACCGTTTTTATGGCATTTCCTGCGGGAGTATCAGAGGCAGCGGCTGCTGGTCTTTTTAAACCCAAACATCGACCCTCTGGGCGCCGGCTATACTATTATTCAATCCAAAATTGCTATTGGTTCAGGAGGGTTTCTGGGGAAGGGATGGTTGGCCGGAACGCAAAATCAGCTGAACTTTTTACCGGAACATCATACCGACTTCATATTTAGCGTGTTGGGCGAGGAATGGGGTTTTTTGGGTGGTGTAATACTGATTTTATTATATCTTTTTCTTATCAACCAGGGGTTAAAAATAGCCGGCCAGACCAAGGATGCAACCGGTAGGTTGTTGGCGGTTGGCGTAACTAGCATGCTTAGTGTTCATGTAATTGTTAATATAGGAATGAGTATTGGCCTGATGCCGGTAACGGGCCTTACCCTGCCGCTGGTCAGTTACGGAGGCTCTTCGCTGCTGATGACTATGATTTCTATTGGAATACTGTTGGGCATTAAAATGAGAAGGACGGTATTTTAGTGAGGCCACAACTTATTATAGAGGGTGTAGCCCGACGAGAGGCGGTTTCCGAACCAATCTAAACCCGGCCTTTTGCAAGGGGTGTAGTAAGCCGGGACGCCCAAAATCCTCCAGCGTGGATTTTGGGCTCTGCCGGTTTTCCGGCCTCGTCCCGAGCTAACGCTCGGGACACCATGCCCGGCCGAAAAACTCAAGCCCTGCTTACTACACCCCTTGCCAGCCGGGTTTGTAGAATCGCAAAACAATTTAGCAATATAATTGTAGAATACTTTGACATTAAAGAGGTTATATAGTAAAATTATCAAGAATGCTGCCTGTAAAAATTTTTTGGTTTTTTCTAGGTTAGGTTTTAATTTTTGGAGGGCTTGATATGAAAAATAAAAATTTGTTCCAAAATCTATCGTTGATTTCAGCAGGTCTGCGCCGGAAGTTAATGGTCGGCTTCAGCCTGATGGCAATAATACCGCTATTAATACTTGCTTATCTGACAAGCAGTTACATCTTTCCCCGGGAAGAGCATATTCTGGATATCAGCATTATCATTTTTTTTGGCACCTTTTGCGCTATTCTGGGATTTTACATAACCAGACCTGTCTTTCGCTCTATCATTGAATTGTCCGGCGAGGTTAAAAAGATTGCCAATGGTGACCTTGGCCGCTTTATAAAGGTAGGGGCCAAAGATGAAGTCGGGGAACTGGAGTATTCGCTTAATCTTATCAGCGAAAAGCTCCGTGAAAATATGGGCGAGATTCAGCAGTATGG
>SDBT01010961.1_pt1 | contig 14612 bp, 14 predicted proteins | sample 2277101 | NCBI WGS metagenome assembly SDBT01 (sample SAMN10404973, study PRJNA504765) | marine sediment metagenome | isolation source: marine sediment core GS10_PC15, 103 cmbsf | place: Arctic Ocean: Southern Knipovich Ridge | collected 2010
TCGAGATTTCGGCTTCGGTAAAAGCTCACCCCGGACGAGACCATGACCATCAAGCCGACGGCGGCGATGAGGCCTTTCCGGAGATAGAGTTTCATTTCAGCCGTAACAACCTCAGGAGGAAGGGTATCAGAACGATCATGTAGAGGGCCTCTTCCTCCCATTTCCTGGATTTGATGAAGTTCCGGATCAAGGCGGCGGCAATAAAAGCCGTCAAAAGGTAATAGACGTAGTTAATCATCTGCTGTATCGATACTTTCTCTCATATCAGAGTGAGGAACGCCAACTTCTTGCTGTAGATCACCATCAAGGTTCCTACGATCATGATAATGACCGCGGGAACGGCGGCCTCCCGCAAGAGCCGGGAGTAAGGCTCCGTCATGCCGACCGTCTCGCTCGTGAGACGCCCGATGATCGCGGTGGGCGGCAGGGCATCACCGAGAGGCCAGATGATGCTCATTCCCGCGAGCGCAACGATGGGGTTGAGACCGATGGTGTTGAACAGAAGCACCAGTGGAACTCCGAGCACCGGCGCCGCTCCCCACATGAGCACCGCCTCGGAAACCGGTAGGACACAAAAAAGCGTCAGAAACACCGCCACAACCGGCAGCGTCACGACGCTAATGGCAATGAGCCCCCGCACGCCGGTGAGGGTCATGATCTGGACCAGGATTCCGACGCAGGTCAAGGTGCCGATCAGCGGCAGAAGCTGGTGCACCGTCTTTGCCGAGATCTCGAGCAGATTCAGCTTTACCGGCGACAACAGCGCACTGGCCACCGCGGCCAGCAGGAAAACCAGCGACAATCCCAAGATGGGAAACGAATGGGGCCAGAACCTTCCCGCCAGAATCAACAAAAGAAATGAAAGAAAAGGGAGGGCAACACGCAGCCAGCTCATCTTATCCGGTGCTTCGGGAAGCTCGCGAAAAGCCCTTTCCAGGTCCACCGGTTTAGCACGCCAACCCAGGATAAAAATGGTGATCAAGGCAAGCAGCACGCAAGGAACGAGCAGCGGCAAAAAGAAGCCTACGTAGGGCATGTTGACGCCGGCGGCGGTGAGCATGGCCCACAGACTCACCGGCGGTGCTGCGGCGCTCAGGGCGGCCAAAATGAATATGATGGCCGCCGCCCGGGGCTTGGACAATCCCATGTAGCTCAATACGATGGAAATCATGCCGCCGGTGATGAGCACCGTGACGCTCCCGGCACCGGTCAGCGCGCCGGGTAGGAGCAGCATGAAAGTGATGAGGACGAACAAAACCGCCTTTCGCCGGTGGAACTTGCCGATCATTCCTCGGACCACGAAAGCAACGCCCCCCGACTCCTTGAAGATGTTCATGAACAGGGTGGCGGTGATGAAGATGAGAATGATGTCCAGGTAAGTGAAGGCCCCCTCCACGATATGGCGGGTGGGTATTCCGGCGCCGCCGGCGAGCGCTCCGGCGATGGCGGAGGCAAACATGGAAAGCTCGGTGGAGACTTTGAATGCCTTGGCTGCGACGTAAGTCACCACCATGACCGCCAGAATGATCTGAGTGGAAGCAAACATACTCATAGTTGACGGTTCCATGGTGATGGCAAAGGTGGGACTACTTCCTGAAGAGCTTCTCGAACTCCGGAACCAGATCCAGGGTTTTTTCCACCTCGATCATCGGAAGGCCCTTCTCCTCGGCGATGGTGGTAAATCGGCCGTCGGCGTTTCCCTCGTGTCTGACGATCAGCAGATCGGAGTTTGGTGCCACTGCATCGATGCTCATCTCATCGCTGTTGTCTCCCGGGTCGGCGCCCTGGGCTCTTCTCTTGATGCCCTCTACGTGGGCGCCAATCACCGTCATGCCTTGACGGCGCGCCTCGTCGATCAACTGGGCGGTCCGGGCAAGCTCATCATCCATGGATACTCCCGCGGCCCCCATACCTTTGAGACTCGCTCCCATGGTGATGATGAGGGTCTTGTACGGGGCTCCCGCGTCCGCCTTGGCCTTCAAGTCGTCGGCGGTGGCCAGGCCCTTTTCTTCGTAAGAGCCTTCCGGAAGCTTCATCTTCATGAAGATGACTTTGATCATCGTAGCCCCGGGGCTCTGCCCGCAGGAAGTGATGATGACCGGTGTATCCGTTGGCGGCATGGGGCTTTCGGCGAGGCCGGAGGCCATACCCACCCATAGCGCAAGTACAACAAAAACGGGGGACTTTGTGCTAGTTTTTTTCATGATTCGCACTCCAAACAAGCATGGTTTCCATGAAGTCCCATGCTTTCAGAATCCTGCTGTGCCGTCAACTCACACTCCCTCTCCCCTTTGGGGAGAGGGAGTGTCTTCTCCTCCGCTTCTTCTTCCGATGCATCCTCTCCCAAGCAAGTAATCCTGAAACGAATGGAGCGAGTGGAGGGCGCTGAGGCCTTCACCGACCTGTGTTGATCCCACCACACTGAGGGCAGCAACATTCTTTAGTGCTTCACTGCAACTAGTTGCCAATTAATAAGATGCTGTTCGGTTCCGCTCGTCATCTACTGGCACAGGGTTTGCGGTGGAAAAGGCCAAATGCGAGGTGTCATGATGTGCACGTCTCAATCTCAATCCCCCCAGCTACTGTTGCTCACCACTCAGCAACAAGTCCATGCATTCGATCTCTCCCATACGTTTCGAGTCGCTCTTGGACGCCATGAGTCCAACGAATTAAAGCTGCCCTCTCGCACCGTCTCGAACTACCACGCGGAGATTCTCATTGAAGCAGAGGGTCTCGAGTTGAGAGTACCTCGGGAGAGATCGAGATCTATTTGAGCATCATCCGATATCAAACGTTAGCAAGGGTTGTAGAAGAGAGTCAGATGACCGATGTCAAGGTGCTTCGACTTGCCGACGCACTGATTCGGAAAGGAGTATTCGGGATCAAAGGAAACGCCGACGCCTTGCTCGAGACAACTTCCTCTTACCGCCGAGAAGATCTTATTTCCTGAGATCGCATGATTAATCAGTGAGCGGATGGGACTAGAAAGATGTGCCCGACTATCGTCGGGGTTTAGCCTTGATTGGGATAGCCTTATGGTTCAGTGTTCTATTAGTGCGGGCGCATCGAGTCGAATTCCTTTCGAAGCGCGCCCGCCGCAATCCCCCGGCTTGAGCCGGGGGATTTAGTACTCCGATGCTTCACGGAACGAGCCGTATTTCTCGTAGGACTTGATCAGGGTGTTCAGCTTCTTGGTTGCCGCTTCCTTTTATGACCATACGCATCGAGCCGCCTCGCGCGTGATCCCAGTAATCCAGAAGGTAACGGCGCCCATCGGGCAAGATCACACGGTTGGCAATGTGATTCTTGGGTGCAACCACGTCGAGCGCTTCGGCCGCTTGGCCGGCCAAATCGTCGGAGCGCACCACATCCACGTAAACCCGGTCGATCACCACTTCGTCGGCTCGGTCTCCGTAGAGATCACGGATGTAGCTTTCGGCCCTGGCCTTTCCCATCTCGGCGAAGTCCTCGCAGCGCACCGCTTTGAGGTTGGGAACGAAGGCACTACGAAGGTATCGACGTAAAGGACAAGATCGTTCTCGCCTGGGGTTTTGCCGGCAGCTTGTCCAGGCTCGGTGAGGCTCACCAGGAGCAGCTTGTTGTCTTCTATCGGTCGGTGACCGGAGAAAGCACAGAGCCTGAAATCCGTTTGACCGCAAAGGAGATCGAGCTCCAAGGGCTGCTTCCGAGAGTGGTGGCGGGGCCGGCGGAGTTTCTGGGGGTCAGAAGGAAAGTCAAGGGGGTCGAAGGGCTTCACATGTTGATGGCCTTCGAGATCATGAACTTCATCGACGGGGAGCGGAGCGGCCTTCAGATTTACGAAGCCACCGTGGCCGAGGCCTTACAGGGGGGAGAGGACTATTACGGAACCGTCACACCCGAAAAAGTCGCCGGGTATCTCGATAACCTTGCCGAGGCAGGCTTGATTCAAAAGAGATGAGGGCCTGAGGCCAGTGCCAGGGGCTCTCGGACGTTGGGCAAATCCTCGAACGAAACCAAGAGGGAGAGCAGCTTTTCTAATTTTTCTTCCGAAAGAGTCGGGCCGGCGCAGTCTCGAAACTTCGCCCAGAGCTCTTCGTCGCTGACCGGATTCGAGGCACGGCCTCGGGCGGCATCGACCCGCCTTTTGTAAATCTTCCCGTCCTCTGTCGTGAGGGTAACCTTGGCATTTCCGGTTCCGCGGTATCCCAAGGGAGCCATGTCCCTATCGCGGTACATCGTCACTTTCTGCATCAAGCTTTTTATCCGCTCATCCGCCAAGCGATCCGCGGCAAAGTTCTCTACGGTGACCCTTCCGTCAATGAGTGCCAATGCCACGCAAAAGGGCATGCTGAAGCGGCATTCCGTCGTATCTTTGGGGTGGCTGTAGGCCAGGTTGTCCAGACCCAGGGGGACGGTGCCGACCCGCACCGCCTCCACCTTCTGCGGGTCGAGCCGGTGCTCCTTTCTCAACTGAAGGACGGCATCGATTGCCGCGTGGGCCGAAGCGCAGCAAGGGTAGAGTTTGAATCCGTTGGTTAAAATCTCGTAGCTTTTTGCCAGGTCGGAGACGAGTGCATCTTGGTTGTGGGGTGAGGAGAATACGTCACCAAAGGATTGCTTATCGGAGAAGATCTTCCGGTCACCATAAATGCCCCGTGAGGCGAGCAGAGCCGCTTTGAGCCCGCTTTGAGCCGCCTGCCCGGCGTGAATCGGTTTGGCCTGAGTCCCCATGTTTCGGCGTAAGCCGCTCGAAAAACTCGCTGCCATACCGAAGGCCCCGGCAAGTGCATCATTGTCGAGCGCCAGAAGCTTTCCACAGGCGGCGGCGGCGCCAAAAACGCCGCAGGTGCTCGTCGTGTGCCAGCCTTGTTGCGAATGGCGGGACTCCACCGAGTTGGCAATACGGCAGGACATCTCGAACCCGGCAACAAAGCATATCAAGATCTCGATGCCGGTACTGGCTCGCTTTTCCCCGAGGGCCAATAACGCCGGAGCGATAACCACACTGGCATGGCCGATATTGGACTTCACATCGTCATAATCCAGGGCGTGGCCGAGAGTCCCGTTGGCGAAAGCGGCCTTTTCCAATGAGGTCTTGCTGAAATTCCCAACCACCGTCGAGCTTCCCGTCTCTTCACCGAAGTAGCTTCTGAGCGCCCGCGCGACCGGCTCTTGTGAGCCGGCAAGCGTTACCGCAAAGTAGTCTACGAAGCAGCGCTTCGCTGCTTCGCGACACTCTCGCGGCAAAATCGCAAGCTCCAGCCCCAATACAAAATCAGCCAGTTTCAAGGTGGGATCGGATGTCATGAGTCTCTTCAGCGCCGGCTGATGAGCGCAAGGGTTCTTTGCATTTCATTGAACTCTATCATCAACCCCTCGTCGAATCCTTGCCCCGGTTTCGCCAACAGGAGGTCGGCTTGGGTTGCCAAAGCGATGTGGGTGGTTATCCTGGCAGACTGATCGGTTCCATTCACCGTCCCGCCGACATAGGTCCCTATTCCTCTTTCCTTGCAAAGCAACGCCGATCGGATCGAGTTGTTGATGCCTCCCATGTCGGGCGGTTTGACCTGAATGATGTCGGCGGCTCTTGCTTTCGAGAAGGCATCGACATCCTCCCAGGTGTTACACCACTCGTCGGCGATGATCTTCACGTCAACCGATTGGCTTTTTAGCCTGTCCAGCAGGTCTTTGTATAACCAGATTTGCTCGTCCCGGGTGTCGGCGATGATGGGTGTTTCGACCCAAAGTGGAAAAGGCCGACAGGCGCTTTGCAGTTCATGAATGTAGCTCGCTATTTTGGGGACATTCAGCTCGAAGGCCTCGCCAAGAGTTCCGTAGACGTCCAGATGGATGGTGGGGTGGTAATCCGGCTCGCGAAGCGCGTCAATCCGTCCTGCCAGCCAACGGGCATATTCCAGCAGTTTTTCTCCTTTGGCACCCAGGTGCTTTTCCTTGTTGCTGGTCGAACCGTGAGGCAAGAAGGGTACTTTTTTCATAACCATCTTGTCGATTTGTAGCTTTTGATCGTTGGTTGCGCAGCCCAGAATCGGAACCGGTTTCGAAGCCGCTTTGCATTGGTATTCGGACTCAATGACTTCGGTCATGGTTGTGTGATGGGCCTTGGCAACCGCGTCCAGCAGCGCCTGGGTGACCCCGTAGCGTACGGCGGTGTGAAGCCGCTTGCCGCCGACCTGCATGGAGTCAACCGTTTCGGCCAATGGTTTGAACTCTAGAACCGCTTTACCCCTGAGAAAATCGCCGACGACTTTTTGGATGGTCTCTTCGTGATCGGCGGATCGGAATAAGGGATCCCGTCCCGCCGCCCCGGTAAAAACCACATCGACACAATCGCCGAAGGCGACCTGCCCGTCGCTCAAGAGGAGCATGACCGATAGGGATTGTCCCGGTTGCATGATGGCGTAGAAACCGGGGGTCATGGGTGGCTCCCGATACACGAATCCGTCCGGCGTTGCTCCCGCTTTGACCGCCTTCAAGTCCTTGTTGTAGTAGCCGGAGAGACCAGTGCTTGTGAGAATTTTTTCGATTTTCATGCTGCAGTGCTTCCCTTCAAACTTCGCTTCCGGTTGAGGTGAGAAAAGAGGATCGCGATGAGAATGATGAAACCCGCTGCGTTGAATGCGTCGGACTGGATGAACAGGGCACCCGCTCCCACTCCGAGAAAAATTCTCTCCAAAAGCCTGGTGGGTGCCAGGAGGTATCCATGCACCATCGCGCAGTACATGGCAAGCCCGACGCAAGCAAAAACTACCGTTTTTGCAATGCTGAGAGCGGGGCCGGTCAAGAGAATCGGGCTGAACACAAACAGGAACGGAATGATGTAGAGGGCCAGGGCGTAATGGTGGGCCAACCACCCTGTTTTCAGGGGATTGCCGCCCGAGATTCCCGCCGCCGCATAAGCACTCAAGCAGATCGGCGGCGTGATGGTGGAATCCTGACTGTACCAGAACACCAGCAGATGGGTGGTGAGCAAGGGAATTCCGAGCTGGGTCAGTGCCGGGGCCGCCAGGAACACCACCATGATATAGGCGGAGGTTGCGGTGACCGCCATGCCCAACGCATAGGATACGAAAATGGTGAGGACGATGGCCACCGGTATGTACCCCATGGACCAGGTGTAAATAAGCTCTGAGACTTTGAGCCCCAAACCGGAAAGAAAGATCGAGCCGATGATGATTCCCACGACACCGGCAACCGCCCCCACCACCAGGGAGTTTCTGGTTGCCAGAACCAAGGTGTCCAGCAAATCGCGTGGCGACATCCGCGTTTGCTTGTTTACAAAACTCAAGACGAGAGACGCAATGATGGCAAATAAAGCCGCGTAGTGCGGCGAATAGCCTTTGAACAAAACGCCGAACAGGACGATGATTGGAATCAGGAAATACCAACCTGTTTTGACGAGGTCGATCAGAGGTGCAATCTGTGATCGGTCGGCGGGCTTGAGGTCGAGCTTCAGCGCTTCGAAATGGGTCATGAGAAAGACGGAAAAGAAGTAGAGCAGGGCCGGGATAAAGGAGATTTTGATGACTTCGAGGTACGGAGTCCCGGTGAACTCCGCTATGAGGAAAGCACCGGCGCCCATGATCGGGGGCATGAGAGAGCCACCCAGGGAGGAGGCTGCTTCGATGGCACCTGCGGATTCGGGGGAGTAGCCGGCCTTTTTCATCAAAGGGATAGTGAAGGTCCCGGTGCTGACCACGTTGGCGGTGCTGCTTCCGTTGACCATACCCATGAAACCGCTGGCAAAAACAGCCGCTTTGGCCGGCCCGCCCCGGGCCCGTCCCGTCAAACTGAAGGCGAGTCGAATGAGAAAGCTGCCGGCCCCGGTCTTTTCCAGAAACGCACCGAAGATGATGAATTGAAAGATCACCGTGGCGCAGACCGAGGCAATCGGTCCGAATATTCCCTGCAGAGTTCCAAAGCTGTACGAGATGATGGTTTCGTAGCTGTGGCCTCTATGTGCCAACTCCCCTGGAAAATAAGGTCCCAGGTAGGTGTAAAGGATCGAAAGGACTGCGATGATGGGCAGTGCCAGTCCCAGCACCCTTCGCCCCGCTTCGATGCACAGAATGACGGCGACCGTTCCCAACAGGATGTCCCAGACCGAGGGTGCAAGCCCCACGCGCTCGGTCAGCGTAGGGATGCGGTAGAGCCAGTAAGCGGTTACCCCAATCGCGAGAAGAGACAAGAGCCCGTCGTAGAAAGAAGGCCTTTCGAGCGGAGAGCGCTTCCGCGCCGGGTACAGGAGAAAAATCAGGAACAAGCTGACGCCGACGTAAGTTCCGCGGTGACTGTAGACGGAGAAGATACCGAAAGCGGTTGTATAGAGGTAGAAGAGCGCAAAGGCTGCGGCAACGGCTTTCCACGTCCAGTCAATCGGGCCCTTCAGTTGTCGTCTTTTGGGGCTTGCTCCCTCTGCGGTCGGCGAAGGGAGCGTGTGAGGGGTTGGTTTCATTCTTCGAGAGAGCTGATTCCTTCGGGAACAGTCAATCCGATTTCTCTCCAGTAACGTTCGGCACCCGGATGAAGCGGCCACGGCTCGTCTAGAGCTTCATCAGGATCAAACCGCGCCCAGTTGGGGTGGACCGAGGCTCCATATTCAATCCCTTTCCGATCGAACCAGTTCCGGGTGATGTTGTACACGGTATCGGCGGCAACGTCTTTGTGGGTGATGAGAACCGTGTAGGTGATGAATTGGTGGACGTCTTCATCCAGGCCTTTGTAAGTATCGGCCGGAATGACCGAGGGCGCGGTGCCGGGGATCGCCTGGATGACCGTCTCCATTTCTTCGAGGGTCAGTCCGATCATTTTGAACTCCCGCGTTGCCGCCAGGTCGGTGATAGTGGCCTGCGGGTACCCGGAGCCGGCACAGAAGACATCGATATGTCCGTCTTTGAGGGCTTGGAGGCCGTCCTTGTAGAGAAGGTACTGCACTTTTTCGATCTTGTCGTAAACGCCCAGAACCTCGAGTGCTTTTTCGGTTTGTGCGGTGGCACCGCCGCCCGGTGATCCCACCGAAACCACCTTGCCGGCAAAATCCTGAACGGTTTGGATCCCGGAATCTGCCAGTGCTACCCAGTGGTGTCCCCCTCGGCTGGTAAACACCCTGGCAATGACCCGAACGTCTCGTTGAGGGCCCGCTTCTTCGAATTGCTCCGTCCCCTCCCAGGCGGTGGCCATGGTGGCGGACATAGCATATCCGAGCTCGATTTCGCCCCGATTGACGCGCCTCAAGTTCTCGACCGATCCTCCCGTGGGGCGCACCTCGATGCGAAGGTCCGAAACCTCTCGGCTCAGGTAAGTTGCCATGGCGGCGGCGGTGGCGTAGTAGTTGCCGGTCGGATTACCCGACCCAAAAACCAGCCGTGAAACTTGATCCGAGGAGCAGCCCGTTAGTGAAGCCAGAAGGATGGAAGCTAAAAAGATAGACTGTACAGAAAATCCCGGTTTCATTTTTTTGTCGAGGGATTCTATCCCGTCTCGCAAGCTCGAAGCAAAGCGCGCTTGACTCAACAGCTTCCGCCTTCCAGTGGGTTGAGTTCTGGCACAGGGCGAGGACGGAGTTTTCGCGGAGCAAGCGAAATCTGCGTGTTGACGAGCATTATTCATACATGTAAAATTACATATATGAGCACCAAGAACATCGCCCTCAATTCCAAGGTTTACTCTAAACTGGCTCAGCATAAAGACGAGTCTGAGTCATTTTCCAAGACCATCGAAAGGCTTCTCTCCAGGCTGGAGTCCGATCATACAGGCGCTGATATTCTGCAACAGCTTGCAGGTTTCTCTCCTCTCAGTGAGGGGGAATCGGATACTATGCTGAAACGGGTAGCGCAAAATCGGAAATCAGAAACTTGGGAGAGTCATGATCTGTCTTGATACGACTTTCCTGATCGATCTCTGGCGAAACAAAGGCGCGCAGGATCATCCGACGGTTGTTCTCCTGAACAGGTTCAAGGGGGAAATGTTCGCGGTCCCTTGCCATGCGGCAGGAGAGTTCCTCGAAGGCGCCGCCTGTGTCTCCGAGGAAAGGTTTCGCGATGCCATCAGATTTCTTCGCCTCTTCGAAATTGGAGCCGTCGGATTCGAGACGGCCGAGCACTATGCGCGAATCGTCTCAGACTTGAGGAACCGCTCGCTCCTGAATAGCGCTTCAAAACCTGACATGTGGATAGCCGCCTGGGCTGTCGAGCACGGCAGCGCTCTGGCCACAAGGAACCAGAAGCACTTCAATCATGTAACCGGATTGAGATTGCTTGCCTACTGAGAGGTGGTGGCTCTATTTGTGAACCGGCCGGATGTGCTGGAGAAACGGTGGTGGAAATGAAAAAAACCAAGCGCAGCCGTCCTCATGTTCCCGGCTACGGCATTCCCAAGAGCAAAAAGGGTCTCCTGACATGGGCCCACGTCTGCGAGCGGATGTCCGGTCCCCGCAACTACTGGGTTGGTACCACACGACCCGACGGGCGGCCGCACGCTGTGCCCGTGTGGGGCGTTTGGATCGACGAGACCTTCTATCACGGTGGCGGTCCCGATACCCGCAAAGCCCGCAATATAACCGTTGCCTTTGCCTGGACGGAATTCCCCAAAGACGCGACCCGCTGGGAGTTCGAATGAAATCCTTTCTCCATGAGTCCAGATTGTGGTAATTTCGGCGCATAGAAAGGAGAACGAAATGTCGGAATATATCCGTTTTTCACGGCTTCCTATTCTTCTCTTGATCCTCTTCATGGTTGGCCGATTCATCCTCGGCGGTACGGGAGTCCCCTATGAGCAAGGAACCTGGTTCTTCAGCATGGTTGTCTTGAGCTGGCTTTCGGCTTTTTACTTCGCCGGATTTTCGCGCCGGATGCTCGGATACAAGTGGTATCAGGGAATGCTCGTGGGGGCCACCATCGCGCTCAGTGCCCAGATTCTCATTCTTCTGGCCACGCTATTCTCTTACGTGGCCGGCGCCGAGACTTATTTCAACCATCCTACGGCGCTCAATGTCGAGGAGGCGGTGGGTATGGGCCAAGCACTGGGTATTCGCGTGTTCGGCCTCGTCGTCAACACCATCATGGCCTCGATCTGCGGACTGCTTGGATGGCTAGGAGGTAAGCTCATCCCCGAGTCGGCCTGACGCTGGCTAAAACCGGTAGGTGTAGTTGATCTTCGTGGTTGCGGCGCGACTCATCGTGATCATCTCGCCGATCTCGGACGTCCAGTTGTGGGTGTAGACGAAATAGAGATCGCTTCCGGGCTCTAGAATCCAGCGAAAGCGGGTGTAGAGGCCGGTGATTTGAGTGACGTTGTCGTACTGCAGGATACCGGTCACCGAGATCCAGGGACTGAACTGCCATTCTCCGTTCAAACGGGCTAGCTCAGTGGTAAAGCTCCCTTCCGGAAGATCCACCTTGTTTTGCTCCAAGTCGGTGGTGAAGCTCAACCCGGCGGTGGGCCTTACCGTGACACCGAGCTCGACCCCGGTGCGGTCTCCGGACCAGAACTCACCCCGGGTGAACTTGATGTTGGCTGCCAGGGTGCGGCGCCGGGCGCTCCGGAAGTTCACCACGAGATCGTTGAAACGGTAGTCGCCGGTCGGGATCACGATGTCGGAGTGGATCTCGAAATCTTCAACCAGGCGCTCGAAACGCGAGCTCACCTGAACGCTCAGGTCGTCCTCGCTATTGAACTGAATGCCCAGGAGGGTGAAGCGCAGGCGGCGGGTGAGCAATCTGTTGTCGAGATCGGTGAGGTACTCGAAAAAAGTTTCCCAGCGGAACTGGCGGATTGAAGCAATGCTCGCCGGTCGAGGCGCAAATCGAACCGACGGCTGAACCCGGCGAAAACCAATGCGCGGCACGAAGCCTACCGCGGGATCGTAGCTTTCACCGAGCTCTCGAAAGGAACAGTGGGCTCTCCAGCGGTCGTTGGGGAAGTTGATTCGGATGCCTCTGGCCGAGCGATCTCCGGCGGTGGAAGTGCCGTTTGCTTCGGCGTCGGTGGTGTAAACGTAAAAGGCTTCGAACTGGAGGTTTTTGTCACCGAGAAACCGTGAGGTAAACAGATCGAGATCGACCCCTGCGGTCTGTCGATCGGGCGTGGCGGCGACACCTTCCAGATCTTCGGTGCCGCGCCTCGTGTAAATAACACCCACCGCCGATTCCCGGAAGAGGTTGCGTTTGAGCCGGCCTAGGGTGAAGTCCTCAGCAGGGTAATCTCCGTCGCGACCGGTGCGAACCTGCAGAAAGCCAATGTCGTAGCTGCTCGCTTGGCCTGCCAGTCGTGCTCCATAAACGATGGGGATGGGCATGCCCTCGACGAGGCCGATGCGGCGGCTGAAGTAGGGATTGGGTCGGCTGGAGGTGGAAAAGTTGAAAACGCTCGAGCCTTCCAGAAAAAAGTCCCTCTGTTCCGGGAAGATGAGAGGGAATCGTGTCAAGTTCACCCGCCGCTCGTCCACTTCCACTTCGGCGAAGTCGGTGTTGACGGTAAACGCCGCCCTCAGGCTGGGCGTCACACTGTAAGTCACGTCGGCCCCTATGTCGGCAGGTGTATCGGAGTCGAGAGCAAAAGTGTCTTCGTCTCGATTCTGGCGATAAGAGGCGGCGCCATAGGGTTTGACCTCCAAGCCCACACCTTGAGATATGCCGTTCAAACCGGTGACCCGGCCGGCATGGATGGGACGGAAGAGCCCTTGATTGAGGAGGTATCCGCTCCAAAGCGTTTCTTCGTTTTTTCGGCGGATGGTTCGCTGGAAGTTGATTCCCCAGGTATCGGAGTTGGGATCGAAGTTCAACGTCCGAAAAGGAATGCGAATCTCGGCCGACCAACCGTAATCGCCTCTCGCTACCTGAGCTTCCCAAATCCCATCCCAGGACTTGTTCAAGAACTGGCTGGCGGCGACTCGTAAGAGTCCGTCTCCCATCAAACCGGCGGGATTGGTCTCGAAAAAGTAGCCGGTGCGGCCGTCCATGAAGGTGTCGAGAATCCACATGAAGCGGTCGTCACTGGCAAGCGGAGCGTCTCGCTGTTTCTGGTAAGCGAGAATACCTTCCGGATCACTGTCATGAGCCATGACGCCTAGATAGAGGTTTTCCTCGTCGTAAGCGATGTGGACTTCGGTTCGTTCGGTGGCGGGCCGACCTTCCAGCGGCTCTTGTTGAAGGAAGTCGGTTGCGGGAAGGATTCGACTCCAGAAGGACTCGTCGAGACGCCCGTCGAGGTGAACCTCCTCGGTCTCGTCGAGGCGCACCGCGGCAACGGTTCGCTTTTCCGGAGGCTCTTGCGGAACGGCCGATGCCCAGTCTGCCGAGTAAAGAGTGGCAACAACGGCGGTTAAAAGAACCGAGAGAGCTCGTGCTTTCAACAGGAACAACGACAAATCTACCTTGCGATTGACCGGGCCGGCTCTCCGGCGATAACCTCGTCTCGATTTCGAGGAAAGGACTCTCCAATCTTACAGGAGGACCCGTCATGATGTCTCCTTGGCCTGAAATGAAGCTTTCCAGTGTTCTGGTGGTCATGATGTTGTGCGTTGGTGTGGCCGGCTCGACGAGCGCGCAAAACAAGCCCCGCGCTCGTGATCTTGGGGTTCCATTCGAGGGAAGGCCGGGCCCCCTCAACGCCATCACCGACGTCCAGGGAGTGGAAGTGGGGCACTCCACCATCATCTCGGGTGATGGCCCGCTCGAAGTGGGAAAGGGTCCCGTTCGTACCGGGGTCACCGTGGTTCTGCCGCAGGGCAAGCAGGCCAAGAACCAAGTCTTTGCTGCCTGGTTCACCTTGAACGCAGACGGTGAGATGACCGGCACCACCTGGATCGAGGAGTCGGGCATCATGGAAGGCCCGGTGGCCATCACCAATACACACAACGTGGGAGCGGTGCATCAAGCGGTCATCGAGTGGTCGGTGCGGAATGTGGAAGGCTTGAACTGGAGCCTCCCGGTGGTGGCGGAAACCTGGGACGGCCGACTGAATGACATCAACGGGTTCCACGTGAAGCGAGAGCATGTCTTCGCAGCCATCGAGTCGGCCGGCTCCGGCCCGGTCACCGAGGGAAACGTTGGGGGTGGCACCGGCATGACCGTCTATCAATTCAAGGGTGGCATCGGGACGTCATCACGAGTGGCCGAGACGAAGCACGGCGCTTACACCGTGGGAGTTCTCGTCCAGGCCAACTACGGCGGCCGCTCACTGCTCAAGATCGCGGGCGTTCCGGTGGGACAGGAGATCACCGATCTCATGCCCGAGATCGACCACCGCACCGGAGATGATGAAGACGATGGATCTATCATCATCGTGGTGGCTACCGACGCACCCATAATGCCTCACCAGCTCAAGCGGCTGGCCAAGCGGGCGAGTCTCGGCCTGGGTCGCAACGGAAGCATTGCGTCGAACGGTTCGGGTGATATATTCATTGCCTTCTCGACCGCGCACTCGTCCATCGGCACCGAGGAGGGAGGTCTTTTCGATCTCAAGATGATGGGAAACGCCGATCTCAACCCTTTGTTCGCTGCAACGGTGCAGGCGACGGAAGAGGCGGTCATCAACGCCATGGTGGCCGCAGAGACCATGACGGGGGTGAACGGCAACAGGTTCTACGCCCTTCCCCACGACCGATTGCGCGA
>SDBT01010962.1_pt1 | contig 14611 bp, 14 predicted proteins | sample 2277101 | NCBI WGS metagenome assembly SDBT01 (sample SAMN10404973, study PRJNA504765) | marine sediment metagenome | isolation source: marine sediment core GS10_PC15, 103 cmbsf | place: Arctic Ocean: Southern Knipovich Ridge | collected 2010
TCTATTGGCTCAAAAACATAATCATATATTTCTTTTCCGTCTAAATTATCACATATTTTTCTATAGATAGGTTTTAATTTTATACCAATCTTTAAACCTTCTTGAGTTGTGATCTGACCAAGTTTTTTTATCCCATTTTCAAATTCTACAACTCCAAGTGCATAAGAATTTTGAGCACGAAATTCTGCTGGAGGTGCTTTTAAGATTGTATATGCTAACAATTTACATGATCCTGAAGCTTCTATTATTTCAAATTTGTTATTTTTACAACTCAAACATCTTAAATGAGTTATATACTGTAAAAATCCACAACTTTTACATTTTTTCCACTCTATTCTTTCTTTAATATTCATTATTCTCCCACTGTTTTAAAATAGCTAATAGTATGATTGAGAATTCTGTATCTTAGAGAATTATCAGATAAGAAATAAAATAAACTATATAAAAATAGTTTTACTTATAATTTCTTCTTTGTTTAATTATTTATTCAATTCATGGCTTTTACTAATAAATATTTCTGATAATAAAGAGCACGTCGAAGATTCAAATGCTTATTTTAATGGGGAATTGGGTTTTTGGTAAAAGTCTAGGAAAAGAGCAGATGAACAAACAATAAATTTATTAGGACTTAACATAAAAGACTTTACTAATTTTCTAAAAAAATGGAAGAAGAAAAATTTAAATATTTAAAATAGAACTCGAGGTTTCAGTTTTTTCAATTTAAATGCGTATTCAGTACAAGTTTTACAATTAGGAATTTCACATAAAAACTGGTGTTTTGGGAGTTTGCATTGATCCCAAAATGGACACGTAAATATTTTATGATTAAAATCTGATTGGATACTCATGATATTATCCTTTTTTATTTTCTATTTTATTTTTTTGATCATTAATATAAAAAAAAAAAAATTAGAAAACTCCATGGTTCCTGTATGGGACCCTTCTCTTCACTTTTTCTATTGGAATTGTTTCTTCTAAATATTTCGCATTATACTTAGATTTCTTAAATAATTTCAGTAAAGCTTTTTTAACTCGTTTCTTCCCTGCCTTTATTTTCAATTCCTCATACTGCTCATCTTTCGCGGGAATTTCTTCTAAAACGGGGATTTCTTCTAAAACTATTATTTTTTCTAATTCTTTATCTATCTCAGGTTCTTTTTTCTTAACTATAATTTGTGTCATTTTTTTTCCCCCCTATTTTTACGAATTTTCTTTTTTGATTTTGCTAAATATATATTGCTCAAAAACATATAAGTAGTTTTTGTACTAGAATCTTTATTAGAGTTTTAAATTAGTTTTGGACTAGAAATCATTAATTGATTAAAACAATCATTAATGCTTATAAAATTAAGGTATCGCAAGAAAAAGTAATATAATTAATTTGTATTATTCAATTCTATATTTTATAATTCTGCAGATAATGCTCTAACATCATGGTATAATTTATCAATAATAGCATTAAATGCCTCATGAACTCCTTTTCCTGTTTTTGCTGATGTTATATAGAATCCAAGATATTTTTTTTCATTAAACATTTGTTGATTGTTGAAATTGGCTAAGTTATCTTCATCTATTAAATCAGCTTTATTAGCAAATATTACGATAGGAATATTTCCGCAATGTTCTATGATTTCATCACGCCAATCAGAAATATGTTTAAAACTCTCTTCACCAAGCTTATTTTCTTCAAGACTATATACAATTATAGCTATTTTACTATTTTTGAAAAATGAAGGACGTATAGAGGTGAAATCATCCTGACCAGCAATATCCCACAGAATTAATCTAATTTTATCTCCCTCAATCAATTTATCATAGAGAGAAAACTGAGCGCCAATAGTTTTAACATAATCCATCCTAAAGGAACCTTGAGTGAATTTTTTAATTAAGGAAGTTTTCCCTACGAGGCCATTACCAACCACAGAAATTTTAAAATTGAATTTTCGTTTAAATTCCCTCATTGAAATTTTCTCATTGATGAAAATTAGAATTAGAGGATCGTAATTCCTATTTAATGTAAGATTAGATTTTTAATAATTTAAAACTTGTTAAAAAAAAATATTCACAGAAAATTTATTAAAATAAAATTGTAGTAGATTGAAGTTATTTCTTCACAGATAAAATTCAAGATGAATTACAATGAATTTACTAATTGTATATTTTGTTATCTTACAAGATTCCATGAAGTTTGATTTATTACTTCCAGGTGCTTCTAAAAAATTTATATATAATAAAGACAAATATATTCAGCCGATTGTTAAAGAAAGAGAACTCGAATTGTTCTTTTTATCAAGAATATCCGAGTTCTCCGTATAGCCCACACCCTCTGTCTTCTACTCTCCCGTTTTAACAATCTTTTTTTACTTTCGCCTCTTAAAATTCCCATATAATAATATTGAACCTAAATTTATGATGAAGACTCAAAGGTCTAGTGTCGATTCTAAGTGTTACTCTATCGTAGTGTTTAAGAATTTTCTCAGTAGATTCCGATTTCTTTTCTAAAATGTGTTTCATATTTTTTATCATCTTCACTTATGATTATTGAGTCTTCAATTTATTTATAGTTTTTATCCTAGAACTCTAATTGGAGTTTCGAATTTTTTATAGACCGAAAAGTATAAATACAACATCACATATAATTTTGTTTATACTAACTTTTTATCAACATTAATGAGATAAATTTTGGAAATAACATGTAATTATCCCCCCGAGGAGATTTTGAAGGCACCTCTTGGTAGGTTGCACCCGAATTATGAATATATTATCCTTTGGATGTTAAATAACAATGAAGTTTGCACATGGTCTAATCTGCAAGTAAATAAAATCGTTAGTAGATCAACTTTATCAATTTATTTGAAAAAACTCATAAATAAAGGTTATATAGAAAGAAGCGAATTTAACCAATATCGAATAACTCCAAAAGGAAAGATAAAATACTACGATCTATCCCTATATAGAAAGACAAAAAGGAGATTAAGTTATCCTCCAAAAGCGATACTAGCAAGGCGGAATTACGATCACTGGATTCTCTGGATGGTTTATAATAACAATTTTTTAAAATGGTCGGACTTCCTTGATGAAACTACTCCTGTTTTTATCAATCAATCTTCTTTATCAAAGAATTTAAATGAGTTAATGGAGAAAGGATTTGTAAGAAAAGAAACTAAAGAATATAGGATTACTCAAGCAGGTAAATCAGAATATTCTAGCATGCTCAGCCACTATCATTTAGATAGACAATCAATTTTAGAGGAAGAAAGCAAACGGATTAAGGAAATTACTAAAAAAACTATTAAATTTTTTGAGAAATTTAAGATAAAAGATGACGAGATAAGATATCGATTCCTCAATAATGTTTTAAAACTGCCGTTTACAGTGTTGAAATCCATGGATAATGAGGATGATTACAATAAAATTATGTTGTTTTTATCTTTAAATCATCCAAATCAATATCCCGATTATATTTCTCTAGAAACTTTTGCTAAAAAGTACTATATTGAACAAGTGATACTGAATTTTCATATTCTCCACATTGTAGATAAGAATAAGTATCCTGTAAAATTTTTTAAATTAGATGTTGTTCCTGACAAAACCTATTATCTCCAAGTAAATGAAAAACTAGAGCGGATGCTCAATGTCATTGTTGAGGATCATATAACAAAATTTACTTATTTAAACAAATTATATGAGGAGACCTCAAAAGGGACATCTCCTTTAACTATGGAAAGTACTGTAAATGCAATATTAGACGAAATTTGCAACAATTTATTCCACACGGAATTAAGAACGGCATTAAGGAAATTTCTACCGGACTATATTAACTATTTAGCGTATAAAATTGAAAAAGAGAGAAAACTACTTGATACATTTGATAAATTAGAGGGGTTAATTTGGCAAGAAATTCAAACTTATAATTTTTCTGACTTCCAAGAGCGTTCTGGTGGGCAGGATGAAGTTAATTATTATCTAGATCCTGTGATTTTGGAAGTATTGAAGTCATATTTTAAATCAAAACTCGGTTCGCTTTATAAAAAGGCTCAACCTTTAATGATAAAGAAAGAATATGGTAAGATTTTAAAGATTATAGATTCTACACTCAAATCAAAACCAAAAGATTTAGACTTTCTTATTTTTAAAGTATTTATTTTATGTAATCAGAATAGAAACAGTAAGGCATTAGAGTTATTGAATAAAAAGGTTGATTTTCATCAACTTAAAGAAGAAGAGATGTTGATTGCCTATTTTTTTGTATTGGCGTTTTCTAATTTGAGTCTTGGAAACTTTAATGATGGTCTTGATATATCATCTGAAGTGGTTGAAAAATACCCTGAAAATCCTCTCTCTCATGCAATTAAAGGATTAGTTCTAGGATATAACAGTATTTATCAATTTGAGATAGAAGAGGTACAAAAATTTAATGAGTTTGAAGCTCTTAATAGAGCAATCAAATTGGATCCTTTAACAGATAACAAGGCAAGATATTATCAACTTAAAAGTCATTTTTTACTGGAACTGAAGAATTTTGAGGAATCCTTAGAAGAAATCAATAATGCCATTGATTTGAGCCCTAAGAAACGTGATCTATATCACTTTAAAAACAAAATTCTGATATATTTTGACCAGTATGATGAGGTATTAAAACTATTAGATCGTATGCTAATTGATTTTCCTGAGAATGAAAAAGCTCTCAAAATGAAAAAAGCATCTATTCTTAAAAAAAAGAGAGATCTAAAAGGAGGATTAGAAATTATAGAAGAATTATTGATAAAATATCCAGAAGATAAGGATCTTCTTGTTAATAAAGCTTACTGGTTACAATATTTAAATAAAAAAGAAGAAGCATTAAAAATGATCAAGGAACTTATAGATGATAGTCCAAATAATGGAATTTATCATGATACATATGGAGAAATTTTAATGCACTTTAAAGATTATGAAAATGCAGTAGACAAATTCCAGAAAGCGATAGATATAAGTAGTTATGAATGGTTTATTTACCAAACCTATATTAAATTAGGAATTTGTTATAAAGAACTCGGTAATTATGAGTTAGCCGTTGAAAATCTTAAGAAAGGAAAGGAACTTACAAATATATACATGATTGATATTGACACAAAACGTCAGTGGTCTACAATTGCTGAGCTTTTTATTGCTGAGATTGCGCAACTGGAAACTGAATTTTGAAAATTTTTGCTTTTTTTTCTTCCGCGTTCATTATTTTCACTTGTTTTTAAATAGAATTTTCTTTTAATATAAATTTTCGAGAGAAAAAATTACATTCTTTCGACTAATATAGAGATGATATTATTCCCAAATCCTCCAAAATTGCATGTTATTCCAGTTTTCGCATCATTGACTTGTCTCTTACCTGCTTCTCCTCTTAATTGCCAAACTAACTCTACAACCTGAGCAACCCCCGTAGCACCTAATGGATGACCGCGTGCTTTCAAACCTCCTGAGGGATTAATAGGAATTTTCCCTCCAATTTCAGTTTGCCCTTCATGCGCAGCTTTAGCACCCTCACCTTTTTTAAAAAACCCAATATCTTCACTCTGGACAGCCTCGAGAATCTCGAAAGCATCATGGAGTTCAGCTACATCTATATCTTCAGGAGTTTTTTTAGCCATTTTATATGCTTGTTCTGAGGAAATTTTTAATGCTTTAAAAATAGTAATATCTTCGCGCTCATATACTATGTGTGTATCAGTTGCTTGTCCTACACCAGATATCAATATAAGTGTATCGCAAAACTCTTTTACTAAATCAGCATTACATAAAACTAAGGAAGCAGCCCCATCTGAAATAGGACATACATGAAATAGTCTTAAAGGGTCAGCTATTATTGGATTATTCTTATCATCATTAAGGAAATCATAGATATTATCCCAATTTCCTTTTCCTCTTTGAATTGCGCTCTTCATAAAATCATTTATTGTTCTTTGAAAATGAGCGACTGGATTCAGGGAACCATTTTTATGATTTTTAATTGCTATATCTGAAATCCATTCAAGTTTTGCATTATATTTCTCTAAATAGGTTCGCGTAAGTAACCCCGCAAAGGATGGAAGGGAGGCACCATGACGTCTTTCAGCCTGAGGATGCATTAATGTTGCTACATTTGAAGTAACATAACCAGGAGTAGTAATATGAGTCATTTTTTCACCACCAACCACCAATACTAAATCACTCATGCCAGAAGCTATTGCTTGAAAACCAGCTTTAACTGCCGATCCACCACTTGCGGGACCATTTTTAATGTGATCTGCAGCCGCAGGTATTAAACTCAATCTATCTACAAGTGCACTTGCTATACCGGATACTTGATTGAAAGAGTATGGACTCATTGCGCCAACGTATACAGAATCAAAATTTTTATTATTAGTGTTAGAATCTTCAATTGCTTCCATTGATGCATTACATAATAAATCCATCAAGTTTTTTTCCCGTAATCTTCCAAATTTGGTGTGTCCTACTCCAATAATTGCAACTTTATTCATCTATAACACTCTTTAATTTTAGCATTAAAAAATAAAAAAAAAATATGAAAACTAACTATAATTAATTAGGGTGCTCATTTTTAACTATAGTTGCTAATCCCATTCCAAGTCCGACACACATAGAAGAAATTGCATACTTTTTTCCAGATTTTTCTAATTGGTGAACATTAGATCCTATCAATCGACAACCAGTAGCCCCAGTTGGGTGTCCAAGTGCAATAGCACCCCCCCATGGGTTAAATCGATCATCTCTCCAATCTATATCTAGGTCATAGCAACACGCATGAATTACTGAACTAAAAGCTTCATTAATTTCAATAAAATCCATATCATCGAAGGTCATGTTTGCTCTACGTAGGGCTTCAGGCATGACTTTTATTGGTCCTGTAAGTTGTAGAACAGGATCTACACCTACTGAAGCAAAATTTACAATAGTGGCCCTTGGTTTGAGTCCTAGCTCTTCAGCGAGACCACGTGTCATCCATAATTGAGCCGCTGCGCCATCACTTGTAGGACAACTATTTCCTGCTGTTAAAAATGCCTTGCTTCGTCTCCCAACTATTGTTCTTAAAGTTGCTAGTTTTTCTAGAGAAGTTCCGGGTCTTGGTGATTCATCTTTTTCTGTTAATTCTGATAAACTTGGATCTTGAGCTATGTTATTTTTCTCATCTAACATAGGTTTTCCGTTTTCATCTAGTTTTGGACACCATATTGGTTCAATTTCTTTCCCCCTTTCATCCCAAGTTGCACATGCTTTTTTATGCGATTCTAACGATAAGCTATCTACTTCCTGCCTATACTCTTCAAGAGTCTTTTCAGCTTTTTTCATCCAAACTTGACCCATATCATGAGCAGATTGTATTTGACCGGCGAAACTTGTTTTATATTCTTTTAATTTAGCAGCGATTTCTGGGTGAGACATAATTTTCTTATTTGGAGCGATCATTACCGGTTTATTCTGTTCTTTATCAAAAACAGTGGCATCGGACATAATTGGGTATTTATTCTGTACTTCTACACCACCGCAGATTACGCTATCATTGATTCCTGAAGCAATTGCTTGCCATGCAGAAATAACTGCTTGCGCACCGCTAGCACACTGCCGATTAATGGAGAATCCCGGGACACTGATAGGTAAATGGGCTGATAAAGCTGCTGTTCTTCCAATATCTAAAGCACAATCGCCAATTTGACTATTACATGAAACAATTGAATCTCCAATAATTTGTGGATCAATATCAATTCTATTGATAATTGTTCTATAACAATGTGCTACTAAGTCATCACCCCTATGTCTAACAATAGTACCCCTTCGTCTACCTATAGGGGTTCTTACATAATCAATCAATACTGGCTCCCGTTTAGGGTCTTTAAAATACTTCTCATACATACTTATCGGTTCTGCCATCTTTTTTCACTTTAGCTTTTATTTTATGAAAACAAATGTAATTTTCTTAAAGAATTTTATTTTAAATTCCTTTAATTAAATCCATTGAACGAAATTTATTTATAAAAACTAAATCATTAAGTAGATTATAATGTTAAAAGGAATTCATTTTCTATTAACCTATACTTGCAATTATGCATGTGATCACTATTTTTTATATTGTAGTCCCAATTCAAAAGGAACTTTCACATTAGCTCAAATAAATGCAGTTCTCAATGAAGCACTAAAAATTGGGACTGTAGAGTGGATTTTTTTTGAAGGAGGTGAACCTTTTCTTTATTATCCAATAATGCTGGAAGGTTTAAAATTAGCAAATGAAATGGGGTTTTTAATTAAATAAAAAAATGGAGGATTTATCTTTCTTAATTAAATATTGCATAAAAGATTTACAGGGATTAGCGAGTAACAGGAACCACAAAATTTATCTTGATATTCAAGAAGAAATGATTACAATGTTGGAAAAAGAGCGAATTTATGAAGTGATTATTAATTTATTGAGTAATGCGATAAAATATACGCCTCCAAATGGCCTTATTAAGATAAGATCTGAGATGAAAGACAACAATTACTTAATTTCATTTGAGGATAATGGAATTGGCATACCAGAAATAGATAAAGAAAAGATCTTTAAAAAATTTGGTAAAATTGAGCGTTATGGTAAAGGTTTGGATGTAATATCAGAAGGATCAGGGTTAGGACTTTATATTTCAAAGAAGATCATAGAATTACACGACGGACAAATTTGGGTTGAATCTAAAGGAAGAGAGAAAGGTTCCACTTTTTGTTTCTCCTTACCGATAATAAGTGATTGAATAAAAATTGAAATTGAAAGAGTAGAGATAAATATTTTATCCAATGATAATCTCTGCCAATGAATTAAACTTTTTTTAAATCTTTCTATTTAAAAGAATTCAAATAGTCGTACCCTATTACTGTTACATATTCAATAAATAGAATAACCAAAAAAAAATCGAAATTTTATAATAATTTTTGCGGTGCATTACAATTACTTACGTCGATAAAAATAAACTACAAGTGTTATTTAAGTGGTACAAACAAGAGGTAGGAGAACTCCTCGTTTCAGTTTTAGTTGTAGGACGAGACGGCTTAGTAGTTGACATTTATACAAGAGATACTGAGAAAATAGAGGAAAAAAAATTTGTAGGCGCTTTTAGTTCTCTAGTTGAGGTTGTTCTTAAAAAATTAACTTTAGATTTTGATCTTGGAACTTTTGGAGCTGGAACTTTTGATACAGATAAATATCGCTTTATTTTTTGTGAATCTGGATCTGATCATGTCTTAGTAACTATTCTTGAACCAAGAGCCTTAGTTGATGAAATTTTTCCTTATACATATATAGCGGCAGATAAGGTAGCACGGATTATGGATGGTGAATTACCGGTTAGTCCTGTGATCCCAAAGCTTAAAAGAAAAACAGAAATGGAAAAAATTAAGAGAAAATTGGATTATTATCAAAAAACCACTCATTCACCCGATTACGTTTACAAATTGAGTTTAATTGGTGATGGAGCTGTTGGAAAGACGAGTATGGTTCACCGCTATGTTCATGGTGTGTTTAAGGCAGATTACAAAGCAACAATTGGAACGTTCATATCTAAAAAGGAATGTAATTTTGATGAGTTAGATACATCTGTTAAGTTTATTATCTGGGATTTAGCTGGTCAAGAACAGTTTCAACGTTTATGGCCTGATTATTTAACAGACACGCGCACGGGAATCCTTATTTTTGACGTAACTAATAAAGAATCCTTTAAACATGTAAAAAAATGGTATGAAATTATTACAAAAGTTGCTAATCCCCATCTTATTCTAATTCTTGTTGGAAACAAAATGGATTTAAGCGATTCCAGGGAAGTTTCAACAGAAGAAGGTATGGAATTAGCAAAGGAGTTAGGGATTTATTACATGGAAACTTCAGTTAAATCTAATGAAAATATTGATGAGGTTTTTGAATGGATTGCACTCCAACTAATTAATCAAAATTTTGAAAAAGTGAGAGATTCTTCTGTGGATAAATCAATCAAGAATGGGTCAAAGTTTATAATCAATCAAGTTCAATTGAAATTTTTCGAGAATTATTTTGTTAAAGAATTGGATTATTGTATTGGAAAGAGTGATACGAAAAAAATTGTTAAATACTTAGATACGTTAAAAGTAATAAAAAAGAATAAAGTGTAAATGCATGATTCCTCTATTCATCTATCCGATAGGGGGTGTTGGTTTCAACCCGTGCGAATAAGAGATGTCTTCCAAATTTCGCATGAACATTTTTTATTAAAAAATTTTAATATTACTTAACATTTTTAATAAAAATGATAACTTGACTCTGTAAGTATAAAAAAATATGGAATCAATTACTCTGTTCTTTCTTCAATCGACATTTTATGTCATTATTTTAATATAAACACAAGCCATAAATTAATTTATCTTTTTGATATAAAGCGTTTTACTAGTTATATTTATTCATCAATTCAATTTTTCAATTAAGATATTTCAACTGTTTTTCAAGTGAGTGAAGGAAAATTAATCTCTTTATAAGCATTTTAAACTTAATTTCTATAATTATATACTTTAAATGTCATTAAAAAATATAAAAAAAGATCAGTAGGATAATCCTTGAAAACGATTATGTTTTCATTAAATCCCAAAAAAGGCGAATATTTATTACCTTTGGATTTATTTAATAATTACTTCTTTTAGAATTAAAAGATTTTTTAAAAATTAAATAAATGGTTTTAAAGTTGGTAAAAGGAACAGTAAAATGGTTTAATAGCCGAAAAGGATATGGATTTATAAGTTCTGAAGAGGGAAACGATGTATTTGTTCATTACTCTGCATTATCTGGAGAAGGGGATGAATATAAATCGTTAAACGAGAATGACAAGGTTGAGTTCGATGTTTCAGAAGGTCAAAAAGGACCTCAAGCCTCGAATGTGGTTGTTACCGAAAGAGCACCTCGTCAATTTTCTTCTGGTGGCGGAAGAGATCACTATTGATTTAAGAAATAGTTATAAATCTATAAAAAGTTAAAAATAGTAAGAAGTAAATAATATTAGTGAAATATCTTTTTTTCAGTTATTTATTATCGAACCTTATCTTTTTTTTATTTATTTTTCTGAAAATTATATTGAGAACTTATTTAACTCATATAAAATAGGATCGGAAAAATCAATTAAAAAACACATGATAGGCAATTAAATCCGTGGACGTTTAAAAAAAAATGTTCATTCGGATTCATTTTGCTCATAACAATAGTAAAACTGCAATTAAATCAAATAAAGATATAATTTTACTCAGCATTGTTTTTGAAGCAGTATTATTCGAGATCATTTATATATATTAGTTAGATTCCGTAATTAAAAAATATATCTGAAAAGTTTCCAAAAAAAAAATAAGCTTAAATTCATATTTTACATTAAATTTATGTAGAAGAAAATGGCTTCTGTTAAAATCGAGAAAATAGTAGAATCATTAAAATCAGGGGATTTTCTCGAATTAGAAAGAGTTGTTCTTTACCTTATGGAAGATTATAATTCCTATTTATCAGAAATCGATTCAAATAAAAGGCTAAGAGAGCAAATCGAGACAAATTTTTACATACGATTAAATAGGTTTTTGGAAATAGGAAAATTTGATTATTTTAAACGATTGTTAGATTTTTCTGATAAATTAGATATTTTCATTGATATCAATAAAATTCCAAAGCGATTTGATTTTATATCAAAAATTCACTTAAACGGGATTACATCTGGTCAAATAGGAGAGATATTTACAGTAATCAGATTTTTTAACGATGCCGGTTTACTTGAAAGAGAATTCTCTAAAGAAGAGGTAAGATACATCGAAAAAATAAAGAGAGATAAATTGATTATCGCAAATTTACAAGATTTATTTAAAAGGGTAACCAATTCATTGATCTATTACACTTATAGAACGATGCTTGAAAATATTTTTCAGTTATTCTTGAATTATTTTTATTCATCAGAAATTTCAGGTGAGAATATAAGTTTTTTTTATTCTAAAGAACATCTCATAAGATTTCTCGATATGTACGCTGTTTATGGGCTTAGAGTTGAGAATCTAGGGACTGTAGAAAAATTTATAGGGCATCTTCAAGCAAATAAGTTAAATTCTAAGGACAAAATCTTTGATAAAGAACCGAGTCTAACCGAATTCAATTTCAAGAATAGGACACATATAGTTTCTCTAAAAAATATTGAGAAAAACATGGATAATATATTAAGAAGTAGAGATCATTACAATTTTTACAACTTATCAATGGTGTTACTAGGCGGTCTAGGACCTCAAGGTAATGGCTTTATGTATTCAACACCCAGAGGAGAAGTGGTAGAAATATGTAGTGACCGAAAAGAAACTGAAGCGATAATCGTAAAATATAAAGAATTTTTAAAACGACAGTTTTTGGTTAAACTCAGCGAGGAAATGATAAATTTGAACATAAATACCAAAAATATTATAAAAATTATGGATTTCCTCTCAGAAGTTTTAAACCCGAAAGAGATAATTAATTATTTTAAGAAAGAGGCAATAGAAAAGAAAATCAAACGTTTTTTGAATGAAATTCAGGATTCACCCGATTTTCAAGAAGTAGAACTTCGAGATCTGATGAGTAAAATTTCCAAAGCTATAATAATCATCCTTAGACCAATAGATATGATAGATCAGTTTAAATGTCGAATGGATTTAATCGAAGAAGGAAAAATAAAATCTGAAGATATTGCTAAATTAACAAGTTTAAAAGGTAAATCACATTACGATGTTTTAAGAGAAAGGTTTTTCTTCCAAAACCAAATTGAATGGTTTTTTAGGTTTTATTCTGATGAAATATTTAATTATAGAAAACAAAGAGAAAAAAGAGAAAAAATTAAAGGTTGAAATTGTTTATTGAAATAAAAAGAAAGATGAGATTTTAATTATTACTCATTTCCATTTGTTTTAATTCTTTTGAGACTTTTTTAAACCCTTTTATTAATTTCATGATAGAAAAACCTCTAAAAGATTGACCATTTTTTTTACAAGATGGCAATACGAAAGCAATTACCGCACTACAGCTTTTTTCGATATCAGTCATAACATATTTCTTGATTAACTCCATTTCACGCTCATGAGTCTTTTTATCTTTCCAAGTTTCAATAACTTGTGCGTTCTTGCCTAAATTTGTATTTACCATACCTGGATTAAATATGTTTATCTTAATATCTTTTTCATTTTTTTCAAGTTCCTTTGCTAAGCACCTGGAAAACGCAAGCACACCTCCTTTAGATGCCGAGTAAATTGTCATGTGTTCAAGGGGTCTATCGGCACCTCCACCCGAGAGTGAAACTATCCTTCCATATCCCTGCTTAATCATGTGTGGTAGTACTGCTGCAACTGAATTAATGATTCCTATTAAATTAATTCCAATAATAGTTTTTGCATCAGAATTTACTTTCTCTAAAGAAAGATATTCAAATGGACCATATGCTAAGTTCACTCCCGCATTTGCGATTAAAATACGTACCGAGCCAAAAGTGTCAATAGTTTTATCAACGAGCATCTTAACTGCTGCAGGGTCAGAAACATCACATGCAACTCCGATTACCGAGTCTCCAAATTTCTTCTGAAACTCATCTAACGTTTCTTTTACGTTCTTTTCATTCCTAGAGCAGATTGCCACTTTACACCCTTCTCGAAGTAAAAGTTCAGAAATTTTTTTCCCGATTCCACTAGTAGAACCAGTTATAATTGCCGTTTCATTTTTCATTTTCACTTTAGTTCAACCTTTTCTTTCCTTGATTTAATAATATTAACATTATATAATAAAATATAATGAAGCTATAAATTAATTTATACTATTGATTTAAAGTTTTAAAGTTTTAAAGTTTTAATGATATAGAATTACTAATGTATTTATTAATATTGATGCAAAAGTAACACTTGGATAATCTTTAACTTTACAATTATTTATAAAAATTTATGATTTTATAGAAATTTGATTAATAGTTGAAACAATAATAAATACTTTTTCTAAAAATTTTAAAAAAGGTTAAAGTTTATTAGAATAGTATGTTTTTGCTTAATAGTTCTTTTAAAATTAAAAGAATTTTTTTAACAATTAATAATTTGGTTTTAAAATTGGCAAAAGGAACAGTAAAATGGTTTAATAGCCGAAAAGGCTTCGGATTTATAAATTCTGAAGAGGGAACTGATGTATTTGTTCATTACTCCGCTTTATCAGGGGGAGAAAATGAGTATAAATCATTAAACGAAAATGATAAGGTTGAATTTGATGTTGTTGATGGCCAAAAAGGCCCACAAGCAAGCAACGTTGTTATAACTGAAAAAGCACCTCCTCAATTTAATTCTTATAATAAAGGCGGTAGAAGAAATCGCTATTAATTTAAGAAATTAATATAAATCTACAAAAAGTTAAATAATATAGTAAGAAGTAAATAATATTAGTGAAATATCGTTTTTTCAGTTATTTATTATTGAAACTTATCTTTTTTTTTATAGTATATTGCAATATTATTAGGATGAGCTAGTTTTACCTCCTTTAATAATCTTTTTTTCTTCCATTAGGACCTCCATTATACTCGTCCATTTAGAATCAAGTGAAGTCAAGCATTTTTCTAAACCTTGCTTA
>SDBT01010963.1_pt1 | contig 14611 bp, 14 predicted proteins | sample 2277101 | NCBI WGS metagenome assembly SDBT01 (sample SAMN10404973, study PRJNA504765) | marine sediment metagenome | isolation source: marine sediment core GS10_PC15, 103 cmbsf | place: Arctic Ocean: Southern Knipovich Ridge | collected 2010
AGCACCCACTAATCCTTGTATACCTACTGGTCCTGTAGCACCAGTAGGACCAGTAGAAGAAGCAGATCCAGTTGGTCCAGTAGCACCATTACTTCCATCTAATCCAGTCGGACCTGTAGCACCGGTAGAAGAAGCAGATCCAGGTGATCCAGTGTGACCTGTATTTCCAGCGATTCCCATTTGTCCTCTTTCTCCAGTGGGACCAGTAGGGCCGGTATTTGATGGCGAACCAGAACCTGGTCCAGTGGGTCCAATCGGACCGGTAGATCCGGTAAATCCAGATCCTTCTGGTCCAGTAGGTCCAGTATTTGACGATGAACCAGAGCCAGTAGGTCCAGTATTTCCGATAGGTCCGGTAGGTCCAGTGCTACCATTTTTTTTATTGGTATTTTCACTACATTTGTATGTATATTCTTTGCGGCAATTTTTATGCCCACACCTTTTATGGCGATAAAATTTATTACACTTATGATGAGAACTCATTTTATTAAATATATTTTTTTATAATAATATTGAGATAAATTCTTCTGGTAATATTATTATATATTTATACTATACATTATACTAAATACATCATCTCCTGTAGATATCCAACAAAACTAAATTGTAAATTATATAAATAGTTATTAGTGTTAATTTAAAGCATTAATAATAACTAATACAATGTTGTCAAATATCCTTAAAATTAAAATTTTAAGGCCCATATTATCTATATCACTATGTAATCTTGAAAATGTAGCTTGACATAGTAAACTTAAAAAAAATACCGAATATATGAGTTTTTTTCTTATATATTTTATGACTTACATTTATGAGATTCCCATGGATCGAGCCAAAGTGGTACTTTGAGATATGTTTCATCAGCTATTGGATTTTCAATAAGGCGTATTTTCATCAATATTTCACAAGAGCATAACATCGTATTATAAAATTTATTGGCGAAAAAATCTATGAATTAGTACCAATATATGGCTGATTATTTTCGTTTAATTAAATGGGCTATTTTATTATTTTTTATATTCAGGCTTATTAAAATGGATAATACTTTGTATTTTAATCCTGATGGGTATACTCCTCTTTTTCAAATCATTTTAGCTTTTACTATTGGTGTTATTTTTTCTCCTTATAGTTCGGGAATTTATTATCTAATCATTATAATTTTAATATTTGAAATAATCTATGCGTATCAATGCAATTGTAACTATACAAATGAAAAATCTTTTTTAAGAGGAGCTTTAATATTAACTGCAATATTGGGATGGTTATTTGGTAGAGTATCTATATGTAAAGATTGGAATCCAATTAGAGGTGATTATAGTGAAATTGATTACATTTTAAAAAAGATAGAAGATAATAATAAATATCAAGAAGAAATGAAAATGAGTGAAGATTGGGATTGAAAATATTAAAAATGAATATTAAAAATGAATATTAAAAAAAAAGAGAAAATGTCTTTAACAATATCAGTAGGAGGAAAAAAAATTTCTAATGGTGACACTATTAACTACTATGAATTAGTAGATACTAATGATTTTAAAATTGATTTTAAAATGGAAATTGGTAAATATTATGATGTAGTTTTAAAAAACTATAACACTACGGGTATTTATTTTTTTATTATCAACTTGAACAGTAAATACCCAGAAATTATAATTAAGTATGATATTCCTTTTGCAGATAATGTTGAAAAACTAAAATTAATTGTATATTCGAGTAATACTTTATCAGGCGAAATAAAACAATATGGACATTATTATCCTATTGAGGAACATATTAAGGTTTTCAATCTCAAAAAAATAGGCGTAATTATGTTTAATGTAAATAGAGAATATTCTGAAAAAGAAAAAAGAATGGAAATTTTTGAAAAAAGTGAGGAAAATAAGTATAAAGTAGGTTCAAATGTTCTTAATAAAATGCAACGTAGATGGTGTAGATGTTTACTTAGAGCTGCATCCGATCTTTTACCTCGTGATAAAAATTTTTATGAAAATATTACCAAAAATAAATGTTTGCATTATGGAGTAAACATATCAAAAAATGATTGTAGCGATCAATATGTTTTAGGAAATTTAACTCTAACAGAGTTATTTGGATATGCTAAAATATATAAAATAAAATATAAACGTCCTATCAGTAAAAACCAAATGATAGAATTGATAAAAAACTATTTGTATACTCAAAAAAAATAAATTACGATTAAATATATAAATTTTATATATTTATAGTTTAATATAGAGTGTTTTTTTATATAATCGTCTTAAAAACGTTTATATGTACTTTTTGCGCATTTTAAATAAATTAAAATATAGCATGCTTCATATGCAAAATGAAATGAAAAAAACTTTATCTTAAAAAATGGAGACAATTACTACTATAAAAAATTGTCTCAATCATACTGAAAATATAAATATAGCTACTCATTATGATCTAGAAACAGCAAAATATTATATATTAAGAGAAAATAAGAACACTGAGTTCTGGAAAAATTTTTGTAAGTTATGTGAACATAAAAAAAATGAAAAAAAAGATGAAAGTATCTCCTCAGAGAGTTATAGTGAAGACTCTGATGGTGAAGATGAATTTGAAGAAGATACCTTTAAATTAGCCGAAGTGGCGAAGAGAGATGATAAAGTACCATTAATATTAGAATTTGAAATTAAATTCAACTCCGAAATGATTAAAAAGAAGTTAGAACATCAATATCAGACATATGACCATGATTTTATTACTGGCATTGTTAAGGGATGCCAGAAAACAATTGATGAATTGTATATTATCAGTAATGATAAATCTGAGTTAATTTGTTGTTTTTTAGAAACAAAACAGGATCAATATGAGGGTAATTTTTTAGTTACTAGATTTAAATTACAATTTCCAAACTTAAAAATAAATCCAAGTGTAGATTTTAACGAGTTTAGGTCATTATTAGTCTTAAAATTAAAAAAATCTAATTTAATTGGACAATTACAATGTTATCCATCTAATAATTGGGATGATATCATAGTTAAAAATAATAAAAATATATATCCACTTTATTTGTGTGGTGACTATATATATGAACTAGAAAAAATATATGATAGTTTTGGTTCAGATAGACCCCCTAAAGAAATTGAAAAGTTTTTTTTCCCAAACAAGCATAATGACTATATAACAGGCAATTTCAATCCTGGAATGGATATAAGTAAGGTTAATTTTTGGAAATCTATGTTTTTATCAATTAAATATGGAGTTAAAACTGCTAAAAAGAAAGAAACTGGTGATTCAGATGGTTATGGAAATAGTCTTAATTTTAGAATTAGGAAAAAGGATACTGAAGATCAAATAAAATGCAAACAGTTAGTAAGTATGATTGACAAGTATAGATTTAACAAACGATATTTTTGGATTGATATTGGAAAAGCATTATATAATACATATGATGGAGAAAATGGAGGTCTCCGTATTTGGAAGAGTTTGACTAAATTATCAGATGTATTTTCAACAGAAATGTGTACTAAAATATACACCAGTTTTGAAAATGACAACAATTTAACTGTAAAAACTATAGGATGGTATGCCAGAAAAGATTCACCTGTGATGTATGATCGATGGTTGGTGGATCGTACTACAAAAGCTATTACAGATGCTCTTACTATGAATCGTGATTTCGAAGTTGGTAAAGTTTTTGAGGCTATGTTTTGGCTAGACTATGTATGTGCCGGAGTAAAAAAGAACATTTGGTATAAATACGAACGTCATAGATGGGTTAAAATTGACGGTGCTTCTAAAATAAGAAATATTATTAGTACTAACTTTACCAAAGCACTTCAACGTTATAAAAACAATTTGATTATAGAAGTAGGAGCGGCTGGAGGCAGAAGAGAAAGAGAACAGGGAGATATATTCAGAACTAATATCATTAAAATTATAAGAGATGCCGGTAATTATAATAAAAAGAATATTTTAGTTCGCCAATTAGCTGATTTAATGGAAGATGAGAATTTTAGTGAAAATTTGGATAAAAATTGTAATGTTATGGGTGTTAGAAATGGAGTAATAGAATGTCTTAAAGATAAAGCTATTTTTCGAGAAGGAAAACCAGAAGATTATCTCAGTTATCAGAGTAGATCTAAATATAATCCAAAAATGACATGGGAGCATAGATCTGTAAAAAAATTAATGCGTTGGTATAAACAACTTTATCCAGAAAAAGCTGTCAGACAATACGTTCTTAAAATATTTGCATCTTTCTTACAAGGAAGAAATGTTGATAAAAAGCTTTATTTCTTTACTGGGGACACCAACGCTGGCAAATCAATCCTTAAAAAATTCTTTGAGTGTATTTTGGGACAATATTCATTTACTTTACCAGAAGGAGTATTTGCAAATAGCAAATATAAAAGCAGTAATGGCTTAAAACCAGGTTTAGCCCTAGCGATGAAAAGCAATGTAACATGGGTATTAGAAAATAATGCTACAATGAATGGTAACGATATTAAACTAAATACTGGTAATGATAAAATGTTTGTTCGTTTAATGGGTGAGAATGGAGGAAATGAAACTCCAAGATTCAAAATTATATACATTTGTAATATGGTTCCTATTATTATAGCTCCTGACAATGCAATAACTGAAAGAGTTTTAATTGTTCCTCATCTTTCAGTTTGGTCTCACGATGCACCTGAAAGTGAAGAAGAACAATTCAAACAACGTATTTTCAAACGTGATAACGATTTTGATCTCAAATTACACCGTTTAGCTTCAGCAGGTCTATGGATTATGTTGAAATACTTTAAAAAATATAGAAAAGAAAAATTAGTAATGCCTGCATCTATTCAAGAGGCAACGGATAACTACTGGGAACAAAATGATGTGTATGGTTCATTTACAACTGATCAAATTGTAGAAACTGAGAGTGATGTACCTCTTACTGTTGATGCGGTTCACATCAAATTCTCATCTTGGTTGGAAAGTCACTATCCAGATATGGATAGGCCCAATATAAACACTTTAAAGTATGTTTTTTCTCAAAGATGGAAGAAAAAAGGGTGGGAAATTGAAGGATCTAATTGGTATGGTATTTCTTTACGCAGACGTGGAAATGTTATAGCTAATGGCAGTTTTGATTAAATATCTATAAAAATAATATATATTCCAATTAAAGACTAAAAATTCCTATTCTAATCTATTTATTCCCCTAGGACTTAAAAACTCTTTAGAAATCGTTTTTAGATTTGTGTGAATTTTTATTTTATTATGCAGTATTATGTTTAGAATATATATTTCAAATTGATCACTTTCTAAGTTATATTCTTTTCTCTCAAATTTGTGATATATTTTTAGGTGCCTATTGTATCTGTTTTTACCGTTAATTGTATAGTAAAAACAATCTCCTAAAGGACATTTATATATTGGGTCCTCATTTTTTTCAATATGAGGTTTTAGTCTTTCAATATAAAAATTAGCCATTTAAAATTTATATAGAAAATCATCATTTTATATAGTTTATTTTTATAGCTTTATTATAACGGTATTCAAAAAAAGTGTTATCCGATTTTATTAAAAATGAATTTATATTAGTAGCCGAACTAAAAAAACTCAAACACTTAAACTTCATTTTAAACATCAATTAAATAACATTTTAACCAATCTTAACCATGTCTTCATTTAAATTCCAAAAAGTTTCATATAAAACCGTAGAATCAGATTCAATCGTTTTGGGTAAGGAAAATGAGAAGTCATATGATAAAAAGGATGATAATGGTAAAAAAACTGGCGAGAAAGGTAAATATTGGAATTGTGATTCCAAGTATAAATATGAAAATGGTTTTGCTGGTAATTTGATTTTGGAAGGTCCTCCAGTTAAAGCTACTCTATATTATACTAAAGATCGTAAGACTTTTACTGATGATAAGGGTGTTAAAAATACGTACGGTTCTAAATACAGTCTTAGACTAATCTTTGAAGGTGAAGAACCTGAGGAGTACATTAAAGCTACCGATAAAATAAGAATAGGTATGATTAGAGAATTCATATCATCTCCTAGGAAGATGAATGCTTTGTGTGGCTACAGTGAACTACCAGAAATATCTGACTATAATGCTAAAACTTTCAAAAAGGTATGTGGACATCCTAAAATTAAGGACACATCTCTTCCTGATAACAGCAAGCCTAAGCAAGAGTATTTAGATGTGTATGATGGTACTAAATTTTTCGTCCCAGTTTCTAATGAGAATGAAAAGCCAACTGAGCTCAACAAGGATAAGTTGGTTGAAGGTGAGGCTGTAATCACATTGATACCGCTGGTAAAATATACTAGACTGCATATTGGTGATCAGGGTATGGTTATTAAGAAGTATTTACAAAGTGCAGTAGTTCATAAAATAGAAAAACGTGTTTCAGTTAATTACCAGCAGGACACTATGGTCAACAAGGATATCGATGTGAAAAATGACATTATGAATGCCTTTAATGATATGACCCTAACTGAAAAAAAAGAGGAAGTTGTTGAATCAAAAGATTTGACTGTTAAAGTAACTCCTAAACTCGAAGAGACACCACCAAAAGATGGTGTTATGATGAGTATGACTGAATTTGAGTAACTTCAAATGTTAATTGTAAAATATATAAATATATATATTTTTGTTTTTCTTAAAAATTGATAAACAAATTTATATCAAAGAAAATGAGTTGTTTATCAATTTTTAAGAAAAACTGTAAATTTAAAATGCAATCACAAAAATATTATTCAAGTCAAAATGAATTATATTAAAAAAAATCTCCTGAAAAACAATAGTGATAAAGTATAGTATTTTCCTAATAAAAATGTCACTAAATGATGTAATCGAAATATGGTTAGATGATACTACTCAAATGTTAGATATAAAGGGTTTAGGATTGACAGAATGGCCTAAACAATTGATAGGAAGAGAACATTTGATAAAAGAACTAGATTGTTCTGAAAATCAACTAACATCTCTCCCAAACAATCTTACTAAACTTGAAAAACTATATTGTTATCGTAATAAACTGACATCTCTCCCAAACAATCTTACTAAACTTGAAAAACTATATTGTTATCGTAATAAACTGACATCTCTCCCAAATAATCTTACTAAGCTCGAAGAACTATATTGTTCTGATAATGAACTAACATCTCTCCCAAATAATATTACTAAACTAGAAACACTATATTGTTATGAAAATGAACTAACATTTCTCCCAAACAATCTTACCAAACTTACATACTTAGATTGTTGTAATAATCAACTAACATCTCTCCCAAACGGTCTTACTAACCTTATAACACTAGATTGTTCTGGTAATAAACTAATTTCTCTCCTAAATAATCTTAACAAAGTCCAAGGGAGACTTTCTTCCTGGAGCGTAAATTCCACCTCATGGCCTAATCTTGAACTACTAGATTGTTCTAATAATCAACTAACCTCTCTCCCTAATGGTCTTACTAAACTCACATACTTTGGTTGTTCTCGGAATAAACTAAAATCTCTCCCAAATAGTCTCACTAATCTCAAATACTTGATTTGTTTTAATAATGAACTAACATCTCTCCCAAACGATCTTACTAAACTTAAAACACTAAATTGTTCTTTTAATCAACTAATTTCTCTCCCAAACAATCTTAATAAACTTAAAAAACTATATTGTTCTGATAATGAACTTTTTTCCGATGAATTGGAAAAATGGAAAAAGATTTGGCCTATCAGTATTCGACATCAACGTGTACTTAGAAACGCTGGACTGAAAAAAGTAATAAAAATACTTAAAAATCGTTCGTATTTGCCACGTTTAGATAAATTACATCAAGAGATGATCTGGTCTCCGAACCATCCGGGTAAGTTCTTTGCATCTCTACCTCGAGCTGGATACTGGTAGTATTCTTAATATAAATATATATGACTTTAATAAATACATATATTTATTTGTTATGATTAGTTTAAAAAAAATTGCTAGGTAAAGATGACACTGTTAACGATGGATTAGATATCGTTGCTAATGGAGGCGTTAAATTAATTTCACAAGTTTTCTTTAAAATTGCTGCTGTAAATGGGTCATTACACATGTCTTTGAAGAATGCATCTACTCCTGCAATGATATTATCTACCTCAGGCTCAATTTTGTCAATATAATTCTTAATACGATCAAAACTTTTTTCAGTTTTTTCGACAGAAGTTTTAGTAAGTTCTTCAAAAGCTTCTCCGGCTGCTTTAATTTCAGCAATAGGTATGTATATAAATAATATGCTTAATATAATATTAATAATGAAGAATAAAACCGTAATAATAATAATAGTTTTGTTATATTTGATTGTATCTAAAAGTCCATGTTGTTGTTGTAAATTGAAACTAGCTTCATCCATTTTAAATATTATTAAAAAACTACACGATATTCAATACTTGAATATTTACTTGATGTGAACATTACTCCTGGTAAAACGTTTTTATTTTTGATCTCAAATTTATCTCCTGGTCTAGCCCCATAATAACGAGCAATAGGATCTTCCGAATCTAATTTGGGAAGTTTATCTATACTCATATTATTTTCTACTCTGATTTTCTCAAATTCCGATTCAGTCAGCGCTTTATATTCGGAACTAAATATATGATCTATGGGAACTTTACTTAGTTCTATATGAGTAAGAATTTCAAACCAATACTCTTTGATACCCTCAAATAATATTTTACCGTTTGGAGACAATCCTTTTAAAGTAATAAGCATGATATGCCTTACATCAGAACCATATTTAGAATCCACTTCTTGAATTATTTTTTTAATAGTAGAACTGGAATCTTTTTTAATTCGACCAGTTTTCTTATCAACAGGCCATTCTATATATTTGACATATAAATCTGATCCAAAACCATGATACATTTTATCTATTTTGAGTGTATATAAACCAGACATATTTTCAGCAATACTTACTTTTAGTGATTGTGTATATGTTTTAAATTTAGTAGAAGTCATATTTTTATATATAGAGTCTTGTTTTAGTTCAGGATATCCCCTTTCTCTCATCATTCTAATTTGATTCCGTTTAACACGTAGTAAATAGTTTATAAGTTTATCTGAACTCATATTTTTTTAATTAAATTGAAAATACATAAAGTGTCTATTTTATATATAAACTGAAATATAAATTCATATTAAAAAGTGAGCTAAAATGGAAAGTATATGGGAATTTATTATTTTTATTATAATTATATTAATAATTTTATACGTTTTATTTCAATGGATATATCATAAAAATGTATTCTCACCTTCAGATATAATAGAAACTATTTCTGAACGACATGAAGATCTTTATTTAGGAATAAAAAGTGGTAAAGTTAGTAAAATTAAAAATATTGACGAAGAAAATATAAATGTGTGGTTATTTGACAACTATCCTGGAAAAAAAGTAGTACTGTTTTTCCATGGAAATTCTGGTAATATTTCGAATAGAAGTTATATTATAGATATTTGTAAAAATTTCAAGTTAAATTTATTATTAGTCGACTACAGAGGATATGGTCAATCTGATGGAAATCCTAGAATTGGACATTTACCTAAAGATGGCGAAATTGCTTATAATTTTATCAGAACTAAGTTTGATTCAGATAAAATAGTTATTTGGGGCGAAAGCTTAGGAGGATCAGTTGCCATATCGGTTGCTTCTAGATTTGAATGTAGATGTCTCATATTACTGAGTACATTTTCAAATATATCCGATTTAATTAAATATCATCATAAGATCAATAGTGCTTCAAAAGTAGCCATGGCTGGATTTATACGACTGACCGGTAATGAAGTAAATTCAAAGGAATGGATTAAAAGAGTTAAATGTCCAGTTTTAATGTTACATAGTACTGAAGATCGTCTTATTTCATTTAAAAGTGCTAAAATTCTATTTAATAACATTAGAGCACACAAAAAACTAATAAAAATTAAAGGGGACCACTCTATGCCGGATATAAAAGATTCTCAACTAGAAGAATTATTTGATTTTATTGGAATGGGTAGAATAGAGCAACATGGACAATCTTTAGATAAATTATCGGATACCCTTCGAGATGTAGCTAAAAATAGAGATTGGGGTAAAGCATAAAGTTATATTGTATAGGAATTCATTTTTTTTTAAATATGTTTTATTTACATATTTAGTTATTACAAAGTGAATAATACTATTACCAGCATCCAACTCGAGGTAGTGATGTGAAGAACTTCCCTGGATGATTAGGAGACCAGATCAATTCTTCTCGTAATTCGTCTAAACGTGTTAGATATAAACGATTTTTAAGTACTTTTACTACCCGTTTTATACCTGCTGTTCGAAGTATATGTTGATGCCGAATATTGATTGGCCAAATCTTTTTCCATTTTTCTAATTCAATTGAAAACAGTTTATTATTCCAACAATATAGTTCTTTAAGTTTAGTAAGACCATTTGGGAGAAATGTCAGTTTATTATGAGAACAATGTAGTGTTTCGAGCTTAGTAAGATTATTTGGGAGAGATTTTAGTTTATTTTGAAAACAATATAGTTCTTTAAGCTTGGTGAGATCGTTTGGGAGAGAGTTTAGTTGATTAATAGAACAATCTAGTATTTCGAGCTTAGTAAGACTATTTGGGAGAGATGTCAGTTGATTATGAGAACAACCTAGATTTTTGAGTTTAGTAATATTATTTGGGAGAGATTTTAGTTCATTATTCCAACAAGATAGTATTTCTAGCTTAGTAAGATCATTTGGGAGAGATGTTAGTTTATTATGAGAACAATCTAGTTTTTTTATCAAATACTCTTTGTCTATCAATTGTTCAGGCCATTTGGTCAATCTTAAATCACTTATATCTAACTTTCGAGTAGTATCCTCCAACCATTTTTCAATTATATTATTTAGTGACATTTTTATTAGGAAAATACTATATATCCTTTACCATTACTATATTTCAGTATATTTTTTTTAATAGAATTCGTTTTCTCAAATAATATTTTTTAGATTATAACTTGAAACATTAGAATGTCATTTTAATGAACTAACATCTCTCCTAAATGTTTTACTAAACTTGAAATACTACATTGTGATGATATTAACTAACATCTCTCCCAAATAGTCTTAATAAAGTTCCCATCATGGTCTATAATCTTAAAATACTGAGTTGTTCTAGTAATGAACTTTTTTCTAATGAATTGGTTAAGTATGTTGGGATCCATTTTATAAAAAATGATTTACACTAATCGTTTTTATATAAAATATTCTCCAAGGTAATACAATTTTATATAAAAAAATAGGGATGAATATACGAAAACCTTTTAAAAAAAGAAAATTGTTTATAGTTTTTCCCTATCAAATGTTACCTAAATTGAAAGTTGATAGAGAAATTAATCACAAGTATATTTTTAATAATAAAATAAGAATATGGGATGGTAAAAAATTGAGATGTCATCATAACAAATGCATATACGCATGTCTAAAATGTAAAGGAAAAGGAGTATGTATTCATAACAAGAGAAAATATTTTTGTAGAGAATGTGGTGGTAAAGGATTGTGTATTCATAATAATCATAAATATTTTTGCAAAGAATGTAAAGGAAAAGGATTTTGTATTCACAATAAACGAAAATATAATTGTCAGGAATGTAATGGAAAGGGAATTTGTGTTCACAAGAAAAGTAAATATGATTGTTTAAAATGTGGAGGAAAGAGATTATGTGTCCATAAAAATCAAAAATACACCTGTAAAATATGTAAAAGGGAAGGGATTGTGTATTCATGAAAAAAGGAAATATTTTTGTCAAGAATGTGGAGGAAATGGAATATGTATTCATAATAAAATCAAAAATACACCTGTAAAATATGTAAAAGGGAAGGGATTGTGTATTCATGAAAAAAGGAAATATTTTTGTCAAGAATGTGGAGGAAATGGAATATGTATTCATAATAAAATCAAATATTATTGTCTGAAATGGAGTATGTGTTCATAACAGACGGAAAAACAATTGTCAAGAATGTATGAAATGAATTATATAAATATACATATGGTAATACTCTATAATCTTTACGCAACAATTCAACTACGTTTATGTGTCCATAATTTACCAATATATCTAACGAATAAACATTTGTCTCTAAATTTAGAACAAAATAAAATTAGACTTTATAAAATGAAATTGAAAAAACATGGGTCTCTAAAAACAAACATGTTAGTAATATTAGACATAGACTTATTTTTTTATAAAACACCTAAAATTATTAGAATTAATTCAAAAAAAGTAATTAGAACGTTCAAAAACGATTTTAATATATATATTAGACCAAATATTAAAGAATTTTTAGACTGGTTGTTTAACACTTATGAAGTTGCCTTTTTTTCTTCCTATAATTTTTATATAGTAAAAGAGATTTTAGATATGATATTATCATACAAACAACAAAAAAAGTTAGTGTTTAATTGGACCCGTGATAAATGTAATTTAGATCCAGAATATGGATACATTGAAGGTATATATGCACAATCTACTGTAAAACTACTGGATACCATTTTATATAATCCTATTATTAATAAAAAAAGAGATTATAATAAATACAACATTATATTTATAGATGTATCTTATTTACATATGAGATACAATCCAAAAGAGTCATTTATTATAAGTCCATCTTATTATAAAAATCGTGAAGATCATGAAGAACTATGTAGAGTAAAAAAAATGATCAAAATGAGATCACTATTTTTGAAAAAATAAAAAATGAATTTCATATATATTCTACTGAAAAAAATCATGGGTTTTAATTACATTTACATATTTTTCGGTTACACCTTAACAGACGAGCAAGTTAAGTCTTTGTTCAAAAATGTTTGGGAAAATGGGGAGAAAAAAGCAGAAAAATATATTAAAAACCACCCGTTAAAGAGTAAAAAAGATACTGAAGAAGATTCGGTGGATGAAGAGTATAATGTAGAAGAAGATTCGGTGGATGAAGAGTATAACGTAGAAGATCAAAAAGAGGACTTGATGGAAGAATATTTTAAGTTTGAGTTTGCTGACGAAATAAATAAAAAATTATCTGGTAATTTACAGAATGGAGATTTTATTGTTTATCCGTATCCATGTTGTATGTTCAATGATCATGAAGGTAAACCCCGTTGGATTCTAGGTTTAAAAATGAGTGAATTTAATATAAACACTGTAGGGAGTATTTCAATCAAATCACTTCTTACAGTCAAATCACATCTTAAAAAAAAGCTAGAAAAGTTTAACATCGAAGTTACAAGTGAACCTACTGTACATATGGTAATAGACGATTGCTTTAGTTGCACTTAAATTCTAATAATTAATAAAATATATATATATATATATATATATTTTTTTATATAATATTAGTTATTTACCTTTCTTTGATATAATTAATTTGACCTCTAATTTCTCCATCAGGATATTTATCAGTATGAATATTTACATAAAGTTCTCCATTATTAAGTTTCTTAATTATAGATTCGGTTAAAGGTTCTTTTATATCATTACTATCCCAAGTTCCTTTGAAAGTATATACACCATTACATATTTTTCCTTCACATAAACTTTTTATAACAGGTCCATTATTATTTTTTTTACCAAAATGAATTTTGGCTCTGGTTTGACTGAGACGCTTATGGCAAAGACGTTGAGCCTTTATTTCATAAGATAAAGTACTTAAATTATTTTTGGTAATTAATATAAATACTCCATCTCCAGTGCTATAAGTTTTAACTGGTGGAACTTCACATATCCCATTCAAATTACTTTTAAATATTGTAGTTACATTTTTTATATCTTCTGGTAACGAGCTGACAAAAACTACCAGAAAAAATATAATAATGATCAATATTATAAACATATAACCGTATAGTTGATGCATTTTATATAGTTATTTTTTAAAAAATAACTACCACTCTGGTTCTACCCTGAGGGTCGCCCACAGGGAATCTCGAAAATGTACATCATAAAATATATAAACAAAAAAACATTATATATTCGGTATTTTTTTTAAGTTTACTGTGACAAGCTACATTTTCGAGATTTTGTAAAATACCAACAATACTTTTTAGAAGATGATTAAAATTGTAAACTAAATATATACTACAACTGTTTTTCTCCCCAGCCACCATTTTGTCTATTCTTATATTTAAATTTATTTTCTCTACCCCTACCACGTCCTCTACCCCTACCACGTCCTCTACCACTACCACGTCCTCTATCACTACCACGTCCTCTACCACTACCACGTCCTCTATCACTACCACGTCCTCTACCACTACCACATCCTCTACCCCTACCACGTCCTCCACCTCTACCACGATGTACAGTTTTATACCTTCTATTAAGATTAATACCCACTCGTTGGTACATTTTGGCACTATATAATTTTCCAGTTTTAGGGTTTAATTGTAATTTCATATCTTCTTCATCTATTTTAATTTCACTCCTAATACGCTGTGGGTCTATAAATGGTAAAATCGAAACACCTGTCCAAGTTTCATTTTTACCATCAAGTTCGATAGGATATTTAACTGGATAATAATCAGGAAAAACTTTAGTCATATAAAAATGATATTTTTTTGGAATTAATTTTTTGGAACTTAGAGGTAATAC
>SDBT01010964.1_pt1 | contig 14611 bp, 21 predicted proteins | sample 2277101 | NCBI WGS metagenome assembly SDBT01 (sample SAMN10404973, study PRJNA504765) | marine sediment metagenome | isolation source: marine sediment core GS10_PC15, 103 cmbsf | place: Arctic Ocean: Southern Knipovich Ridge | collected 2010
GCGGAAATCTGTGTGGCTATTGAAGTAGAAGTTAAAGTTCCTGATTTCCCCTCTACGCCGATATTGGAATCGCTGCTTCTTGTAGCAGAGGCATCAATAGCCCTGTTTCTATTAGAATTATTGCCTCGTGCCCGAACAGTAAGAGCGTCGGCACCCCCTGCTACGTAAACAGTATCAATCCAAACGGGATACTCGTCTGTAGAAGCGGTGCCACCTTCAACATAGAATAATACAGTAGTATCTATTGCCGCCCCAACTGAAAAACTCTTGGTTAGTAAAGATGTACCGTCCGCCGTTTGAGTCATGTAGCTATCTCCAATAACGCCACTAGCGGTAAACAAAGCCATTGTATTAGTGGTTCCCGAACCTGACAGAGCAGAAGAGGCTAATAAGTCAATCGAAGTGCTTGAATTCTCAAAGTATAAGTTAGTTCCGTTATACCAAAGCATTCCCTCTGTTGGTGTGCTTGGATTGGTTGCCGCGCTTGAGGTTAGATTAATTGGCGCTGTTGTGCTTGTTGCTGCCGCTCCAAACATTTGTACACCGAAAGAAGATGAACCCAAAGCAGAGTTGTCATTGTCGGGCACTAAATCGTTGGCGGTATGTGTCCATGTGCCAGCGGCTGCAACATTAGTACTAGCCCATTTAGTTATTTTATTTGCTGTTCCAGAACCTGTAACGGCTGGTGTTCCTAATACACTAAAAAAACTATCGATAACATCAGTCCACATTATGAATTCTGTGGCTCCCGTGTTGGCGTTTGTGCCGTTACTGTTTCTGTTCGCTAATGCGTACGCGTGTAATTGTGCTACTGTTCTTACTGCCATCCTTAGAAGTAATCGGAGTTATAATCGTTATTATAATCTCCCCCTGTTAGTGGTGGGACGGCCTCACCTTGGTTGTTATTATACCTTATATTCTGTAAAGTTACTAATTTCTTAATTTTTTCGTCGCCTATACCTGAATTATTAATAACAAGCTCTTGTCCTGAGTTTAATTTACTGTTAAAAGTTAGGTTGTTATCGTTGATTAATGTAAACATTTGATCCAATGTTCCGAACTGAGAAAGTGCGATATCAAATATATTTTGGTCTTTTTCTGCTATCATTTTCTTCGTTTTGCGTCTACCTCAATAAAGGTTTCATTTTCAACCACCTCAATATTAATTTCTTTTACGTCGTAATCATCTTGGTTTAAATGGTCGGTTATTACTTGGTTAATTCGCGCACGCGTTTGACTTGAATTAATAAGCTTATTTGAGTCTGCACCTAGTAAAGGGAATTCATAAAAATGTCCTTTAGCCGCTTTTACAATGTGTTCAATGTGCTGCTGGTCGGATTCTACGATACTAAAATCTCCCTTAACAACATCGATTACCATGTCGTCCGTAAATTCAAAGTCTTTTGCTAGTGCCATAATTATAATTTAACCCACCCCGACCTAGCAGCAACTGGGCTGCTAGTCCGTCGGTCGAAGTGAGTACCCAAGATTTTTGAGGGTATAACGTTATTAATGCTGGAATTTCGTGTCTTCAATGTCGTTTCGTGTTGTTAATGTTATGCTACTGGCAGCGTAAGAAGTTATTAATGCTTTCAATGACGCCCCGCCATCGTTCGGAACAGGCACCCAGCTAGCAATAGCCGTTTTAAGATTATTTAAATCGCTCTCTAATGTGTTTATTTTACTGGTTAATGGTTCTATATTTATAAGCCCCCCATTCTCACCACCTTGATAAATTACCTCTTCAATATCTTCGGATGCTACTAATATCGCTGTGTTTTTATTAGTGAACGTTACGGCAATCTGACTACCCTCTACAGGTATAACAACTAATCCGCGCTTACTATCCATTAAAGGCTGTAGCCTTACAGGACGCTCGGCAAAGTCACCAGAAGGAACAAGGGTGCATGTGCGTTTTTCTTTGTCCACATCTTTAGCTGTGCCATACTGAGTGTAAAACATCTCTTTTGAGATGAGTCGCTCTATGAATATTTCAAATATGTCGTCCAATTCTGCCATTAACCTATCTTGTTTCTTAATTCGATTGTTTGCCTTGCGCCATCTATTCCGAACGTCTTATTTACTGACTTAATTAAGTATTTACCTTGTCGTTCCAGATTCTTATTATCGACTAGTAAAACCTTGTCTTCTGGATCTAACTTAGGTTCTAAAAAGGTGGTTAAACTACCCTCGTAACCTTCGTAAATGAATTCATCTATCCTTCTTTCAATCTCGGCTTTCAATTGCGCCTCTGTGAAGTTGTACACCTTTAGCGGTTTGGTTTGGGCTGCGTTCTGAACTGTTTTAGTAACCCTAACTACTCCGTTCTCCTTTGATCCGTAAAGTATTATTCTTGTATTGTCTTCTAGTATAGATTCCGCTTTCAAAACTAAATCAACGTCGTCTTCTTTTATATATCCAAGACTTGAACTAATTACATGCTTCTGAAAACCCAATTCTGCAACGTCGCCTTCTTGAGATAGTATTGATGGCAGAATACGAACCTGCAAAACGTCGCCTTTGTAAAATATCTTAAAACCAAATTGCTTTCTAATAACCTTAAACACCTCCACAGCATTAACAAAAGCGTTGTTATCTATTTGAAAGGCTCCTATGTGTGCGTTTTCGTCGTCAAATTCGATCTTTTCGTTAGGCGCTACGAACTTAACTAATTCACCTATTGTAGTACTGTCAAATGATTTAGAAGGAATATTAACCTGCTTCAATAAATACATTCTATCCTGGCACTCTAATTTGAGTGGTGAGTCGGGCGTAATTTTAGAAATAAACCCTTCAAAATCCACTTTTAGATTAGGAAAATAACCCTGTTCGATTTTAACAGGATCGTTTCTTCTGAATACGTTATTGGCGCCTACGGTAATTGTTTTATTGTCTTTCAAGAACTTATTAGGCATTAATATTGTCGCCGTGTCAGTCATTGTGTCAAAGCTTTCTTTAATCTCTATGCGAGTGGTGTAAGTAAACCTAAAATTCCCTATTGTGATTCTGCAAACTAACCTTTTCATAACTCTTCTAGGTTTATAGGTGTATCACTTAGGGCTGTTATTTGAAATGGTTGCATGTTTCGAGAGCCTTGCATTTGGGCAAATTTAAAGTCTGTTATTACCATCGCGCTTATTCCGAACATCTGTAAAAACTCGCTAGTTATCTCGACTGAGTCGCCTACTTTGCAAATTTGAATAAGTCTTTTTGTATCGATAACAGGGTATCGATTTCCTATATTACCAATTTTATTGCCTGTAATGATATTGCCGACACTATCAATCCCATTACCCTCTGTTACTCCAATGATATTGCCCTGAATATTTATAATATAATCACCTAAAGAAACGTATTCTTTTACTGTTCCATCTCTACCTTGGATAGCTGTTTTAACTATGTTTTTAGACATAGAGATGTCCATCAAAGCGGATTGTATTACTATGCCTTCATACGCAATAGGATTGGCGCCTTCTACGTCTTCTATCTCAAAGAAATTACCGCCTTGTATTTGTACCTGATCAAAAATAGGTGTACCCAAATAGGATTGTATATCAGAAGGCTCTCTTTCTATTGGTGCCAGTTGAAAATTGGCTGTAGTCTCAGGGGTCAACTGCTTACGTCGAAATATCGTTGCAATGGCGGCTGTTTGTACGGCTGCTACGGCGAACGATGGCAGTGCTTGTCTAGCTGCGCCCTCGGCTCTTGTGGTGAAGTTCTCTACCCTGCTCGGCTGTGGATCGGTGTTTTTAAATTCTGCCATTACGCAAGTTCAGTTTGTACGTCGTTAAGCACCCCTAACATAACCTCTTTTAATCTTGTTGCAAGCTCAGTATTGCTTTCCGTTGTGGTGTTATTGCTAAAAACAACCTCTTCTATTAGGCTTCCAATAGTCAGATTAAACGTTTTCGGGGCTGCTGATTTTATTGTAGTTCCAGAGCCTGCTACATCTGCCGCCGCGCCTGTTGTTGCGCCTGCTGGTACTGCTATTGAGCCTCTTGCAAATGGGTCTTGTATTGGCTTTGCTACTTTTGATACCGCTGCCGCTGCCACTGGTTCGCTTGATGCTATATTCACCCCTAAATCGCCACGAATTGCACTTATTTTGCTCGATACCTTGCCAGCTATATCGCCAATTAAAGGTACATCTTTCATTAGGCTAAATAATTGCTCTAATGGCATTAATACAGCGTCTAATATCGTAGCCCCTACTTTTTTAAGCCCTTCGATAATACCCTCTGTTTTGAATGCGTTTGATATGTCGTCCCAATTTCGCCTAAAGGACTGAACAAGGCTAATTACCAATCCGAGCGGCCCAAGCATGATAGATAATGCAGCGCCCCAAGTATCGAACTTGATTATCACCGCCGCAACGATCGCAACCAATGCAGCTATGCCAATAACGATTAAAGAAACAGGGTTGAGATTCATTACAATATTCAAGGCGGCTTGTGCGCCTGTCCATAATTGTGTCGCGATGGTTATAGCCATTGTAGCGGCTTTATATACTGCAAATACAGCAACCAGACTGCCTATCACGGTAACTATTGTGCCTAGATTATCGGTTAAAAATACTACAGCGTTCTTTACCATATCAAGCCCGCCCGAAACCTCCGAACTGCTTGTGAATAAATTAGTCCATTTATTACTTAATTCAGATAGCCTATTCGTTAATGTGTTGGTGTTTTTATCAAATTGTTCTTGTGCTACGCCACCCTTAGAAACTGCTTCGGTATACTTAGCCACCTTATCAACGTTGTTCAGTAAGATTTGACCCGCTACTAAGTTCTCAGCACCAAACACCTTAAATAAGGCCGTAGAATCGCCGCTAATTTTACCAAGTTCCGCAAGCCGTTCAGTTAATGGCAGTGTTTTACTTGTTACGATAGAGGCATTTACTCCGAATTTTTCTAATTGCGCTATTGCCGTAGGTGGTAAAGCGTCCAAAGTACTCATTTTAATCAGTACGTTTCTTAGTGCTGTTCCTGCCTCGGCTCCTTTTATGTTTTTCTCGGCCAATGTTTCGATTAACCCAACTGAATCGGCTACACTTAGATTCAAGCTAGCTGCAACAGTACCAAACTTATCTAATGATTGGGTTATTAGAGGTACAGCCGCCGCCCCTTCTTTGGCACCAGCCGCAAGGGTATCAATAACCATGGTCGCCGCGTTTGCACCTAGCCCGAATTGATTTAAAGTACCCGTTAAGGATTGCACAGAGGTTTCCAATGTTTCGCCTGACGCTTTGGATAGTATTATAGATGCCTGCGTGACCTTACCTAAAGCCTCGGCGCTTTGGAGTAATTCAGGTTTGGCACTACCAACTAACTCAAATGCTTTTGCGATCTCAACAGAGCTGCCTTTTGTTGTGTCCGCTACCTTGGCTATTTGATCTTCAAACCCTTTTAACTGTTCGCCTGACGCGCCCGTAATAGCACTTAATGAAGCTATATTTGTTTCGTATGCCGCTACATCTTTGGCAGTTTTAACGAACAAAGTACCAATAGCAGCTACAGCCCCTAGGCCTGCTATTTGCTTGCCTAAACCACCAATTGAGGGTGTTAGTTTTTTTATCTTGCTATCGAATTTAGAAGCAGCACCAGCCGCCTTTCCTAATTTCTTAGAAAATTTATCCTGTAGTGATAATATAAAATTAACCGTATTAGCCATTCTTTGTAACCTGTATAGGTATTATCTCGATACTCATTAAGTAGTCAATTTCAGCAACGTATTTACAATATTCGTCGTCGTCCATTGGGTCGGTATCCTTATTATAGTAAAAGCGGATTAAGGCACTATAAAACCGAAATCCGCATTCTTTACCATGTATTTTGTATTCCTCTATCTTTTTTTTAAGAAGGAAGATTTGTTTTCGATAATCTCGGCGGCTTGCAGGCAGGTTGCAACAAATAAATCTTCATCACTTCTTAGTTCTGCGTCACCAGATACCCAGCAAGTATTTACAATCAATTCACCTGACGTGACAGGCATAGGGTTGCCTCTGGTTGGCATTAAATAACCTAATGCGGGTTCTAGTGTTTCTCGACCTAATTTGCTTAGGTAGCAAATCTTGTTTTCAACGACTAGCTGGTATAAAATTTCTGGATTGCCAGCTACGGCCTTATCAAAAAGTTCTTTTAAAATTTCTTGATCTTTCTTACTGTCTTTATTGTAGGGTTTTATCCTGACGGTAACTTCTTGGGTTTTTGTCATTTTTAATAAAATATTTGGGAGACAAACAAATCATATGCGCCAGTGATCTCAGTGTCTCCAAGTGAGCCGCCAGCTTCATCTTTCTTAAAAGCACAATTCTTTAAAGTGTGCTTTACTATTTTTTGAGCGTTATTATAAACTACGATTATATCGAACAATGGGAATTCCAAAAGTGTACCAGACGGAAATCCAGCAAGTTTAACCGCATCTCTAATTTTTTCAACTTCATTCATTGATAACGCCAAGGTTGCGGTTGAGTCGATAGGTCCAAATCCAACACTATTAGGCCTATTCCCTGTGCCCATATTACCTGTAACATCCCGTTCCCCTACATACGTTACCTCTTGTATTCCCGTCATCACAACATTCGCAAACACTAATTTTATCTGCGAAAAGGAGTAACTTGTACCGTTAATTAATGCCATACTATTGTAATTTATCTTTTAAACCTATGTCAAACGTTATTTCTCTCGCCACACCTACTGGTATGATCGTTACGCCTATTTTTACCTCACTAGTCTGTAGCGGCTCTTGATCTGGATCAACTCTTACCTTATACCCTAAATCCTGATCTGTTCCGTTTATCTCGCCCGCTGTTTGCATAGCAATAAGTACGTTTTCAGAATCATTCTCGAATATCGCAATAGTATCTTCGGATAACTTACCTGTCTTGGTGTTGGTATAAAGAGCTCTATTAATGTTAGGCAGATTAGCTGTTCTAATGCCTCTTTGCGCTTTATCTACGGTTCTGTTATTCTCGATCGTAGCGTAATCGCCTGTTCTGGCTGTGGCAGTCCAGCTATCATTAAAGAATGTACCGCTTAAACCTCTATATTTTCTTAAATATATGTAGCTGTAATCTGAAAGCTGATCTCTTAATGCTGGTGTAATGCCTGTATATAGATCGCCTGTAGCAAATCCCGCCTCTTGCAATTCATTTCCTGATACCAAGTCGAACAAATCAACTGCACCTATATTTTGATGCACAGAAGCAAAGGAAACAGTACCTAATGTAGCGCCTACGGTTCCGATTGAGAAGCCATTAATAGCATTAAGATTAAATCCTAAGCTAGTCCAATATGTACCATCAAAGGGAGAGTTACCTGTAGTGGCTTTTTTAGCTATATACGCTTGTCCTTGGAATGTAGCCTTGTTGCCTGCTAAATAAGCTTTTGTATTTGAGTATCCCGCTTGGTGCCAATCGCCGTCTTCACCAATCAACATAGAAACACGCTCATTTGTTAATGTGGTTAAATTTGGTAGAGTAGCTAATGTTGCACTGGTTAAATCAGCATGAAACACTAAACTTTGTGGTGCGTCTTCATCGAATGCAGTATCTAGTACAGTTTGTGAGGCTGTTAATTGGCTTGAGGCAAATGATTCATGCGTAACCAGTACGCCCGTTTGCCTTATCTCTCCGTTGATAAAATCCGTTACCGTTTTAATCTCTGTACCGTCGTAAGTTCCTTGCGCATAAATAGCGTGCCATAAAACACCTTTAGGTTGCATTCTAAAGTATTCACTAATATGATAATGCATAATAGCAAAATACGAACCTACACCAGAAGTGAACTGCACATCAGTAGAACTACCGCCAGCCGAAGCCGCCGAATCTGCCGCATTACGATGAACAAAAGCAAGATTGGAACCTGCGTTATTTACTACTCCTAATTTAGCGGGTTGCACTAAGGTGATTATTGGGTCTGCGTCCGTTGCTACCCATCCATGCCTTAAACCTGTGTTAGTATTGGCGTTTATAGCCGCAACCAATCCAGCAACCGCCGAAGTAATAGTGGTAGTTGTTAAAACAAATTGCCCTAAACTAGCGCCCTCTATTTCGATTCTTACTATCTCACCAGCTATCCAAGTACCTGTTATGGTAGTCTGCCCGCCTGTGCCTTTCGTTTCGTCTGCGTGGTCGTTAAGTATTCCTAGTTTCTCAGCGTCCGATAATGCGAATAATTGCTTTATACGATCCGAACTAGTGTAACCAGCTGGCAAACTTCCAGCGGTGTAGTTTATCATTGATGATAAATGGTCACTGAATGGAAGCTTACGACCTAAACCGCCCTGTGTTCTATTAAATGTTATTGCACTTTGCCCCATAACTTATTTTAATTTTTACGCTTTACCTTTACCCTTTTTCTTAGGGTCGATTTTCGGCTTACCATCAGATTTAGATTCAGAAGAGTTGTTTTTGCCCGCCTCTTCTTTTGCAATCGCATCTATTACGGCTTGATCTTCTGCCGAAACTTCTGTTTCGCCTGTTTCTTTTGGCTCCTCAACTGGTGCCTTTTCTTTAGCTATACTCAAAGATTCCGCCCTAGTGATAGTATGTACGGTCATGCTGGCCTTGCCGTTAACATGATTATCAGCGTCGTTTTTAAACGCTTCGCCGAACCAGTGACCGTCACTAGTTACATACATTAAATCAACGTCTTCGTTTTTAAAGTGCTGCTTACTATCCTTTATAAATGATTCTTTAGTCATAATGTTTAAATTTCTTGGGTTAATTTATATTATGATGCTTGTCTGATATTCACAATACCTGCTTCGTCAGTTCTTAACTTGCTAGCCTTGTAAATAACATTCATAGACATTAAATCACCGTAGTATTCTGGTTGATCCTGCCCGAAGAATACGTTAATTTTCCCTAGTGCTTTTGCAACGAATGTCGGGTGCCATGCAATACCGCCATGATTATCTGTAGATAGAATAGTAGAATTAACAGGGTTTTTAGCTCCGCCTGTTGCGTAGGTAACTGTAAAGTTTCGTTTCATTATTTTGAAGCCCATTATAGCTTTCATCACACCTTCGGGCAATGTTTTACCTTGCATAATATCATCCCTCAATAAGTCTTGAATTGTAAACAACTCATAATACATATTCGAAGGCAGCATTAACACTCTATTCCCATCGTCAGGCACATTCATTTTGTCTAGTTTTTTAGCGGTTGCTATAACGTCCGCAACTGTCAACACAAACCTGTTAGCTGTATCGTCAGGTGCATTACCTACTGTACTAGCAGACCCCGAAGTACTAACAATATTAGCCGCCGTTGCTGTTGACCAGTCATGAATAGTTTCTAGCGCAACTCTATCTTGAATTTGCTGCTTTCTTTGACTCATGATAGAATCTCTCTTATTGTAGGATATTTGAATTTCCTCAATATTCTCAACAAGTACAGGCTTCACATATAACACATCCATGCTATAATCTAAAGTAGTATCATCTCTTTGCTCGATAACTGCTGGCAACGTTGTGATGTTTTTCTCTACTGCTGACAATGAACCTGCTTGCGGTACGTGTACGGTTTTGTTTACTACGAATTCGTCATGACTTCTCGACATCTTAATGAACTGATTTTGCCCATCAAATAATACGTCTTCAATGTCCCTTGCCCAATCTTCTGTTAATACTGACATGATATTGTTTTTTTATTTTTAATTATTATGATATAAAGTCCCACTCGATAGTTACTGTACCAGCAAGTATTGCCGCAAGATCACCCGAAGCAGCCCATCCGTCTGCAATATTAAAGTGTACCGTGTGCGCGTCTGCTGCTTCAATTACTAATGAAGTAGCTAATGTTTTTACCTCGGATGTTCCGTTGCAATCATCAAACGTTTGACCTGTAAGTAAGTTTTCAAATGTTGCTGTACCTCCAAGAACTACAACAGCGCCCGAAGCGATAACCGTCCCTATACCTCCGTCTGGTGCGTCTGCGTTGATATTACCTTCTGTTTGTGTAACTGAAACGCTTATTGATGTGGCTCTAATGTTAATTGCGCCCGCTGGGAATGTGTAAATAAGCTTACCTACAGCTAAATTCGTACCCCCTACAATGGCTGGCAATGTAGTTGCTAGGGTTAATACTGTTTGATGATGAACACCGTCGCCGTTTTCTACTGCTGTAACACCTGCTGCAACCGTTCCCACGTTTACCGAAGTAGTTGACGCTTGATCAGAAGCTCCGTCGCCAAAAGGCTTTCTTATAGTTGTTATACTAGTCATAATTTCTTTATTTTAAATATTAAACTTCTTCTACAAAGTCGGGGTGATTCTTATTGTACTGTTCTTTGTATAAAGCAAAGTAGTAAGGTTCGTCTAAGTCTTTAATTGTCGCTAGTTTATCGGCCTTGTCAGCTTCTACATAAGACATTTTTAAAAGAGAATCAGATAATTTACTTTTGATACCGTCACCCGTTTTACCTTTCAATAATCCTGATATATTTGGCGCTTTAGTACTCATGCTTCCAATAACTGCTTTAAGCTCGACACTCTTACCTTTAAATTGAACCGTTAATCCTTCTACAGACTCTTTCTTAAATATCTTTTGCTCAACTGCCGTTTCAAGTGTTTCTTTTACGATGGCAGCTTCTACCTCTTCGGCGCTTTCTTCGAATACTACAATCTTAGCTTCTAATTCCACCTTATCTTCTGTCAAGGTTGCTACCGTGGTATTAGCAGTTATTAAATCTGCTTTAGAAGTTTCAAAATCTGTTCTTTCTGTTTGAGCCGCTTTTAAAATAGCCGCTTCGCTTGCGTCGGATTGAAGTCCAAAGTGTTCTGCGATGTTTTTCATATCGTTTTTATTGTTGTTGTTGTATTTATTAAAATATTCTGCTACAGCCGCTTTAGCTTCTTTCGTCTGCTTCTTTTGTTTTTTCGTTGGTACGATCTCATCAATAAGACCCCATTTGAGCGCGTCGGTTGGGTTAATCCAAGTCTCATCGTTCATCATTCCTGAAATCTTCTTTTCTGAAACCTTAGCCCTATTATTAATAGTTACTAATAATGAATCTCTTAATGCGCTTAACGCTTTTTGTGTGTTTTCGTCGTCTGGATCACCACCCCAAGGGTTATGAATCATTAATTGGCTTGCGTCTGTCATGTGTACACGGTCGCCCGCCATGGCTATAACACCGCCCATTGATGCCGCAATACCTTCAATAAATATGTTTACAAATGCATCGCTATTAAGTATGGAATGGAATATAATCAACCCCTCTCCTACTTCACCGCCATTTGATGCTAAATGAATATTGATGGTTTTTATTTTCCTTTCATTCAGAAAAGTCATTTCGTCTGCGAACGCTTGACCAGAAACACCGCCTTCACCACCTATATCGCTAAACAAGTTGATACTTGCCTCTTCCCTTGACAGGTTTTGAATAAATTTAGGTGCGTAACTATTAGGATTCATACCACAAAATTAAATATAGTATGAGCGAATGGGTAATATTAAAGGGGTGTTGCCTCGTAGTGTGGAATGTTTATACTATATTCGTACCTGCATGCAGCAAGCGAAATATATTAATCTGCCTTGAGGACTGCATGCCTCTCGGTGGATTTTTACTTTATAATGATAGGGCTAAAGAAGGATTTAAGGATTTAAAACGATAAAGATGGATATTGACAGAATACTGAAAATGGAAACCACTGAGCGAGATAGGTTAGGTATGATATTGAGCAATAGAATGGATATTGTTGCAATGGAAAAGGCGTGTATATCTATTGATAAATGGGAAGACCTAGCGAGTGACTTATTGAAGTGGCACGAAAGTTTAGTAAAATCTGCTTTAGCCCCTTTTAGTAATTGTGTTTACGTTGTTACTGACAATGATGATTACGGTAGACCATTGTTTGAGGATGTATTTAAAACAGATACAGAAGCAAAGAGCTACATAGACGAGCAAAACCACCTAGACATAAATAGTAACTCTACAAGCATTATAGAAAAAGAATTTGAGTAAACATTATTACTAACGGATGCAGATAAAAAATCGTGAAATGTTTTTTATGTGTTGTTGTATAAAGTGCGAATTAAATAAAAAATAAAATTATGAGTTTACTATATAAACCTAAAGAAGAACAAACATTAACTTGTGATATTAAACAAGAAAACAATAAAATTATAATTGACTTTAGTAGCGATTGTGGGAAGTTTGGAACTGATGAAATGTTAGATGGATACATCTTGACTGCTGAAAGACTTATGCAAATACTGCAAGAGCGAGAAGATATTACTGATGATGAAATGTGATAGCATTTTTTACAACGCCGTTAAGAATAAACCCTCGTTTTAATGGGGTTTATTTAGTGTTGTGAGTTTTTAAATTACGTATTAAAATATATAATTATGATAGAAAAAATAAAATTAAGATTGAGTGTTTCGGAAGCAATTAACGAACCTTTTGCTAGAACAGAAAGTGAGAAAGCGGTAATAAAAGAACTGAAATTTATAATAAAAGTATTAAGCTAGTAATTTAATTACTTACAATGGGTGGTTGTAAACTGCCCGATTTGAAATAGAATATTTACAATTTGCAGTTTAAAACCTGTTATAAAACGAAAATTATGGAAACAAAGAAAGTAGAATCCCTGAACATTACGTTGAAGGATAAGGAAATAGAGCGATTTAAAAGCATAATAAAGAAGTGCGAGAGCGAGGATAAACAGATTGGCTTTCAGCAAAAAACGTTTGATGAGGATGAAATGAAACTGATAAAAGACATAAACAAATCCGCGGGGAAATAATTTATGTTTTATAACGTTCGAGGGTATGGTTAGTGCGATTGAATAACTAAAAAACTTAATAAAGATGAAATATACAGAACAAGACTTAAAAGATGAATACGAACAAGCGGTTAAGCGAAGAGGTAAATTATACGCAGATGGTTATGTAGAAGGTTTGAAAGATGCACAAAATCAAGCATTAACTATACCCGTTGTTAGGCTTTCGTTATTTAACGAGGTTTACGATAAGTTTGTAGAATGCGAGGACGATAACGAGTTTACACAGTATTTAAATGAAAATACTAATGAAGCCTAACGGTAAGTATAAGATTAGTTGCGATTAAATAACACAAAACTTAATAGATATGATTACAAAAGAATTAGCATTAACGATATGCGAAATGTTTCAAAAAGATTACTTGAAAAGACCAATTTGGCAAACAATGTTAGATATAGAGGCTTTAATAGATAAGCACAGACCTAGCAATTAATTTTATACATTGTTATGTGCTTTTTTAATTGCATCATAACGATGAAGCAAATAACGTGCTTTTCGCATGTTCTTTGATGAGTGTTATCGCGTCGTTTTAATGCGCGAGTTACTTCTTAGAATCCCTCCTTACTGTTTCCTCGGATATGTATAATTCTTTCGATAGTAGTTTAATCGCCTCGGACGTGTTCTTTGACTTATTAATAGTGTCTTGCACATATTTCGCTCTATCGGCCTTTACTTTTTCGCTTTTATTCAATTCAATCAATTTCGTTATTATTCCAATCTTCTGTCATTTCTTCGTAAGGTCTTGTTAAGGCTTCTTCAATTACAATGTCCCACTCTTCAAACCTGCCTAATTCTAATGGTAAGCAAATCTTGTCTTCTGTTGGGTGGTACTTGATATACGTGTAATCTGTCGAATCATATTTAGGCTCAACACTATCAGGCATGGATTCTAAAGACTCATTAATTGCCGTTAATTGATCCCTACACAAATCTATTTCGCTTGTATCGTAAACTACTATCATGGTATAGAAGGGTATTTGTTTTTAGCGTAATCGTACATTTCTAGTAATTTCGCAGAGCTAAGAGATTCACAAATAATAATTTCAGCTATATCACCATTTGTAAATAAAAGCGTTTCATTTCTTGACCCTATATGAAGCGTTTTAGTAACGTTCCCGCTACCAATACCTGACGTAGTTACACATCCCACTGTCTCGGTTGTAATTCCATACTGTTTCGCTTCTTCTTCTGTATCAAAATCCTTTATTTCCCAAGATTCATTAACATTGGACACTACGTCTGCTGGGCTTACAGTAAAACGATCACTATTATCTTGATTAGAGAATCTAAATTTGCCTATGTTTTTCTCGTACTTCATATTAACTTGTTGTTACTAGAACACCTTGGACTGTTAAATCAGAAACTCCCTGCACACCATTACATCCTCCACTAGTAGTATCAGGGGCCGCATTCACATGTATGGGGAACGTTCTATTTACAAACGCTCCTCCTACTACTTCTCCTGCTACTAAAGCTGCTATGTCTTCTATCTCACAATTGACTTCTGCTGCCGTCTGATTGTTTGCATACATTTCGATCCTTGAGTTATCAGCACCTAACGCATTTGGTAACCCTGAAAAATCAACGTATCCTAAGTCACAGCTAAAAGCACTAATCAAATTAAATATTTCAGTACTATTTCCTAGTAGCAAAGTAGTTAGAGATGCGCTACCGCTAACACGTAAAGTACCTCCGATAGCACAATGAGAAAAATCCAAACTTTCTATTGAATCATTATTACTAAAATCGATATCATTCATTACACCATCACAAGCAGGTGGAAAAATGTCTATTAAGTCTGGGTTATTATTTATTTTCATA